>Ga0315901_10000445_pt1 | contig 61280 bp, 53 predicted proteins | sample LakEriMetagenome_10_FD_203761 | JGI IMG/M metagenome (GOLD analysis project Ga0315901, IMG submission 203761) | Freshwater fungal communities from buoy surface, Lake Erie, Ohio, United States - Buoy 2 MA116 | ecosystem: Environmental > Aquatic > Freshwater > Lake | place: USA: Lake Erie, Ohio... | reverse complement strand
TTAGAAGTTTAAAGTATTTATAGAATATGGAGGATTTATCAGAAAAATATGATGAAAGAACTTTAAGGTTAATAATTGAAACTCTGTTAGAAAGTGGTTTAGAATATGATGCTGAGTTTGATGATAGAATGTGTGATGAAATAGATGACGCATTAAAATATATTGGAATCAATCCTAAACAATGGGAGGACTACACATTTTATGTTCAACTAGTAAAAATAAATCCAAATTATGAAACTGAAAATATTAAAGTTCCTGAATTAAATAAATACGCAGTTGACACTGACGTTAGAACCTATGAAAGTGCTGTTGAAACTTGGCGACGTGAAGTTTTTTCTTATTTTGATAATAAAGACATGATTGAACAACAAGTGGAAAATGACCATGATACTATGTATTGGGAAGGAGATATGACACATAGAGAAGTTTATGATAGTTCACATGAAGATGAAAATATATCTAATATAAAAAGACTTAAATTTAAAAAATGAAAAATAGATTTGTCATATCAGAAAATGATAGACGAAGTATTTTGTCTATGTATGGTTTATTGACGGAAGAAGAAAAGGAATATGGTTTTTCAGGTGTTGTTAAAGACGAAAAAGGTGAAGGGTTTGATAGTCCATACATTTATATTAAAAAAGAATCGGCTGACGGAAAATTAAATTCAATTGCCACAATAATCGGGGACAAAGACGGGAATTTTGAAAAAAAAATAAACTTAGATAATTCCTTAAAACATTTTTTTTCAATAGAAGAAGGTGGATATTTGGTTATAAAACAAGAAATTGATTTAACTAAAACAGAACAAACAAATTTAGAATTAATATTAAAAAAAGGTAGAGACGTATTAGAGTTTGAAGAGTCAAAAAACATAAATTACCAAATAACCACAATTGAATTTAATGTCTTTGACAAAAATAAAAATCCATTAAACGATTTCGACTTAAAAATATTTTATAATGATAATGAGGTTATAAATAAAAAATTTACGGAAAGTAAAATTAATTTACATTTTTTAAAAAATGACCTTTTATTGGAAGACATAGAAAAAGATAAATATTATGAGTACAAGCCAACGGAAAGTAATTTTTTTAATGTGGACAAAAAGAACGAAATAAGAAATTATAAGTTTGTAGTATCAAAAAATGAATATGAGGATAAAATAATAAATTATGATATAAAAGTCTTAAATTCATACGTTGAGGATCTACCAACCAAAGAAACGAATGATGGGTATTTTATTTCTTATCGAGGCACGGAAAAAATAAAAATAAATGAGGGATTTGAAAATATAATAGACTTTGAATTATCTAAACCCCCGTTAAATAATATAAATAAAATCAAAGGGCAACTTAAAGTTAAAGGTCCATTATCTAATTTAATCGACGGGCCAAAAAATCTAACAATAGAACTTTATGCATATAAAAAAGAAAGTGATAAAATTTATGAACCAACATTACTCAAAAAAACAATCACAATAGAAAATGGATATTTTAATTTTAATATTTCTGAAACGTTAAAACTTTCAGATTTTGAATATTTTGAAATTTTATTTGATGGTGAAGGTTCATTTGGATCATTTTCTAAAAAAATACTTGTAAAAGATATTGCTACTAATCCTATTGTAATTGAAACAGGCGATTATTCTGTTGGGGAGATAGTTCTTAATGATTCAGAAAATCCTGACGAAAATAAAAATGAAGAGAACTTACCAATAATTTCAAGTTATTGTAAAAACTATAAAACAACTAAACGTAAAATTTACGGTTTAGGTATTTCTGAAAATATTTCTAATGACGACGCACTAAATATGGCGGTTAGAAACGCTATTAAAACCTTTACAACATACTATCCAAAATATGAGATATTAGATTACTTACTACTTAATGATCCAAAAATTTATAAAATAGTTTGTAACAAAGCCACAAAACAAAAAAGAGAAATCGTTGTTAGATTGGTAGCAAAAGAACTCAAAAAATATGCAGAATATAAAGAGGTTGTTGAGATTCCTTCTGTAAAGTTTAGAGATTTAGATTTTATTGATGCAATATCTAGATCTTTTGAAACAAAAACAAAAATATTTCTTATTTTTACAGGAACCGATCAGAATAGTTCTGAGGTTTTAAAAAAACTAAATTCTAATATTGATATAATAAATCTTCTAAACGAAGATTATATAAATTTAAATTATGATGTTAATATAGTAAATAAAGAAAAATATTTAATATCTTCTAACAGTTTAGAAATATACACTTACCCTTATGTCGTAGTTTTAGAGGGAGTTAAAAATCCAGAAACCGCATCAAATTTAGAAGATAGTTATCGAGTATTAAAAAAATACGGAATGAAAAATGATTTAATGAACCTTAATGTTGGTTCTTTTTAAATAAATTAATATTTATAATAAAAAAAGTTATGAAAAAAAATGTATTAAACGAAATTAAAGAAATGAAATATCTATTTGGTTATAAACCTGGAAAAGTTATTTCTGAACAAGAATTACCCGAAGAAAATTATGAAATGGAAGATGACATATCTTTTTATAGTGATGATGATTTTGGAAATGAAATATCTTTTTCTGATGATGAAATTTTTGAAGAAGATGACGATGATGATTTTGATGATATTATGTTTGCGGAGCCTGATGTTGCGGAGCCTGAAGTGAAACCCGATACTGATGTTGATCCTGATGTTAGACCTCACAGACCTAGAAGGCCTGATAGAGAGGATTTACCAAGTTATGATCCAGAACCTCAAGGAAGAAGAAGATCGTTCAGAGATGATATTGAGTATGAGTTGGAACTTGATGACATGCCAAGAAGAAAACCTATGAGAAGAATGAGGGATATGGACGAAAACATATATGAGATAGAAATGGACGGAGACATTGCTGAATTATTCAAGAAATAGTTATGAGATATAAAAAATTTATCAACGAAGCGCCTGTAGGGGATTTTTTACCTGACGACTTTAAGAAAAAGGCTAAAGAAACAAGTCAAAGATTATATAACGATCCACAAAATCCAGCACCAAGTAGTATGGAGGTTGGATCTTTAATGATGGGACTACCAAGAATGGAAGTCAGTAAAAAACAACAGCTAAAAGATTTGGCAATTAAAAGTTTTTTTAAACTTAGACCTTGGGTGAAAAATTTAGTAGATAAAGGTAAAGTAGAATTGGACGTTGAATTAGGAATGGGTAGTGGTGGTAGAATGAAACCACAAACACCAAAAAGACAGGACGTTGAATCAGCTATGGAAAAAGACCCTGAGTTTGAAGATAAGATTAAAAAAAGAAATTTTACAAACGCCAGAACACAGGGTAAGGCCTGGTTAGATGGTTTTGGGGCTATTAAAAAAATGGAATCAGAAATAAAGGCTATTGACCCATCTCTTTATGATAATTATTCTAAATTTGTGAGCGGAGCTTCTAGATTTTATTGGGAAAACACTGAAATGTTAGAAAGAATGGCATCTTCAGGTGGTGGTAGAGTCGCTTATTGTGATGTTTATCCAAGTAAAAATAAACCAGGTGTTTGGGTATTTGAAGTTAGGGCACCTCATTTACCATTACTGATGCATGAATTGATAAAAGCTGCAGAATATTATGAAAGTTTGTTCTCTTTACCAAAAGATGTTGATTTAGGTAATACCATTATGAAGGTTGCGGACACTCACAAACACGAAATACAAAATATGAACTATGGTAGGTTTTTGTGGAGTAAAGTTAGATTTTTTTTAGAAGAATTTGTATCAGGTTATGATCCAAGTATGGAATCCGACATTACTATGATGATTGAAGACTTACCCGCAAAAGAATATAATAGGTATATGGACGGTATAGTTAAAGATGATAACAAAATAATAAAGGAATTTATAAATTTTTGTGAAGAAGCGGTAAAAGAACTTGAATAAAAACCTAATCCTGTGGAACCAACACAAGTTAAACAACTTTTTATTGATTTATTTGGAAAAAAGATAGAAATCTACGGACTTTTTGTTGAATTGATTGGTGTTGAGTCAAGAGATTGGGACGGTAAATCAAAAATTTATGATTTTGACTTTGAAATAACAAATCCAAGTGACGTTTCTTATTATACTGTACCTATTGAATGGGAAATACAAGAATTAATTGATGAATTTACTAACTATGTTGACGTTAGAGTTAGTACTACATTCTTTTCACAAACAGGTAAACGTGATTTATACTTTAATAAAGAGAAAACTAAAGAAATTGAGACTGCATTTAAGAAAGTTGACACAATAAAGTTCACAACAGGTACCCCATTTATCGGATACAAACGTTATGAAATAAAGATTAAATCATTTGGGTATAAAAAAGGTTATGAACATGAACAAATATGGTTAGATAATGTGATTAAACCAATAAGCGCCACTAAAAATGGTGAACCATGTGATATTGATGAAGCAATTTTACAATATTATGAAGAATTTTTACCTTCAAAAGAAACATATTGGGAATCTGAACACCTTTATCAACATTTAGATCAAGTTTTATCGTCAATTCCTTCTATTGGTAACAACGACATACTACTAGAATACTCAACAGAGTTATTTCATAAGTGATTTACTACGTTTTTTACGGTGAAATGTAATAACAAACCTGTGAACCTCATCTTGAATGGTTGCAAGTAGGTTAAAAAACTTAGAATTCTCAAATTTTACAGTATTTCCATCAATAAAATGTAAAATATCTGACTTGTGAGACGAATTTTTACTAATTGACACTAAATCTACCCTATCAAGTATAGAAAGTTCGTTAAAAACCCTATTTGCTACCCCTAATTGACCCTTACCACCATCAATTATAACCATATCAGGTAGTTTTTTCTTCTCTGATAGTAATCTTTGGAACCTACGACGTAAAACTTCATCAAAAGAAGCATAGTCATCAGGACCTTCTACTGTTTTTATGTTGAATTTACGGTATTCAGAGGTGTTTTTCTTACCATTAGTATATCTAACTAAGGCAGACACCTGACAATCACCCCCTGTATGGGAGTTATCATACATTTCTATGTCAATTGGGGTGTTTTTTAACCCATAAGTGGTCTTAAAGTCGTCTGCAAGTACCAAATAACCACCAATTCTTGTAGTTTCAACACATTTTTCATACTTATTTAGTGCATCTAACCTAAATTTGATGTCATTTGCCTTCTCAAACTCCATATTCTTACTGTATTTACCCATCAAACGGGATAACTTACCTCTATATTGATCAATTTTATAAGAAATTAGGTTTTTTAGGTCAGAAATGGTGGAGTTGTAGACAAATTTATTGATATTACCAACACATGGAGCGTCACATCTACCCATATGGTACTCTAAACAAGAGGAGAACTTAGTATTTTCGACATTTTCAGGTGTAATATCATAAGAACATGACCGTAAATTAAATATATCATGTAATAAATCATACATTTCATAGCAAATATTACTACTTGTAACACAAATTAAGGGGTCTGAGTCTAAATTTGTCTCATTTTTTACTTCTAAACGTGGAAAAACCTCATTTGATAGGGTTAAATACCATTTTTTTGACCGATCATCCTTTAATTTGATGTTAAATTTAGGTTTATGGGTTTTAATTAAGTCATTTTCAAGTGTAAGAGCGGAATTTTCGTCCAAAGTTGTCAAAAAATCAACATCTGAGACGTTTTCTACTAATAATTTGGTCTTATCTGAGTGATTTTTGTTAGAAAAGTACGATTTTACCCTGTTTGGAAGGTATTTTGCCTTACCAACATAGATAATTTGACCTTTTTTGTCTTTAAAAAGGTAGCAACCACTAGATTTTGGGATATTTTTAAGTTTTTCTTCTAACATTTAGGCTAAAATACAACTTTTTTAGGTAAAAACCAACATTTTTGACTATTTATTAGTATGAAAATCATAATAACAGAGTCACAATGTCAAAAATTGGTCGAAAATATTGAAATAATTGACAATATTTTAGATAAATTAGGTAAAATTGGGTACGAAAACCTTGAAAATGACGAAAAAATGACCCTAAATAGGTACTCAGAGTGGTTAAATTCGGGTAAAAAAGGTGAATTTATGGGTGAAATTACCCCTAAAAACACCGATTTTGAGGCTAAAATAGGTGAAAAATTTACAACAAATATGAGTGATGATAGTGAATTAACTTTTACATATGATTACTCAGATATATTAAAACACGAAAACATACATTACGGTACTGTAAAATGGCACGGAGAAGAATGGATAGGTCTAATTGCAACAGATAAGAATGATAAAATAACTGAAATTGATTTTGTTATAGATCAAGATTTTTATTTAGATAGTGACGTAGAAAGTTTTAGTGAATATGACGACAGTAATGAAAAAAGATTACAAGACGAAATAGGAAAAGATTATAAAAGATTAGAATATTTCTTCCAAGAAGACGTTATACCTTTTTTAGTTGATTAAATCGTTAGTTTTAAGGTAATCAAATAAAGACTTAGCCAACTTTTCACCAAATTTTATGTCGCTTGGGTAATGTGCCTTTGCCATTTGTCTTGAATAAACAATATCATCTTTAATTTTTTTTAATTCATTTTTTAATTTAGGGTATTTGTGAGATAAAACTAAATATATTAGATTAGATTGTGTTGAATGTCCTGACGGGTATGCAAAACCTTCCATAGATTTTAACATGGGGTCTGTTAAATTTGGATCAACCCTAAATGGTCTAGGTCTTTTATAGAAGTTTTTTAACTCTAATATTATATATCTTACATCATTAACTAATTTATTTATTAATTTAGTTTCATTTATGTTTTTTTCTTCTAAAAAGTCTATGAAGTTTTGTGGTATATTATCTTTTTCTTGTACAAATCTTTTTTTAAGATCTATTTGTTTTAAGTATTGGATTTCTTTTTTTGTTTCTTTACTGTTGTCAGATGGGGGAGGTAAACTTTTGAAATTAGATAAATCAAATTTTTTAAATAAATTTTTTGTAATAATTTTATTTTCATTTAATGACATAAGTTTTTTAATTCTAAAAATTTCTTCTTTTAATTGCATATTTTATAAATATCAAAGTATTTATTATTATGATTACAAAAAAAGATTTTTTGAATAGAGGTATTGTGCTAACAGAACAAAAAAATTCTAACAATGATTTTGCAACCATGATATCATTATTATTACATTCAAGAACGCAAGCACATACATTACATCTTCAAACAGAATCATACCCTGAACATATGGCATTAAATGGTTATTATGATTCTATTGGTGATATTATAGACGGATTAGTAGAATCATATCAAGGTAAATATGGTATTATTAAAGGTTATAAATCTTTTGACATTGTGGAATATAAATCTACTGAGTCAACAATAAAAATATTAAAAGAACTTTGTGAAAAAGTAGAAAAATTAAGAAATTGTTGTAAAGATTCTTACATACAAAACCAAATTGACACGGCCTGTGAGCTAATCAATTCAACATTATATAAACTAAAATTTTTAAAATAAAAAAAATGAAAAAAAGACAAATTTTATTGAGCGAAAGAGAATTTTTCAATTTAATAAAAAGAATTGTAAAAGAAGCGCAAGAAGAAGAAATGGACATGGATATGGACATGGATATGGACATGGATATGGACATGGATATGGAAGATGAAGAAATGTCTCCTGTAGAAATGATTGCACAATGGTTTGAAGATGAGGGTATTTTAGATTTACCTGAAAGAAAACTTGACAGAATTGAAGATAAAATAGAGATGATTAAATCAAGATCTTTAAGAGAAAGAAAACTTTATGAGGATGAAGATATGGGTAGAAAAAGACCTAGTTTCTCTTCAAGAATGATGCAATATGGTGGTGGAGTAATGACACTTGCTGGACTTATGGGAGTTGTTGGTAATGCAATGGGTTGGACCGACACCGAAGTTTCTCAAAAATTAAACGAACTTACAAGTGTCTTAGGTGATACATATGAAGTTGGTCCTTTGAGTGTTGCTATGTTGGCCGCAGGTATTGGTTTAGCGTTAGCGGGTAAAGCAAAGGCTTACAACGAAACTGAAAGAAATAAAAGAAAATAAATTCAATCATTATTTTAAAAACCCTTCTTTATGAAGGGTTTTTTGTTTCTCTTTCTTTTAAATAAGAATTTAAAATTTTTAAAACCTCATCTATTTCCTCTTTTTCTTCGTCACTAACAATTTTTATTTTTTTCTTTTCATATAAAAACTTATGAAAGAAAAAATAATGAACAGTGATTATTGAAAAAAAAGACACTATACTTAAATTAAAAAAAATTAAAAAAGGTACAAACATAAAAAATAATGAGCTAAAAAAATTAAAGTTTTTTGAATTAGAATATGAAAGTAATTTATAATTTAAAATAACTCTTTTTAATTTAGGTGTTGAGCAATCTTTATAAAGTTCAGCTTCTTTTTGAATTTTTGACATAATATTAATTTTCTACAAATATATAAATAATTTTTAAAACAAAAAAATTATTGGAGATTTGCATCAATATTTTTTCCAATTTCTTTATATATTGGAAGGTGTCCGTGACAGTTTTCAACATTACCAATTGGTGGGTCAATTACCGTAACTCCCAAATCCTCAAATTTTTTGTAATAGTTATCGACGGTTGATTGTTTTGTATTTTTAAGAATACAATACCCCGCAGAACTACATGGTATTTTATTACCGTATGTCCCTTGAACCACCAATAACTTAGCGTTAGGAAATTTTTTATTTATCACATTTACTAAGTTTTTTACATCATTTGGACAATTTTCTTGATAAAGATCATTAGTTCCAATTGATATGACTACGTTTTTAACATGTGGTTCAACTAATGGATGATTATTAACATAATTGTAAAGAGTATCTTTATCCTTACTAACACAAGAATAAATAGAAATTCCACCTTTTTGTAATTTACCAAACCCTTCAGTCCCCGGTCTTCTTTTTGCTCTTGTTTGTGCTTCAACGTAAGGACAAGTTGAGTCTCCGATTAATAAATCAACTGGAGTATCTGAAACAGCATCTTCTCCTGTATTAATGTCTGTACTTATGTTTGTATTATTACATGCACATTCTCTAACCCACTTTCCTTCTTTTTGTCTTCTTCCAGGATTCGCAGTTTTTGACGCTATAGCATCTGCGACTGCACAATAATCTTTATTTTTTGCGGCATCTAACATATCTTGATACCTATATCTTAAACCAGTACCATAATTATACAATACGGAAACCATTGGTGCTAAAACACATGCTGGTATTTCATTATATATTTCTTCGCCAAATTCTTTTTTTAAATCAGGAAGATAAACATCTTTTATTAGTCTTTTTAAATCTCTATCGGCGTCTTCTTTAGTAACCCTATAATCGATCCACTTTACTCCGTATTTATTTTCACCCGGTGGATGAGTACAATATTCATAACCTAAAGGTGAATCACAAGTATGGTTTGGAGGTCTTTGATTTGGTAAATACTCAAATGTCCCGTCACTATAAGTTGTGGTCATACTACCATGACCCATTCTAAAATTATTAATGTCCCATCTCATATATTCAATAAACCCTTCTTCTGCGATTAAGATAGTCTCTATTTGTTCATCTAAAGACGCGTCACAGGTTGTTTCGTAAACTTTTGATTCACCTAATTCACCACTCCATTTTCCAATAATTTTTCCAGGTACATCAGTATCTGATTTTGTAAAATCAATACCAACATTTTGATCAAATGGTTTTCCTGTGTCTGGATTTTTCACACCTGAAAGTCCACCTAAAACTATTTCAGTAATAACACTGCTAAGACTATTTATTAATTTATATTTTGGCATATTAAATAAATATACATTAAAGTAAGTATTTATATAAATAAGATTTTTATGGAAAAAGAAAACCTTTACGACCCAAACCCAAAATTAGAAAAACATGATAGAATAGTTTTGGTTAGTATGGATGGAGATGACGTTCCACCCCTTTCAAAAGGTGTTGTAATAAAAAATCTTAATAACCCTGAAGAATTGAAGGGTGAAATGCAAGAAGATGCGTATTGGGTTGAATTTTATGATCCTGATACAAATGAATTTTTAAGTAAAATTAAATTATTGGCAGATGCAGATATTTGGTTATATGATATCGATTATTATCAAAATGAACATCTAAAGGAAAGTCTTTTTTTTATTACTAAAAAAAATATAAATAAAGTAAAATTATAGTTATGAGAGGTTTTGTTGGAATGACACCAAAAGAAAAAGAAGACATTATGAAGTTACACAGTAAACCTTATAATGGTTATGCTATAGTAAACCCTAACCCAAATGTATATACACCAATTGAATATAGTTCTGCAAGAGACACAAAAGGTATAACGTTAGATAATAAAAATAACCCTTCTGTGTATAAAAATTTTGGGGTTAATGAAATTGCGGCAAAAAATCTTCATTATGATGAAATTGAACCGGCATATGAATTTGATTCAAGTGGACCTGGAGATGAAAATTTAGGTTATAATGTTTATTCACAAACAAAACCATCTTATGATTTTGATTCCAAAGGACCTTCAGATCCTTACTATGGTGGAGGATATCAAACAGGAGAGGAAGATTCAAAAAAACAAGAATTTGATTTTGATACAATAGATTTTGAAGAGTATATTGATGATGTCGATGGTATTGAAAATTTAAAAGAGAGTGTTTTTAAAACATTAAAAATGATTGAAAAAATTGATAGATAAAAAATGGAAGTTGTTGATATTATATCGCACCATATAGATAAACTACAAAATATTATTGTTGTTGAATTTAAATGTCTTGGTGATGATGAGGATATCGTAAGGGAAGATTTTATTGAATATTCTTTTTTTGAAGAATTTGGTTTTAATGAAAAAGAAAATTTTGAAATATTTGAATCAATGTTTGAAGATGATGTTGATGAATGGGAAACCGACGAATATGATTATGTTGATGAGTATAAACTAATTTCTTTTTTAAATGAATATTACATTGTTTATCCAAAAAAAATACCAAAACCAGAATATAAATGAAAAAAATAAATGAAGATATAATTAGGATTAAAAATCTAATGGACCTAAAAGAAAATGAGGATGGTTTAGAAGATTATTATAAACAAAAATATACCGGACAAGATGGTCCTCATGATGAAGATGATATGGCTCCTCACGGTATGGATGATGATACTGATTTAGGTGAAAATGAATTATCTGAAGATGACGCGGCTGCAGCATCAACAGGAGGGGCGGCATACCCAACTGTTACCAAATGGGATAGTGGGGTTGCAAGAGGAAAAGGAAACCCAATTGATTTTAAAAAAAAATGGGAAAGCGCATTAACAAGAGGTAAAGGAAATACTTTATTATGAAAACACAAAAATTAAATGAAGAAATAATTAATCAGTTAAGATTAATAAATTTTGATAGGTCTAAAACAATATTGGAGCAAAATCAAAGAAGAGTTTCCATAGAAGGTAGAATTTTTAATGGAATTGACGGAAACCCTTGTGAATCATGTAATGTTACTTTATATGTAAACAACATTGATACAAATAAAGTTTTAAATCATGAATATTATGAAAATAAATTTTATAGAACGTCCTCTGTTGCTGAAACCCAAACCACTTCTGAAGGTTATTATGGAATAACCACATATATTGAGCCGGGACCTTATGCCATCATAGCAAATGGTGCAACCACATATGATTACACTACTGTTTATTTTAATGTTGTAAAGTCTGGAACCTACAACATTGACATACAATTGGCAAAAGTTGTAAAAAACTTAGGGGAGATCACCGTATGGGGTGATCCTAAAATGAAGGCCTTACAAATAAAATTTGACGATTTACAAAAGTATTATAACATTTTAATGGATACTAATTGGTCAAATAATACCTATAATTATAGTTTCCCTGACCCATCAAAATTTGCGGACAATATAAATGGAGTAAAAGATATGAAACCATATGTCAATACTGTACAAAACGCAGTAAATGAGTTAAGTGTTAAAATTAAAAAAGGTGAAAAATATTTGAAGGGGGCTAAAGAATATGTTGATATTAAGGGATTGAAACCTCTTGATGTTCTAAGAGATTTTGGAACACAAAATGCGTATACTATTATGCATAGTCTTTATAGTGTTGGTGGAGACGCTGTGAATTTATGGAGAGAATGGCATAACAATGACGGTCAATTTTTTGACCCAAATAGATACGAACTATCAAAAGAAGATATTGAGTATATAAAAAATATGGAGTCTAGAAAAAAGGCAGTTTTTGATAGACAAGTTAAGTCGTTCGTAGAATTGTATCATAAGTACTCACCATATGTGGCATTAGTTTTATATTTTGTACCTGGAGGTCAGTGGTTTGCTGTTGGTATTGAAGCTGTTGACGCTATTTTATATGCAACATATGATGAAGATTATTATATGGCGGGATTATGTATAGCATTAACGGCAACAGGTGCTATTGATAACGTACTTTTATCGTATCCAGGAAGTAAACAAGCTATTGCCAATTACATTAAAAAAACAATGTCTAAGTCTTTGATAACTAAAGGTATGAGAGAAGGGGTAGAACTTTTAATTAAAAACGGAACACCAAAAGTGGTTTCTAATTCTTTAAAGTTCGCTGCTAAATTTATATTAGGGTTTTTTAAATTAATGAGTAAAAGTGTTGAAGCCTTTTTTATAGGATTCAAAAAACTTTGGAGTGTTTTAGATTATTGTCCTGGTTGGTTAAAGACATTATTAAATATGGTGAAGAATATGGCTTTTCAAATCGGATCTGCGGTTTGGACATGGGATTTAATTGCCGATTATATGGGGTTATGTAATACTTCTCCTTTTGCTGATGCTGCTAAAAATTGGAACGATTCTGAACATTGGTGGATAACTAATCTTCTTTTAGGTGATATAATAGTACCTTATATGGGTTGGGCACAGGCTTGGACAGATTCGTGTCAAAAACTACAAATTTTAAAGGCGGCAGATGGTTTTATTTCCGATTTATCTGAAGATAGAAAAACAGCATTAAAAGACGCATCAAACGCAGAACAAAGAACTAAAGAACAACAAGAATTGATAACTTCGGCGGCGACAAATATAAACTTAACAAAAAAGGCATATTCTGATAGTTTGGATTTAGCAAAAAACCAAGCACTAAAACAGTGGGAGACAGACTCGACCGCTATAGCCGACCAAGTAATAAACGACACCGAAATATTTAATATAGTTTTAATAGAATCATTGTATAGTGGAGGTTCAGAATTAGAAAAAAGTACAGGTCTAAAAATAAAAGACCAATAATATTTATAAAATAAAATTGTTATGGAGAAAAATACATTAAATGAATTAGAAAGGATTAATATTTTGATGGGTAATAAAAAATCAATAAAAGAAATTAGAACGTTCGCTAAAATAGGTGTTGCTGAAGCCATTGCGGAAATTAAAATAGTGATGAGAGAAAGTGCCGAAATGGTTAGAAGAGGAACTATGAGTATTGACGATTTTAAATTAAAACTTAAAGAAGATATTAAAGTTTTTGAAGAATATATTCCTGCAGAAAAATATAAACAAATCACTCAAGAAATTGACGATACCGCCAATCTTATGGCATCACAGAAAAGGTTTAGTGACTTAGCCGACCAATTAGATAATCAATTAGATAATTTAGAAAATGAGTTAGCGCAAGTAAAAAAGAATTTTAACATTGACCTTGCTAAATTTAAAAAAGAATTGGCCGAAAGGACCCTTAGATATTATAAAAAAGCATTAAGTGCATCTAATTTGGCTGATTATGTTGATGAAATGGTTGGTAATTTGGACGGTATTAACCCAAATTCTGGTAACCGTTATGTTGATGATGTGATAGAATTACCTAGAAATAATACAGTTCAAGCAACAGACACATGGGTAGATAATTTTGTAGAAACTTTTGTAATGAGAAGAAAGGCCAAAATAGATGCTGACCCTAATCTTTCCCAAAGTGCAAAAGACACTATGAAACAAAAGTTAGATTTAACAAAAGAAGACATAAAAAACGCAATTAAAAGAAAGATTCGTCAAGAACCTTCATATCAAGAAAAACACTTTCCTCAAGAAACCGCAAAACAAAAACAAACATCTTTGGCTATTGAACATTTGGAGGCTGATGAGGCTCAACTTTATAATGAGTTAAAAAACAAACCTGAAAGTGAATTAACATCCGGTGAAAAACAATATATTAAAAATTGTGAAACAATAATGAATAATCCTAATAATAAAAAAGTAGTACCGGATATAAGAATAAAGGTTAGGGATTTTAAAAATAAATACATAAACCTAACAGAGCCATGGTATAAAAATAATTTTTTAATGGATTTTTATACAAAAATTATAGAACCAAAATTTAGATTTGTTAGACAAAGATTGTATAAATTAATTTTTGGTAGAACTACTTTTACAAAAGCATCAAAAGATAAAATATTACAAAAAATGTATTCTTCTTTTGAAAGTTTTAGATCTGACAAAATAGTTGAAATGGATTTTGCAAGAACAAAAAGAATGTTAAGGGAATTATTAGCATATAGTGAAGATGTTGCCGAATTAGAAATTAAAAATTTTGATGATTTATTTAATGACTTAGTTGAGGATTTAAGAAACCACATACCAAAAAGTGAAATGGCTAATTTTAATGAATGGGTTAAACAAGTTAAAAATACAAAAAGAACTAGAACTGATATTGGTTTTGATGAGTTATTACCACGAGCGCAAAATTCGGTAAAAGAAAGTGATGAAGCAATAAAAGATTTAAGTAAAGACGCAAAACAAGTTGTAACAGATTTAGTATTTTTAGATATTAAAAGAATTGTAAAACCTAAATGGTGGGAATTTATAAAAAGAAAAACTTTTCAAAATCTTTTTTTAGAAGGAAAATACAGAACACCTGCAGATTACCAATTAGATATTTATAAAAAGGCGGTAGAAAACGGGTTTGATGGTACTTTAGGTGATTTTACTAAAACTCAAGCGTCTATTGGTTTGATGCAACATTACGCATTTAAAATGGTTGTAATACCACCACTTGTTTGTGCTACTTATTTTTTATATGAATTTATCATAGAAGAAGTCATATTAAGAAGAGGAAAAGATGCGATATCTTCAGCTGATGAATATTTAGCCCTTTTAACTAAATGGTCACTTTTAGGTGTACCATTTTTAAATTTACTTGGTGAAGAAGAACAAACTTGGTTAGATACTTTTACAGGTTTTTTTCCTGGTGTATTAGACGATACTCTTTATAATGTTGCTGATTGGGCATTTAATACAAACGCTAATGATTACGCTAATCCAGGTGAAAGAATAAAGGCAGAAACCGGAAAAGATATAACTAATTATTGGAACCAAAATAAAGCTGAAATTAAAGACCTAAACATTGAAGATCCGAAAGACGTATATAGTAAATTAACTGCTCCCGGAATTAACGCAACTCCATTTGGTATTGTTAATGGTAAATTTTCATTTTCTAGAAGTAACAGTCCGTGGGTTAGGGATGGTTTGATAGAAAAAAACATCGCTGAAAAAATAAGAAATCTACCTTATAGAATAAAACAATCACCACTTACCGCTAACCCTGTAATTCTATTGACTGTTTATAAAAAAAGAGTTTTGGATAGAATGAAAGAAGAGGGCTCAGATGAACCAAAATTAATAAAATATAAAGATGATTTTTTAAAATTTATACAAAATCCCGAAGAAGTAATAAAGCAGGTTGAAGAGATGTCTGAATTTAAAGAAAATAGCTCACCAACAATACAACCACAATTAGAAATAAATGGGAAGTGGTATACATTAACTTTAATTAAAGATAACATTTATTATTATCCAATTAGTTATAATTACATGATATCTATGTTAGAATCAGGTGATTTTGCAAAAACAGAAGAAGCTATTAAACCATTACAAATAAACGATCTATTTACGGTTAAAGAAAATAAAATAATAGATATGATTAAAAAATTAATTTTAGAACAAGATGACGATAAAACCCTTAAAATGGGTAAATGGAATGGAATATTCAGTTTTCAAAAAGTCGATGAAAAAAATCCAGGTAAATTTTTAGATGTAAAAATTAAAATGGATGAAGTTATGGATAGAATGCCACATTGGAGAGAAAAATATAGCAAATTATGTAAAGAGTTAGAAAACTGTGATGATGACGGAGAAGACGATTCATTTGTAAGAGCGGTTATTGATACTCACCCCGATGTTGTTAGAATATTATTTACAAAAGGTTTGGCTCATTTAACATCTAGTGAAGAACAAGAAGAATTGAATGAAGGTTTACACCGTCTATTATCTTTAATTAGAGAATCTAAAAATGTTGAGGTAGAAGTGTGGTCAGTATATAGACATCCGTCAAGTCCTGATAAGATTTGGTCATTAGTAAAAGGCGATTATAAACCAAAGGAGTTAGCGTCAATGGACGTTAAAATGCAACAGTCACCAGGTAATAAGGTAGAAAAAAAAAAGAACTCACTAGATGAGTTAAAAAAAAAAGAGTATGATGCTATAAAACTTTTATCTACTGACGAAAAAAAAGGAATAACTGAATTACCTATAAAACTAAGAAACAAGGTCAAAGAAAAAATTAAAAAAGGTTGGACAACCGAAAAACCAACGTCTAACCTTTTAAAATTTCATAAAGAAGAGGATTTGGATTCTGTTTTAACAGATCCAATAAAACTATATAAATTAAAACCAAATAAAAGTTTTTTAGAATTTATTAAATCATCTAAAATTTCTGAAAATGTCGGTAGAGGTTTTTGTAGGGCCATACATTATGTAAAAAAAGAAATAGACATGGATACTACCGAAAATAAAAAAATAAATGAGATTTTAAAAATTTGTGAAAATAAGTTTGATGGTAAATATGGCCAAAACTATATTTAAAAAATATTTATTTTAAATGAAAAAAAGATTTATTATATCTGAGTCTGAAAAAAAGACAATACTTGGTTTGTATAAGTTAATAAAAGAAGACACCAATACTTTTACTTATGATGTTGGGGATTATTTTAAAGTTAATAGTTACTCAAGTGACATGGTTTACGAAATCACTAAAAAAGACGAAACTAAAGACAAATATATTTTAAATAAATATACAAAAGAAAGTGATGGTAAAATAGAAAAAATACAACAAGAACTGTCCAGAGATGGTTTTGAGGATCTCGTTACTGACGAAGTACTCATAAAAATGAAAGATAAAACGGAATTTGATGACTGGTATAATAACAAAACCATTAATATTAAAAAAGTTGTAAGTACATCTAATGATGTAAAAATTGGTGATGCTTATAAAAACGCTAAGGATTATGGTCAACATTACAAAATTTTATCTTTAGATGAGACCACAAAAGACTATAAAGTTAATTTTTCAGGTTATGATGGTGGAGGTAATTTTGATACTACGGAAATACAATTATCACCTGATTGGTTTGAAAAAAACTTAAAATCTAATGAGATTATAAAAATTACTGAAGAAGAATATAATAGTTTTATTGAAAAACATAAGTACGATAGTATTGGTTGTGGTTATGATAAGACTAAAGGAACTATTTTAGGAGATGTTACAGAAATACCAAGAAATGGAATTGCTAAATTTGAAGGAACAATAAACGGTAAAGAAGTTTCAATAAATGGTTGTTTTAACAAAGGAAGTGCTATTTTAACTTACGACGAAGGTGAAACAGGATCGAGAGGAAATTTTAAAGGACATTATTATTCTAACGACACCACAGAACCATTTTCTTTTAGTGGTAATTCTGGATTTTCTAATAATTTTTTAGCAGGTACTTTAGATAATGATAATGAAACAGATATTGAAGAATATAGAGGTAATTTTCATACAAGAACATGGACTTATAGTGGGTATTTTACAAAAGAAGGAAAAATCGGAGAGTCGAATCCTGAAATTTTAATCCCTGATAGTGGATCATTTAAGATTAATAAAACACCAACAATTTTATTTGCTTTAGGTGATTATTATTATGGAGAATTTAAAGATTCTAAAATTGACGGAAAAGGTGTTTATTATTTTGCAGATAATGGACTAAAATTACAAGGAGAGTTTAAAACAGTAGAGGAGGAAGGTGGCGTTTCATATTCATGTAAGTTAACTTCAGGAGAAGATATTCCTAATATATTTGAATACAAAGAAAGGTATGATTTAGAAAAAAATAAGAAAAAAGAAGATAAAAGTTTTGGAGTTTTAAAAAAAGGAAAACTTAAAGGAACGACTTTTTTTGAAACTACTATAAAAAATACTGAAACTAAGGAAGAAAAAAAATTAAACGGAATATTACCTTATGTTAACATAAAAGTTCAAAACAAAAGGTACAAAGACATTATATTTGAAATAAAAAGTGATGAAAATGGGAATTTTGAATTTGAAGATTTGCCTTTTGGTGTGTATAAAATTCTTGCTGCTTACGATAAAGGTAACGGGTTAGGTTTTGTATTACCAAGTCAGGGAATTTTCAAAAAAAATGAAGTTACTTTTGATGTTGATGGGAAAAGAAAAAATTTAACCTTATCACCAACAAGAGGGACAAAAAAAATAGATAACCAAGAAGCAACCGAAATCCCTGAGTTTTTTAAAAACATAAATTCAAAAAATTATGTAGAACAAAGATTAAATCTTGAGTATTCTAAATATGAATATGAAAAATATTTAAAATCATCTAAACAAGAAATTGAGGACTATACAGATAAAAAAACTTTACAATTTTGTAAAAAAGAAACGACATTATATGCTAAAATGGTTAGAGATCTATATAATGGAGTAATTACAAAAGAAATGGTAAAGTCCCCACAAAACCTACAACCAACAAAAGACTTTTTAAAAAGTTGTTATATGAGATATAAAAATGATTCTAAATTTTTTAATTATAAAAAGAATGAAGACTTAGTTTTATTAATGAATCCTGGTAATGATTTGTATGGTTTTAAGATTGTTTTAGAACATAAAGATATTTATAGAAAAAATACAGACATGAGTATTACTAACTCAATAAGAAAAGTCATTAAAGAACACAGTCAAGTTAAAAAAGATTCTTTAATTGAAAATGAAATAATAAGAAATAGAATAAATTTTGTTATTAGAAATTCTAATAATCAAAATGTTAGAAAAAAATTAATAGAAGAATCAAAAAAATTAATTCACAACGGTTATAATGAAAAATTTGTAAAAAGTTTATTGAAAAAATTATTAAATTAATATCGCTTAGTCATCGGCGATTAATAAGGACGATGACGGGGTTTTTGAGTAGTTTCTTAAATCCATAAACCTTAAAGAAAGGGAGGTGTTCCAAAATCTAAGAAAGGTGTTTCGAAAGAAACACCTTTTCTTCTATTAGGGTATTTATTATATATGGAATTTAATATCAGAAAAAAAGCAACGTTACCATATTTAGAATTAGATTTACATAAATCAGGTAGGTTAGATTATAATTTAAAAAATACTAACTTGTCAGATGCAACAATCTATTTATACATGAAAAATGTAGAAACAGGTGTGTATAAAATCGCAAAAGGTTTATGTACATATTCACAAGAAAACAATTCCATTTATTATCAATTTACAAAAAAAAATACATCGGACATTGGAAGATTTGAAATCGAGTTTAGGGTTTCAAACGATCAAGGTGAAATTATTTTACCATTAACTGAAAAAATATTTGTCAATATTTTAGAGTCTTTCTCGAATAGTGATTTTTGTTGTGGACCAAATGCGATTATACCACCAACACCGGTAACACCTACTCCGACTCCGACACCGACTCCAACACCGACTCCAACACCTGGACCTGAACCTCCTAAATTCTACTACGGTAAATTTACAGGTACGACAGTAACTTCAGGAGATGTGTTAACATTAAATGTTATAAGTACAAATAGTGCTGTTGGTAAATATGTTGAGTTCTTACCTGGTTTAGGATATGGTTATACGATTATACCAACATCGTTTACACAACCTGATAGATTTGTTAATAGTACTAATGGTTGTGATGGTATAATAATTCCAACAAATAATATTGGAACTGTCGTAGTTAACGACATAAACGGATTCCCTGTAACGTATAATGTTTATAGAACATTCTACAAATTTAACGGACAATCTTATAGTTACATGTGTTTATAAAAAATGGGAAGTTTTAGTTTATCAGGTGGTGTTGAAGTAATTGGATTTATATCTCCTACGGATCCTTTGGATGAATATCCGGTAATTGACCCATTATATGGTATTGATGGTTTTAGAAACGTAGATTTACTATCCGACCTTGATAATATTCCTGAACTTAGAAGAAGGTCTGGGATGGTTGTCGGTGTTAGTGGTGGTACACAATACTTTAAATTAAAACAATCACCTTGGAATTACACAATTAGTGATTGGTCTGATTTTAACCCTGGTGGTTCTTTTACGGGTGGTACAGGAAGTTGTATTACTGAACTTTATATTGAAAATTTATATGACTGTGTTAGTGGTATAACTTTACATGGTGATATTATACCTGTTACAGATGATACGATAAATTTAGGAACACCATTAAAAAGATTTAGAGACATAAATACGGTTAGTGGGACAACAACAGTTTGGACTGCAACAACAAGAGTATATACACCCGAATTAGATTTAGGTTTAGACGGTTTAGGAAACCAAAGAACGATAACTGCAAATAATTCAGTAATTCAAAACGACACTTTAAATGGTGGTGCATTTTGAAAGTAAATAATATTTATTAAAAAAAGAAAAAATGGCAATAAGACAAACCCGATTTCAGATAAAAAGCAATCAAAACTCGGCAGCACCATTTTCAGGTGCAACACTTTTAGTTGGGGAACCAATTGTTAATACCGCAGCAGGTATTATGATGTTTTCAGGGGTAACCACAGGAACAAATGATTGGACACCTGCAGGTCTTGGTGGGAACGCAAACTTTTTTGAAGTCGGTTCAAATCTATATGATTTAAGATTAAGAAATAGAATAACTCAATATGAGGGTGTTTCAGGCGTCGGATTACAAGGAAAAATTCTTTCAGGTACCACAAACGGATTTGTATTAGTAGATGCAAATAATATTAATGGTATTAGCGCATTTACCTACAACGAATTAACAAACACTTTTACAATTTTTGATAGTAATGGTACAGAATATCCAGCAACTATTCAGTCTGTTAGTGGTCTTACAATAAATGGTAATTTAAGTGTTACGGGAAATAGTGTTTTAAACTTTTTAACCGCAACAACAATTAGCGCAACAACAATAAATGTTGATAACATTAATTCTAATGGTGATTTAACAATTAATAATCTAACAGTAACAGGTAACACTTCATTACAAGCAACATCTGCAACAACATTTAGCGCAACTAGTGTTAATATTGGTGGTTTAGGTACAAATAGGGTTATATATACAACAGGATCAGGACAATTAACCACTGAAAGTAATTTCACATATGATGAAGGTGCGGACACTTTAGGTGTTAATAATATTGAAGTATCAAATGATGTTACAATTCAAGGTAGTTTAACCGTATTTGGTCAATCCGTATCCGCTTTTACATCAAACCTTTATGTTGAGGATCCAAACATTACTTTAAATTATAACCCAACAGGATCAACAACAGTGACTTCAGTTAATTCAGGGTTTGTAATTCAAGATGGAAATGGTGTTTCTTTGGGTGATGTAAATTGGGACGTTGTAAGAATGCAAAACCTAACAGGGTTGACTGCAACACAAATACCTTCTGTTAGTGAATATACGGGACCAACAGGTTATGAAAATAGAGGTTGGATTACACAATTAAACGATATTGTAATTAGAAGTACAGATCCTACTGATGGTGGTGTTGCGGGTGATATCACAGGTGTTAGAGTTCTTACGGAATTTGATACGCTCGATGGGGGGACTTACTAAAATATTTATTTTATAAAAAGGTTATATAACCTTAATACATAATTAAGTCATAAATATGGCAAATAGACAAAATACTCTCTTATTAAAGAGATCTAATATTATTGGAAAAATACCACCTCTGAGTGGTTTAACATTAGGGGAAATGGCCCTTAATACCGCAGATGCCAAATTATATTCATTATACACATCAGGATCACCTTCACCATCTGAAGTAAGACAAATTGGTTGGGATAGAATATCAAGAACAGGTGATACCGTTTTTGGTGATTTTGCAATTAGTGGTTCTTCTTTACCTTCAGGGTATGCTTTATCGGTAACCGGTGACACTAATTTTGTTGGTGATATCTATGTTGAAGGTGATATTGATTATGACGGAAATTTAGTAGTAAGTGGAAGTGCCGTATTTCAAAGCGGAATAACTGCAAACACAATATATACAGATTATATAGATTTTAATACAGGGGCTACTGTACCACAATCGGTTGGTAGAGTAAGTTGGGATTCAGGTACGGGAACATTAAATATTGCTGTTGGTGATAGTGGTACTGGATTAATTGACTTACAAGTAGGTCAAGAAGAAATTGTTAGAGTTTTTAATGATGAAGCAACAACACTCCAAAAAGGTGAAATTGTATATGTGTCAGGATCAAATGGTAATAGACCAAGAGTAAAAAGAGCACAAGCAACAAGTGACGGTTATTCGGTTACCACTCTTGGTATGGTTGATAGAAATATTGCATCAGGGGATGAAGGTTATGTTACAACATTTGGTATAATAAGTAATTTAAATACATTAGGATTAACAGGAGGAACGCCTGTTTGGTTATCGGGGACGGTTCCTGGTGGATACACATCAACAAAACCAATTGCGCCCTTACATACGGTCCTTATTGGTTATGTTGTAAGAGTAAGTGCAACTGTAGGTTCAATATTTGTTAACATTTCAAATGGTTGGGAATTAGATGAAATTCACGATGTTAGAATAAGTGCAGCCACTGAAGGTGATTTATTAATGCGAAGTTCATTTAGTGGTACGCCTTTATGGGTCAATACTAAAACACTAAACGGTTCTTACACAATAACAGGAAATACAAATATTGGTGGAAATTTAACGGTTAGTGGTACAACATTTTTACAAGGGTTATCTGCAACGACAATAAGTGCAACAACAATAGGTACGAGTGGTGATTGTATTGATGACATTTATGTGTCAAATATTCATTCTTGCTCTCCTTTAAATATAAATCCTTTAGATGAAGGAAATGTATATTTTGGTTCAACAAGTGGTGTTACTATTGATTTGGCAAATAATAGGGTCGGTATTGGAACAATAACACCAACCGCAAAACTTCATATTAATAATACGACATCAGGTAATACATTTTTAGCTGAAGATAACACAAATCCGGACTCGTCACCATTTGTTATTGACGCTAGTGGAAATACGGGTATTGGAACAACAACGCCACAAGCAAAATTAGATGTAAGAGCACAAGGTAATTTGTCAACAGATATTGCATTTAGAGTTAGAAATAGTGCCGATACTGTAAATTATTTGGTTGTTAATGGTGCTGGTGATGTTTACAATAATGGTGCTGGAGGGGTAATTAGTAACACGTTTTATGGTGAGAATGTAGGTAGAAATAATACTGGAACCTTTAATACTTTTATAGGATATCTTGCTGGATCAACTAGTGGTACGACTAGTGATTCTACTTTTATAGGTTATAATGCTGGAAGATCACACGCTTCAGGAATAAGAAATACATACGTTGGTTCAGAAGCCGGATCAGCAAATACAAATGGAAGTCAAAACACATTTATTGGAAGGGGTGCTGGTGGAAGTATAATAGGTTCATCCAATACGTCTGTTGGTGGTCAATCATTTTCATTTGTTACAACAGGATCAAATAACGTAACTTTAGGTTCAGAGGCTGGTTTAAGAATATCTGCCGGAACCAACACGATTACTTCAAACAATTCAATATTTATAGGATTTGACACGAGGGCAAACGCAAATAATGAAACCAACCAAATAGTAATAGGACATACCGCAATAGGGTTAGGTTCAAATACTACCGTAATAGGTAATACCGGAACTACATTATTTAGACCTTATGGAAATGTTGTTATTGATGGAAACTTAACCGTTAGTGGAATAACAGGTACGACATGGTTTAGTGGTAATTCGTCATCTGATTTAGTAAGAGTAACGCAAACAGGTTCAGGTAATGCTTTTGTTGTTGAAGATAACACAAATCCTGATTCTTCACCATTTGTTATTGATGCAAGTGGAAATACCGCCATAGGAGTAACAACATCTCCTTTATCTTTCAAGTTAGAAGTCAATGGAACGTCTATGTTTAGAAACAATATGTTTTTAAATGGGGGAGTATTTTCTGAAACTTATACATATAATTCATTTACCGATCCTAATAAAGTTAATTTAGATGTTGGTAGATTTCATGATCACAATGATGGTCCTGTTGATGTTGGATATACATCTCGATTTCGTTGGGATAAAAGGCAGAGTTCCAATATATCTCTTGCTCGTTCTATTGATATACCAGTAAATTTTACATCCGGATCATCGGGAACGGTAGGTCAATTCAATTCAATTAATACTTTTTTACAAATATTAGAAGGGTCAACCGTGACAACACCGTTTGTTGCACACGCTGTTTCTGCAACAAAAGGAACAACAGGTACCGTTACATCATTCACAGGATTTGACGTTCAAGATAATTCAGTGTCAAATACAACATATGGATTTAGATCTAGATTAACATCAGGATCGGGTAAGTATGGTTTGTATTTTGATGGCACTGCCAATAATTATTTTAATGGAAATGTTGGTATTGGAACTTTAACACCAAGAGAAAGTTTAGACGTTAGTGGAAATACAATTATTTCTAGTGGATTAACCGCAACAACAATTAACGTACCACCATTAGCTGACGACAAAATAGTATACACAACAAATAATGGTAGATTAACAACCACAAGTAATTTTACATATAACGAATCTAATAATACATTTTCTGTAAATAATATTAATGCCAACGGTAATTTTAATATTACAGGAAACACAACTCAATCAGGAAATACAACACAAACAGGTAATTTCCATATAACCGGTAACACAAGTCAGTTAGGTGACTCTACTCAAACAGGAAACGTTACGTTAAGTGGTGATACATTTATTACTGGAAACACAACTCAGTTAGGTAATACGTCACAAACAGGCACCACATCTCAAATAGGGAATTTTATTATCACCGGAAATACCACACAATCGGGTAGTACAACACAGGTAGGTGACTATAATGTGACAGGAAACACAAATCAATTAGGTTATAATTATATTGTTAGTGCAACAACAGGATGTACTTTGGCCGTTACAGGAACAACTTGTTTGACAGGGCCGGTAAATATTACAGGACCTACTTTTATGTCAGGTAATTTCTGTATGAATAATATGAATACCGGACAAACAGGTACAAATTGTTTTGACACTTCTTTAATACCAACGGGGACAACAATAATACATCAATTTCAATCAGAAGGTGGTGTATTGGCACATTTAGGTGATTTAGCAAGTGGAGAACCAAATTCTAGGGGTTATACTTATTTTGAAAATAATACAGTTTTAACTTCGTTTGTTGCGGTAGGAACTGGAGTATATACACCTGTAATTGGTGCTCCTCAAACAGTTGCGGGGTATGCTAATTTATTTATTGTTACAACAGGAGCAACAACTGCAACAACAAATAAATTAACCTATAACTACCCACCAGCATCTGGTACTTCTTTTACTTTTTTGAAATTTACAGTATCTCTATCTGTTGAAGTTGCACAAAATCAACAATTAACTTTTCAGATACGAAGAACAAGGGGTGTATCTGTCACTACTATACCAATAGGTATGAGTATAACACCAAACGGTAATACGGCAAACGGAATATCTTTTAATGGTATTGCTGAAGCACTGCATCTAGACGAGTTTGTTCTTGTTGTTAGAAACGCCACTGGGTCAGGAGCCTCTAACTCAGTAAGAATAACCGACTTATCATTTTCAATGTTTACTTAATTTTTATTATCATGAAACTACAGGCATATATATTAAATGGAAAACCATTAACAGAATACCCTAGTTGGTCTTCAGGTGACGTTAACGGTATAGAGTTTATTGTTAACAACATAACCCAAACAAATTATCAAGACGTTAGTTCCATCACTAATTGGGATAACTACGGTAGTAGATTAAAAGATTACAATTATATAAGAGAACAAATAAAAGAAATAACAAATTTAATAGGTTTTAATAATCTTTCTTTTGAAGAAAAGGTAATTTCATCAAAATACTTCGTTGTTGGAAAATCAGAAAGAGATAGTGTTATGTCCGAAAACGAACAATATGAATTTTGGGACACATTAGTAACGAACTCACAACATTCTAGATTTATTAGATGGGAGCATGCAAAAAAATACATATCATACGTTTTATCACCTATTAACTCTTCAGACTTAGCAAAATCAACATCTGAACTATGTAATGACTATATTAACTATAACATAATTACAAAAGTAAAAGACGGTATTTCAGGTCTTTTTGATTATTTGAAAGGTGAGGGTGATTATACAACAAATGGGTACCCTTCTAAACCATATTGGACACAACAAGACCAAGATAAACTTATGGATATATTAGAAAACGGTAACTACTAATTATATCATTCGCTATATTTATTAAATAAAGTTTCATGGCGAATAAAAAAATCTCCGAATTACCATATATAAATGGCGGTCAAATCTCAGGAAACACTCTTGTTCCTTTGGTTACGTATTTTAGTGCTGCGACAGGTGACACTGTCCATACATACATATCCGATTTTCAAGGGTATGTTTTAAGTGGTCAAACAATTACTGGTGGAACTTATAATTCTACATCAGGAAATATCACATTTTTTAATAATAGTGGAGGAACATTTATTGTTTCAGGTATAACAACAACAGGTTCTAGTGGGACTTCAGGGTCTTCTGGAACTAGTGGTATAAATGGAACATCAGGAACTTCAGGTGTTGATGGGACTAGCGGAATAGACGGGACTTCAGGTGTGAATGGCACATCAGGAATTAACGGTACTTCAGGTATAGATGGAACAAGTGGAATAAATGGTACTTCAGGTACTAGTGGTGTAAGCGGTATTGACGGAACATCAGGAACTTCAGGTTTAGATGGTACTTCAGGTACTAGCGGAATTGATGGTACTAGTGGTACATCTGGCGTAGACGGAACATCAGGAACTAGTGGAATAGACGGTACAAGTGGTTCTTCAGGTACGAGCGGAACTAGTGGAATAGATGGTACAAGTGGCAGTTCAGGTACATCTGGTACTAGCGGATTAGATGGAACATCGGGTACTAGCGGAATTAATGGTACATCAGGTACTAGTGGGACTTCAGGATTATCAGGAACAAGCGGGACTTCAGGTATTAATGGAACTTCAGGAACCAGCGGAATAAATGGTACATCAGGTATTGATGGTACAAATGGTACATCAGGAACTAGCGGAATTGATGGAACAAGTGGTTCGTCAGGAACTAGCGGAATTGATGGAACATCAGGATTAGATGGTACTAGTGGGACTTCCGGTATAAGTGGTACATCAGGATCTAGTGGTACATCAGGATCTAGTGGTACTTCAGGTATAAGCGGAATTTTAAGTGGACAAACATTAGGTGTAGGATTACCAATATTTAATTCAGGAACAACCGATACCTTATTTTTTAATTCAATTACAGGAGATAGTTTAAATAAAATTACAACAACAACTAACAACGATACAATCGAAATTGGTATTAATGAACAAAATTTAACTCTTTGGGATTTAGTCGTTCAAGGTAATAGATTATTAAGTGGTAATGTTTCTTATATTAGTGGATTAACATTTAGTGTAAGTCCTTTAGAATATTTAATTAATGGTACAATATACGATATAACTTCGGCAACTACAGTTACATTAAATAGTGGTGACTCTACCTATGATAGAATTGATGTAATTTATGCCGATATTAGTGGTAATACAGGTGTTTTAGAAGGGACTCCTTCCGAAAACCCTGAAAAACCTTTGGTGGATGGGGATATCCAGGTTGAGGTCACATTCGTTTTGGTTCCTGCTAATTCAACAACTGCAGATATAACGTCATTTATAATTTATAATGAAAATTTAGGATCACCAACAGAATGGACATTTGGTTCAGTAGGTCTACAACCGACAAGAATTATTGGTTCATCTACAGGACAAACCTATAGTGGTTCTACATCCATTAGAGTGAGTGGGGTTACTGGGGTATTTACAACTTCATTTAGGTTGACAGGATCCACAACACTAGATACGAATCAATACGCAACTTTACAATTTGCCATGAGAAATTTATCGGCAAATACGACAACAAGTCAAATAAGAATACGGTTTTTAAATACTGGTGGCACACAAAACGGTAATGCGGTTTTAATGAATGCTGCGGGGTCTTCAGGGTTTGTTCAGTATAGTAGCACAAACACGTCATCTTGGCAATTAATATCAATTCCATTATGGAGATTTTATTTAACAAATACAAATGTTCAGGTTGTTGAATTTTCATTTTATCCTGTTGGTGGCGGAGCTCAAGCAAGATATTATTTTGACTTATTAGAGTTTGTTGAAGGTACCGCATCTTCACCACCATCAAACAGTTGGACAACAATAAAAGGTGACGGCGCAACGACTATAACGGCACCTAATCCAAACGCAACACTTACAATTTCAGGTGGAACAAATATCGGTTCATTTATATCAGGAACATCTACAGTTGTTTTAAACTTGGATAATAATATAACTTTAGGTAGTGTTTCTGCAACAACAATAACAGCAAACACTTTAAATGTTAGATCTATTGGTTCAGGAACATCTATAACTAATTTAGGTATAGATGTTAATGGAAATATTGTTTCAGGATCAACAGGTACGAGTGGTGGCGGTTCAGGTACTTCGGGTACTAGTGGTATCAACGGAACATCAGGTACTAGTGGAATAAATGGAACTAGTGGTACGTCAGGAATAGATGGTACTAGCGGTACTTCTGGTATCAACGGAACATCAGGTACTAGTGGAACTTCAGGCATCAACGGCACATCAGGTACTAGCGGAATATCTGGCACATCAGGTACAAGCGGAATTGATGGGACAAGCGGTACAAGCGGAATTTCGGGTACATCAGGTACTAGTGGTTTATCAGGTACTAGTGGTATTGATGGGACAAGCGGCACATCAGGAATAAATGGTACTAGTGGTATTGATGGTACCTCTGGAACAAGTGGTTCTTCAGGTACGTCAGGAACTTCAGGTACGTCAGGAATAAGTGGTACATCAGGTACATCAGGTATTAATGGTACTTCGGGTACTAGCGGAATTAATGGAACAAGTGGTGTCAACGGTACATCAGGTACTAGCGGTTCTTCAGGGACAAGCGGAACATCAGGTTCTTCCGGCACAAGTGGTATTAACGGACTTAACGGTATATCAAGTGGTTTAGTTTACTACTACGATGGTAGTGGAACAACACAAACAGTTCCAATTGCGTCCTTAGTTACAGATAATTTATTATTATCACCAAACATAGGAACACAAACCTTAATAACAACATCTAGTTTTAATGAAGCTGACGGAGATACAAAAATAATTCAATATATAACACCCGCAGTATCTTTACAAACAACAACAATTTTACCTGGTATATGGATAAATAACTTAATTGCACAAAAAACTTCAGGTACAGGAAATCTTGTTTATTGGATTGTTATTGATGAGATTGGTTCTGACGGCACAACGTTTATAGGTAATATTGCAACAGGTAATGTTGGTTCAGGAACATTAATATCAACAACCCAATCAAATTACATATATAACCAATTTGTCTCATCATATCTTTTAGCGTCTGTAAATTCAAGAATTAGAGTTAGTATATACGCTAACACAACAGGTACCAATAACGCATTCAATATTGAAATGAGAGATTCTACCCTTTCTAATATTGTTACAACATTGGCGGCTAACCTTTCGGGAACATCAGGTATAGATGGAACTAGTGGTACTTCTGGTATCAACGGAACATCGGGAACTAGTGGCACATCAGGAATAAACGGGACTTCTGGAATTAACGGTACTTCAGGTACTAGTGGAACAAGTGGATCTTCAGGAACTAGTGGTACTTCGGGTATTTCAGGAACGAGCGGTACGTCTGGGGTTAATGGTACATCAGGTACGAGCGGTACGTCTGGGGTTAATGGAACTTCGGGAACAAGCGGAACATCAGGTATCAACGGTACATCGGGTACTAGCGGATCAAGTGGCACATCAGGAACAAGTGGTATTAACGGAACTTCAGGAACAAGCGGAAGTAGTGGAACTTCAGGTAGTTCAGGAACTAGCGGGTCAAGTGGTACATCAGGAACAAGCGGATCAAGTGGCACATCAGGAACTTCAGGTTCTTCAGGAACTTCGGGTACGAGCGGTATTAGTGGTACATCAGGAACGAGTGGTACGTCAGGTACTAGCGGTACAAGTGGAATAAACGGTACATCAGGAACTAGTGGTACAAGCGGTGTAAATGGAACTAGCGGCACTTCTGGAACTAGCGGTTCTAGCGGCACATCAGGAACTTCAGGAACATCGGGTACTAGTGGTGTTAATGGATTAAATGGTACGAATGGAACATCAGGAACTAGTGGAATTAATGGTACGAGCGGAACAAGTGGATCTTCAGGCACTTCAGGTACTAGTGGTGTTAACGGAACGAGTGGTACATCAGGAACGAGCGGTATAAATGGTACAAACGGGACTTCAGGTACTAGTGGTGTTAACGGAACGAGTGGTACATCAGGGACTAGCGGAGTAAATGGGACTTCGGGAACGAGCGGCACATCGGGAAGTTCGGGTACGAGTGGTACTTCAGGGACTAGTGGTAAATCAGGAACTAGCGGCACATCAGGAGTTAACGGCACAAGTGGTACTTCAGGGACTAGTGGTAAATCAGGTAATGATGGGTCAAATTCATCAAGATACCTATATAAAAATAATGAATCGGCGCCTACAGATCCAGGGTCGACTCAATTTGTTGCTGACACTAACACTATCGGTAGTGTGACATTGTTCTCAATCAGTAAAGATGATATAAATAATGTCGACTTATACAGTTGGTGGCAAGTTTTAGTTGACCAATTTAACGTTTCAGGTAGACCCGCATTTTTACAAATTATAGAAGTTAACGACAATAGTAAATTTGGGTATTTTAATATTGATAATATTACCGATCAGACAACTTATTTTGATATAAATGTTACGTATTTGGCGGGTAATACTACTTTAGGTAATAATGTTGTGTTTACCATAACTTGGAATACTGACGGAGCAAATGGATCTAACGGTATTAATGGATCTTCAGGAACATCAGGTACTAGTGGAACTTCAGGTTCTTCGGGAACAAGTGGTAGTAGCGGAACATCAGGAACGAGCGGGTCAAGTGGTACTAGCGGAACATCAGGATCTTCAGGTACTAGTGGAGTTGCAATTATATTAAATAACACAAATAATAATGTATTAACGGCAACAGGGACTTCGGGAGTCATAACAGGAGAACCTAATTTTACTTTTGATGGTACAACCGCAGTAATTACAGGTAATTTAACTGTTAGTGGAAATTCAGGAATAAATTGGTTTAGTGCAAATACAACGACAGACGCCTTTAGAATAACACAAGCAGGTACAGGAAACGCATTTGTTGTTGAGGACTCAACAAATCCCGATTCAACACCTTTTGTTATAAATAATTCAGGAAGTGTCGGTATTGGTACATCTAATCCACAATTTCTACTTCAGGCATTTAGTGGAAATAGTACTTTCTATTATGATCCGACTAGTGTTGGCGGTAGATTCAATATTAGTGGTAGTACCGGAATACCAAGAATTGACGTAGCGATTGGACCTTACCTTACAAAAGTGGCTACAGGTGGTAGTGTAGGAATGAGGACTTGGGACGATGCCACCAATGGTGGTTATGGTAAAGTTGGGGACATGTTCATATATGCCGGTAATGAAACAAACGGAATAGTCATAATTAATCAAGGTCCCGGTACTGGCACCGACGATTACATTAGATTTTATGCTGGACGAGACACCACGAATACGTCAGATATACATATCCAAGGAACTGGAACCACAAGAGGTTTTGTTGGTATTGGAACAGAATCACCAAGACAAAGATTAGACGTAAATGGAAGTACAATTGTTTCAAATACTTTAAGTGCCTCTACCATGGTTATAACTACACAACCAACCAGCGGTTACACATCGACTCAAATATTAATGAGAAATTCAACAACGGGAACTGTTGAAATTACAGATAGTACGTCACCGGCTATTTATAATTATGGAATGACTTACGCGATGACAAACTTTAACTATTTAACATAAAAATAAACTTAATATATTAAAATAAAATGGCAAATAACCAACCAATATTTACAAGACAAGGAGATGTTCAATGGACAATATCTGCAATGACGACCGCTAACACAACTAAAGATTTAACTTCAGGTACAATTTATTTGGCATATAGTGCCGATACAACAGAAGGTGGTTATGTGCAAAGAATTAGATTTAGACCGTTAGGTACAAACTCAAATGCAACAGTTGCAAGGGTATGGCTTAATAATGGTAATGCAACAACAACAGCCGCCAATAACGCTTTGTTTGATGAAATAACATTACCAACAATAACAAACTCTGAAGTTTCAGCACAAGCAAATTATGAATTACCATTAAATTTTGCTTTACCCCCTGGAGATAGAATATATGTGACAGTAGGTACTGCACCTACATCTGCAGGATGGCAAGCAACAGTAATAGGAGGAAAATACTAAAGTTATGAAATATAGTTTATGTCAATTCGAATATGGTTATGAGGGTCAATTCTATCAAGAAAGTAATGAAGGAGGACTAGTTAGATTTTTAGATCTTAATTGTAATACTATGAATTTAATCCCACCATATGGGTATTTTGTTGTTGAAGATAACGTACCAAAACCTGATTGTATAACAGAATAATATGTATGATAGATTACTCAAATATACCATCAATTACAAATCACCAAACTTTTTTTGCAACAGGTACTGATGTTTGGCAAACTTGGCAAAAACCAAGAAACTGTAATTTTGTTTATATTACAGCAATTGGTGGCGGTGGAGGTGGTGGTTCTGCTCAAGTTACATCAGGTGATGGTGGAGGAGGTGGAGGTGGAGGTTCATCATCTATAACAAGTATTTTAGTTCCTTCAGTTTTAATACCTGATACTCTTTATGTTTATGTTGGTCTTGGGGGTGATGGTGGTACTGCTGGTGGTGATGGTAGTGCTGGTCAACTATCTTACGTTACAATTTTACCAAATACCACAACATCAAATACATTAATTAGGTCTGGTTCATCTAGTGCTAGTGGTGGACAAGTAGGGACAACGTTATCTGCCGGGTTAGGAGGAAGTGGAGGTTTAGGTTTTGTTAGTCCTCAAAATGGGTTTTTTTCAAGTTTAGGTATAATCACTACCACTACTGGTGATGATGGTGCAAATGGAGGAGCGCCAGGTTTTAACGCAGGTAATACCAAAACCGCTTTGTCTACTTTACCTTTAACAGGTGGAGGTGGAGGTGGAGGTAAATCAAACACAAATGGTGGTGCTGGTGGTAGTATTTTGGCTGGTGGTGTTTTAGGGAGAGTTGCTGGTGGTGTCGGTGCAACAACCGGTGGCCCTGGAGGTAATGGAGTACAAACAATAACCCCTCAAAATCTAACTTATTCATCAACAGAGTTTCCTTTTGCAACAACAGGAGGTGCTGGTGGCGGTGGTAGGTCTAGTGGTGTTGCAGGTAATGGTGGTATCGGGTCAATTGGTTCAGGTGGAGGAGGTGGAGGTGCCGGTTCGGGTAACCCAAACGCAAATGGAGGTCGAGGTGGTAACGGGTTAGTAATAATAAGCGCTTTTTAAATTTAAATTATGATAGATATATTTAATTTACCAAATATTAATAATAGTCAAGTATTTTATACACAAGGTAGTGGTATTTGGCAAACTTGGCAAAAACCAAGAAACTGTAAATTTATTCACTTTACATTAATTGGTGGTGGAGGAGGTGGTGGCGGTGGAAGAGGGTCGAATTCTAACACCGCAGGTGGTGGTGCTGGTGGTGGATCATCTTCAGTGACTTCAGGGATTTTTCAAGCAAATCTTTTACCTGATACAATTTATGTTTTAGTAGATTCAGGAGGTCCTGGAGGTCTTGGAGGATCACCAGGCTTAGCCGGTAATAGCGGCTCAATCGGTAATTTATCTTTTGTTTCAGTTTCTACATCAACAGGTTCTACTGATGTTATTTTATCTAGCGGTGATGTTGCAGCGACTGGTGGTGGTGGTGGACTAATATCACTAGCATCAACTGCAGGTTCTGCGGGTACAACATTTAACGGTACTTCGGATGGTGTTTTTTCTTCTTTAGGTTTATTTTCAACAACCGCAGGTCAGGCAGGTGGTACAGGCATTAACAACGCTGCCGGTGGTAGTATAACAATTTCAAGAATTACAACAGGAGGTGCTGGAGGTGGTGGTACGTCATCAGCTATATCATCATTTTCAGGTGGATCAATTATATCATCAGGGATTGTTCCACAAATTAATGGTGGAGCATTAGGTTTAGGCGCAAACGGATCTGTTGGTTCCACAGGGTTTATAAGTTTAACCCCTTCAGACTTGGTTAGTGTAAAAAACCCTCTGATAACAACAGGTGGTGCTGGTGGAGGTGGGGGAACAAATAACGGTGCAGGTTCTTTTAATGGTGGTAATGGTGCAATAGGTGGTTTTGGTTCTGGCGGTGGAGGTGGCGGTGGTGCGTATAATGGTACAGGAGGTAATGGTGGCAAAGGGGGGGACGGTTTAGTAATTATAACCTGTTTTTAAATAACCATATTCATTTACTTAAAAATACAATTTTTTTATTTTTCATAGTATGATTCATGAAAAATGCTATGTTTATTACGCTACAGAAAACTATTTTGAGGTTGTAAAGAAATCTATAGAGTCGGTTCGTAAATATTCCAACTTACCAGTATACGTTTACTTTTTAAATTCAGAATTAAAACTAGATATTGAAAATACATTCACAATAAATTGGAATTGTGACATTTATTTAGATCCCCAAATGTACGAAGTTTTAGGTAACAAAAATTTTTATATAGAAAGAAGAAATAAAAATATATATAATATTTTAATTCAAAGACCATTAATAGTTAAACATTGTTTAGAAAATTATTCAAAAATGGTTTGTTATGTAGATAGTGATTCAATATCAACACCATATGTTGATACAATTTTTGATTACTACAACGATGAGATTAATTACCCCTATTTTACATTAGGTGTTTATGATTACTTATATTTTTATGGAAGAGGTGGTGTTGCAATTGATGAAGAACAAACAAATACTTTAGAATATCCACTTTGTGAGTTATTAAATACAAATCAAAAAAATAGAAACTCATACAGACAAACAGGGTATTTTGTTTCTAATCAAAACTGTATTCCATTTTTAAACGAGTGGTGGAATACTTGTAATCATCCTGAAATATTAAATAATCCTGCACATTACACACCATATCACGAAGAAACGGTTGCAAACGTACTATTATGGAAATACAATTATCAAGAAAGTTTACCATACATTTATGTTAATGGCTCAATAGAAAGGGTTGACGAAATATATAATAAAATTAAATTTATCGGAAGTGATAATTTAGTTTCAGACCTTTATAAAATACCAAAAACAAAAGAAACCTTATTATTTTTTCATGGAGAAAAAAGACCAAACGTGATGGAAGAAATGATAGATAATATTGAAAAAAATTATAAAATGAAAATACTTTTTGTTGCGCCACACCTCTCAACAGGAGGAATGCCATCATTTTTACTAAAAAGAATTGAAGAATTATTAAAACATAATAATGATATTGAAATATTTGTTGTTGAGTATTCATACTATGGTCCAGCTTATGTTGTTCATAGAAATAAAATAATTGATCTTATAGGTAATGATCATTTTTTTGAACTAGGTCCAAATAAGGATAATTTAATTAATATTATAAATGATAATAATATTGATATTGTTCATTTTGATGAAAACGTTGAGATGTTAAATGACAAATTATCAAAAAATGCAATCTCAAAACTTTTTGATAATAATAGAAATTATAGAATAGTTGAGACTTGTCATAATATTTGGTTTGATGGAAATAGTAATAAATTATACCACCCAGACGGTTATATTTTTTGTACACCTTGGCATCAACACAACACTTTTTCAGGACTACCTTCACAAAAAATAACTTCTCAATTTCCTATAGAAAATAAAATACCTACAAGTGAAGAGAAATTAGAATCAAGAAAACTTCTTGGTTTTGAAAACAATAAAATACACGTCATTAATGTTGGGTTATGGACAAGAGGAAAAAATCAAGGTGAGTTGGTTGAGGTTGCTAAAAAAATGAAAGACAAAAATATTATATTTCATTTTATAGGTAACCAAGCTCCAAATTTTTTAGATTACTGGGAACCAATAATGAAAGATATTCCCTCAAATGTTAGAGTTTGGGGAGAAAGAGATGATGTTAGTGATTTTTTAATTGCTGGAGATATTATGTCATTTAATTCAACATTAGAATGTAATCCTCTTGTTTTAAGAGAAGCAATATCCCATGGTTTAAAGATAATAGCAAGACCACTTAGTCAATATATGGGAATTTATAATGATTACCTTTTTCCTATTGAAACTAATGACACAAATATTTTAGTTAATTTACTAAATAAAGTTATAGAGTCAGATAACAAATACCAAAGATATAACTATGAAAATGAAAAATTTTCAAAAGAACATATAAACTTTTATAATAAAATTTTATTAGAAAAACCAATTATGCAAAATTTAGAAAAAAGTAATATACAAATTATTAAACACTTTGTTGAAAACCCTTTTATTGAAATTAAAGGTGATAGTGAATCGGAATACTTAATTAAGTTTTTTGATGAAAATAACATTTTATCATATCAGTCAACTTTAAAGGTAAATCATTGGTCAAAGTTAAATAGACAATATTATACAAAATGGAGAACTGAAGTCTATGAAGATGGTAATTTAATATTAAATGAAGTTTTAGATTTGAAGGATAAGAGAGTGTACATTTCTTTTGAAAGTAAGTCATTAGGTGATACTTTATCTTGGATACCTTACGTTGAGGAGTTTAGAAAAAAACACGAATGTAAAGTTATTCTATCAACATTTTTAAATGAACTATTAAGGGACCAATACCCTGAAATTGAATTTGTAAACCCTAACACTACTGTACATAATTTATATGCACTTTATAGAATAGGTTGGTTTTATACTGAAGAAGGTAAATACGATACAAATAGACACCCGTATGATCCAAAATCACAACCATTACAAAAAACAGCATCCGATATTTTAGGTTTAGAGTATAAAGAAATTAGACCCAAAATTAAAAGACCTTATTTACCAAAAAATAAAAAAGTAGGTATTGGAATACATGGTACCGCTCAAGCAAAATATTGGAATAACGAAAATGGGTGGCAAGAGGTTATAAATTATTTAAAATCAAAAGGTTATGAAGTTGTAATTTATTCAAAAGAAAATGATGGATATATGGGTAACAAACATCCGTATGGTGCAACAAAATTCAAAGAAGGACCATTACGTGATCTTATAAGTGATATGATAACTTGTGAATTTTTTATAGGTATTGGTTCAGGACTTTCTTGGTTAGCGTGGTCATTAGATTTGCCCGTTATTTTAATTTCAGGATTTAGTCACAAATGGACGGAAACTCAATCTGACACATATAGGGTTATAAATGACAATGTTTGTCATGGTTGTTTTAATATGTGTAGATTAGATGCGAATGATTGGAAATGGTGTCCTTTATTAAAGGACACCAATAGAATGTTTGAATGTACTAAAAGTATAACATCAGAAATGGTTATTCAACAACTAGATAAACTAATTCAGGTTTAAAAAACACACGATCTTTACTACCAACCATTTGTTTATACCACATACCTTTATCGTCTAACCAAACATAAGGATCTTCAGGATTTTCAGTCCAACCATGTTTAGAGTAGTAATCAAAATCTTTACGTAATAGATTTGCTCTATGAGATGAATGAAAATCTTCACAACCTAACCAATGAGGTAAGATAAATTCACCTTCAATAACTTCGTATTCCATAGTATTTTTGAAGCCACGAGATTTCCATACGTCAATAGAATCGTTGTAATATTGTTTAAGAGCATTTACATAATCACGCCACATTACAGAACATGGATGATTTAACCAACCCTTATAAGGTTTACCATCTTTACGTAAACGACCTGTGATTGCAGATATGATTTGGTAAGCCTCAACACGTTGTTTACCTAAACGTTTGTTATCAAGAGATTCTAATGATTTTCTAAAATCTGAATAAGGAAGAAATGTTTGCATAATACAAAGATAAGAAAATAATTTGAATGTAGTGTTGAATATTTGAAAAAAAAGAAGTATATATTAATATAATAAACGTTTAATTTAATAAAAAATGAAAAAATTAGTATTAGTGTGTGTTACGATTTTGACCACAATTTCTCTAATGACTTCTTGTGGTGAAAAAACAGCAACTCAAAATGCTACTGAAGTGGCTACACCTACAGCGTCACCTGAAGCAACTGCGGTTGATTCTACGGCAACTGCTACAGACGTTGTTGTTGACACAACAGAAAATTAATTAGGAACTAACCTAAAAAAGAAAACCCACTTCAAAAGAGTGGGTTTTTTAATTGGTGGAGGTGGAGGGGCTCGAACCCTCGTCCATAACATCCTGTCAGATAAGGACTACACGTTTAGGTTAACATTTTCTAATGTTCCAAAATAGATGGTTTTTTAAAATCCGAACCAACAAACAGATACAACCAAATAACCCCCTGATTGTTAGGGGTTGTTCCTTTTCGGGTAGAAACCACACCTTTGTAAAGACTTCTGTTGCTAGGTTATATGTCCACCGACCCCCCGTTTCCGTGCTTAACTTAAGCTACAGTAACTTGCTCAGTTGAAATTAAACCAACCACTGAAAGGTTATCAAGTACGTTGCCGTATATAAATGTGAATCAGTTTTTAAAGAGATTAACTCAGTCCCTACGTGCCCTTATTCTTCAGCCGATACCTGTCAAATCCAAAAACACCCCCATATTTTCAAAGAACTTATACAAAGATAATATATTTGTTTCTATTATCCAATATATTTATATAAATATGTTGAAAAAAAAGTTTATTTTTGAAAACGATCATGAAGAAGATCCTGACGACTGGTCTGATTATAAAAACATCATGCATTTAGCAAAAAATAGAATCAGTCCATATAGAGTTACTTTTGAAACATCTGATGGTAAAAGTTTTGATGATATTATTGAAGTTACTCGCGATGGTATAATTTTTACTTTTGATGGTTTAGATGAATACTTAAAATTTTTCTTTCCTGATGTTTATGCTGAAGATGATGATGGTGAATATGATGCTAGATATTATGATGCAATGTATAATGGTAGATGGGAGTGGTATGATGACTTTTATAATAGAGATAGTGATGATTGGGGAGAAGGTTATGTTACTGATAGATTAAGAAAAAATCATTTAGAATTAATTAGAGATATATCAAAAACTATTTCACCAAGATTATATACGAAACTATCAAAAATGTTAGAAGAAGGAACTCCTCTTGATTCAGAATTAAATATTGAAATAAGAGATTTTTTAGAGACAATAAATATTGGTGATGAAATAACAGAAGCCTACACAGATGCAAATTATGCTGCAGTTGTGGATGAAGTACCAAAAGGAATTAAAGATACGTATTGTGATTGTTTAAGAAATGTTGGAGTTGAAAGATATAGTAAAAAATATTGTTTTTGGAAATATGAAATGGATTGGGGATCTTGTATGATGTTATATGCTCGTTTTGGAACTGATGAAGATAAACTTTTAGATTTATTATTTGAAGCAATTAGAAAAGATAATATTAGACATTTGCCAGTTTATTATGAAATGCAATATGAATTTTGGGACACTCAGAAATTTGAAGACACTTGGAATAGTGGTGTTGAAAGAGTATTAGAAAAGAAATTGGAAGAAATACAAAGTGATTCTGAAAAATATGATGAAAAATATTTTGAAGTTTTAGATAAAGTAATGGAACTTGGTGGTGTTAATACTTGGATTACAACAAAAGATAGAAAATATGAAATAAAAATTGATAATATTGAACCAACCAATAGTTTAATAACATATAAAATTAAAGAACCTTATAAGTGGCAAACTAAAGTAGGAAAAACTGATATTGATAGTTTAATTAGTATGATTTATAATGAAAAGTTATTTAACATGATGGAGCATCTTGATAAATTTTCAATACTTAGAAATAAGACGTTCCTTTAATATTTCATAAAGATATACCAAATCATCATCATTTATAAAAAGATTATTACCATCAAATATATCTGATATTATAATGCCATCTTTTTCTTCAATTACATCAATACTTTCTAATTGATGAACAGGGTAATCTTCAATTTCTTCATCATCTTGAAATTGTAATAAAGAGTTCATAACAGTTTGTGGTGTGTATACGATTGGTTTATATTCGTATTTATATTTTTTCAAACCCAATTCTTTAACCATATTTAATCCTGCTGTAATTGCATTTTCAACATCTTCTATTGAAACAAATTCTTGGTTTGAGTGCATATTATAATAACCACAAGACATATTAATACAACAAACATCAATTTTCTTTTTTAATTGTGATATATCAGTATAAGGGTGTGATTGAACAAGCATTTCATTTCCAAACGCATTTTCAATAACATCTAATGTTTTAATAAAAAATTCACTATCACGTTCAAATAAACGAACTCCCGAGCAAATCTCGGATATTAAATGATTACCAGGTGCGTCATATTGAGTGATATAACCAACATCTTGTAAAAAGTTTTCATCACATTTTGAAGATCCGTGACATCCTGTTTCTTCTGAAACAAATAGACCAATTTTTACTTTATCTAAAGTTTTTAATAACTCTAAACAAATAAAAATACCACATTTATCATCACCACCAATACCTGTTGGGTTACCATCTTCGGTGTATGCTTTTAAACATGGGACTTTAACCTCATCAAACTTTTTTCCAAATGTATTAGGTCTGATGAGGTTTTCTTCTTTTACGATGATTTTATCTACCTTATGATGAACGGTGTCCGTATGGGCAATAAACATTGGGTAATATTCACCTTCATTTAATTTGCCTTTAGTTGCGTATATATTCATCATATCATCTCGGTAGTAGGAGACGCCTGGAATTGTGTCAAGTTCATTACAAAGATATTCTACCATATCTTCTTCTTGATATGTTTTAGAAGGGACTGATAGTAACTCTTTGAATTTATTTAAGTTCATGTACATTTTTTTACAAAGATAATATATTTATTTAATAAAACAAATTTTATGAAAAATATTTTATTAAGTCTTAATGATGGTGAAAAGAAACGAATACTTGAAATGCATTATAACGCGGCAGGTAAAACATTAATATCTAATTATAATGAAAAAAGTGGTAGATTTAGTATAAATGAAGATAATTTGAATTTACCTGAAGTAAGATTGAATTTTCCTGCTGGAGAATATAGACCAACAGAAGCAATTAAAGTAAAATTAAAGGGAGATTTGGCATCTTTAGTTAATTTTATAAAAAATCCCGACCCTGGTTTTAAAAATCATTACATTCAAATTAATGTTGAAGCAAGTGCTGACGCATCTAGACTTAGCCAAAGCGCATTACAATTATGTACTGATTTAGGTATAACATCAAGTATGTCGGCTCAAGAACAAAACGAAGTACTATCAAGGGCCAGAATGCAAACTGCTGTTGATTTAATAAAGAAAATTTTAACAGAAGATTTGGGTATCACCCAAGACGAGTTAGATAAGTCAGTGATAATTAATGGAACAAATAAGGTTAGTACCTCTCAAAACAATCCAAATGATAGATATGTAAAGGCCACTTTTTCTAAAGGAAAAGAAAAAGAAGATGATGTACCACCACCAATTACAGGAGATACGCCACCTGTAATATTAAAATGTAATTTACCTAGTACAAAGTACGAAGGTTATGAAAATAGAAAAACTCCTTATGTGGGGTATCAATCAACATTCTCAACACCAATAGGGGTTGGAGATAAAATGACCGTATATTTTGATCCGTGGGATTATCCAGATGCTTTTTATATTAAAGTAGGTGATGGAGGTGAAGGAAGAGAAGGATTTAGTGGGTTTATTGGTAAAACTTCAATAAATAAACCAGGACAATCAAACTATAGAAATTTTGTAAGAGAACTAGCAAATTTAAAAACTAAAGGAATTAAAACAGATATTGATAACTTTATTAAATCTGTTGGTGGGACATTAACAACTAAAGATGAAGATTATGTGCCGACTGGTAATTTACCTGAACTTAAAAAGAACATTAAAGATACTGCGATTTCTTTTTTAAAGAATGAAAAATGGGCACCATTTTTAACTGCGATGGTTGGAATTAATGATAAAACAAAATGGGATAAAACATCGTTACCTGGTTTTTACGTCGATATGAATTATTTTGAAAAAAGTAACTGGAAAGTAATTAGAAAACTAATTAGAAATGGGGGATTTGGAATACCAAAAGAATGGGATAAAAAGAAAAAAAATGCTTTCTTAAATACGATAAAAAATAGGGAAACAGGGTTGGATGGTGTAAAATTAGAACAAATGAAAATTACTCCAGATGTGTTAGTTGAATTGGTTAAATCTGGTACAATATATTCGTTAGTTTTACTTAGATCAAAATTTGATATAGTTGAAACAGGGAAAAGAAATGCGGAATTAAAGTGGCAATTTACTTTTGATAAACAAACAGAAAACGAAACTATAAAACTTTATGTCTTCTCCCCATTGAAAGGTACTGTATTTTATATGTCCACAAAATGTGAAGTATCATAAAACTAATTGTTTGATAAAACACATTTTTCTAATTCAGGAACGTTTTTAATTGATGTTATAATAACATCATACGTTAAATAACTTTTTTGATAGTCACTTGTTTTATTCGTTACACAAATACCCAATATAATTGGCTTTGAGTATTTATTGTTGTCGAAACTAAACCATTTAACGTGTGTATAATTGTATTTTGAAATTAAAATTTTAAAAACTGAATCCACAAGATTAATAACGTTTTTTTCTGATTTACTAATATTTAATGTAAATTTTTGATAATCGTATGATGCCCATTCATTACTATACCCCGTTTCAAAAATAATTTTGTCTTTATCGATTTTATCATACAATTTATAAAATATTGAACTAATAAAATTAGACTCGTAAGTAGTGTCTATTTTGCCTAAGTTTTTATCTAAACGAATTTGATTTATTGAACTTAATATTGATTCTTTAATCAAATACTCATTTGATTGTGAAAAAACAAAATTTAAAAATAAACAAGAAATTAAGGTTAATAACGTTTTCATAATAGTGTATTTAATTATTTATAATACAAACTTACGAAAACTTTTAGAATCTACAAAATGTTTTTTCTTTTTTTTGTAGGTTTTTTTATTTTAACCTCTGTTTTTTTATCTTTTTCGTTATAAGATAATGTAAATTTAGATCCTTTTTCTGGGCTGTCAGATATTATTTTATCAGTTACCGCATCATCAACCCACTTTTGAATTGTTCTTTTTAGTATTCTCGCACCAAACCTTGTGTCTGTACCCACAGAAATAATGTGTTTTTTCAAACTTTCTTCCACTTCTAATTCAAATTCAATTGATTTTATCCTTTCATAAACTTTTTCAAGTTCCAAGTCAACAATTTTCATTAGATCGGATTCATCTAAATCTTTAAAGTATATAATCTCATCGAATCTATTAATAAACTCAGGCGCAAATTTTTTAAATAACTCTTTTTCTAAAACAGATTTTACTTCTTCTTCCTTTTTTTCAATTTTTGAATTTGTAGAAAACCCAACACCCGTACCAAAATCTTGAACTATTTTTGTACCAACATTAGAGGTCATTAAAATTATACAGTTTTTGAAATTAATTTTTCTTCCGTGTCCGTCAGTTAAAAGCCCTTCATCTAAAATCTGTAAAAAGACGTTAAAAATTTCAGGGTGAGCCTTTTCAATTTCATCTAATAAAATAACAGAATAAGGTTTATTTTTAATTTTATTTAAAAATGGTGAACCGTCTTCATAACCAACATATCCAGGTGATGTTCCTGTTAATTTTGATGTTGCGATCTTATCTGAAAATTCACTCATATCTAACCTAATAAGTGCGTCCTCACTATTAAACATATGTTTTGCTAATTGTTTTGCTAATTCAGTTTTACCGACACCTGAATTACCAATTAATAATCCACTAAATATTGGTTTTTTAGGGTCGTTTAATCCGACCTTATTTCTTTGTATTGCTTTTGTTATTTTTGCAACTGCGTCACCTTGACCAATAACTTTTGTTGATAAAGTGTCTTTTAATGTTTTAAGTATTTCTGTTTCATCAGTTGAGATTTTAGATATCGGAATTTTTGTTATTAATGATGCAACATCATAAACAACATCTTCAGTGACTTCTCTTTTAAATAAATTTCTATTCTTCTCAAACTCAGACTTTTCTCTTTCTAAGTCATTTAAAATTTTTCTTTCTTTATCTCTAAGATTTGCTGCCTCCTCATACCTTTGGCTATTAATAACTTTTACTTTTTCTTCTTTAATCTCTTGTGCCTGTCTTTTTAGATCTTCAATAATTTCAGGTAATTTAATCTCAACTTGTGATCTTGCACCAACCTCATCAATAATATCAAATGCCTTATCGGGAAACTCTCTATCTGTAATATATCTATCAGCCAATTCAACACATAGTTTTAATATATCATCACTATATTTTACTTTATGGTGGTTTTCATATCTATCTTTTACGTTTTTAAGTATTTGTAATGTTTCTTCTTTTGTTGATGGATCAACCATTACTTTTTGGAATCTTCTTTCTAATGCTCCGTCCTTCTCAATGTTTTTTCTATATTCTTCTAACGTTGTTGCTCCGATACATTGTAATTCACCTCTTGATAGTGCTGGTTTAAATATATTTGACGCATCCATTGATCCTGATGAATTTCCAGCACCAATCATTGTATGGATTTCATCAATAAAAACAATAATATCTGGATTGTTATATAATTCTTCCATAATAACTTTCATTCTTTCTTCAAACTGACCCCTATATTTTGTTCCCGCAACAATTGATGTCATATCTAAAGAAACAATTCTCTTACCTGATAAATTTTGTGGACAATCACCCTCAAATATTTTTTTAGCTAAACCTTCAACAATCGCGGTTTTACCACAACCAGGTTCTCCTAATATTATTGGGTTGTTCTTTTTTCTTCTTGATAGAATTTGTGCAATTCTATTAATTTCATTTTCTCTACCGACAACAGGATCTAATTTTCCTTCTTCTGCTAGTTTTATAAGGTCTCTTGAAAAGTTATCTAAAACAGGTGTTTTTGATTTTAATTCAGTATTTTTATTTTTAGATTTTTCTGATTCGTCAAATGATTCAATCATAATACTTTTTTTATTTTTTTATTTGTTCAAAAGTTAAATGAAACTAAACTAATAATCAATATTTTTTTATTATTGTCATATAGTCAGTATGGTACTGACATTTTGTCATGTTTTTATGTTTGGCATTTTATTAGTGTAAAATAATACCAAAATAAACTTATAAAAAAAATAAAATTATGTTTAGTAAAAATTTTGAAAAATTATTTAATGAACTATGGTCATCAGATCCATTTTTAAATGGTGATAATTGGGAAAGAAAAAACTATAAGTCTGAAGATGGTTCTATTTCATTTACCTACATAACAAATAAACGTGGGGGACTGAATAAACAAGATGAAATATCTTTACTGAAACAAAAATTAGATATTTCCGTTGATGAACAAAATTTTGAGGAAGCAGTAGAACTGAGAGACAAAATTAAAAATTTAGAAAAAAATAAAGAAGAAATTACAAAACTTAATAAAGAACTAAATGAATGTGTAAAAAAACAAGATTTTGAAAATGCAATAATAATTAGAGACAAAATTAAAAATTTAAAATAATTCGTTCTTTTTGAGTTTTGAATCCACCCAAAAGGTGGATTTTTTTTTTAATTAATATATTTTATAAATAAAAGATTATGGCAATTAAAAAAACCGACATCATTGGAACAAAAATTATTTGCGAGGTAGAATCAAGTAATTTGAAAAAAACTGAATATGATTTAGATACAAAAAAACTAGTTGTTGAATTTAAAAATGGTATGTCGTATGAATATGAGGAAGTACCTCATAACATATTTACACAATTTAGGTTATCTGATTCACAAGGAAAATTCTTCAATACACAAATATCAAAAACGTATAAATACAAAAAATTAAATAATTAAATTTTTTGCCATATTTATTGTTATGGCGATTAGTAAAAAAATTATAAATAGTTTTTATTTACAGGACGAATTGAATCCTGATGTTTGGGACTTACCAGATGAGAGATATATGGGTGATGAGGACGCCCAAAATTATAAATTAAAACCATTAATCAGAGAGCGACTATTAAAAGTTGCTGAAATTTTCATAGATTATTTAGACACCGATTTATTTATTCAAGATGTTATTTTTGTTGGTTCTTTAGTTGGATATAATTGGAGTGAGTTTTCTGATTTTGATTTACACATTTTAATTGACTTAGACGAAGCGGGTGAAGATAAAGAAATGTACGAAGAATTATTTAGACTAAAAAAATCAATATTCAACGCAGCACACGATATTTCTATTAGAGGTTTTGAAACGGAACTTTATGTTCAAGATTTAAATGAAAAAAATGAAAGTCAAGGTGTTTACTCTATTTTAAACGACAAATGGTTAAAGACACCTAAAAAAGAAGATTTTAAAATAGATGAAAAAAAATTAAAAGAAAAAATTAAACAATGGACTGATATTATTGATGGGGTTTTAGAAAATGCTGAAGATGAAGATATTGAGGGAGCACTAAAACTGGTGAAGAAATATAGGGAAAAACTTAGAAAGTATAGAACCTGTGGGTTAAAAAGAGAAGGAGAGTATTCTTATGAAAATTTGGTTTTTAAATATCTAAGAAGAAACGGTTATATTGGAAAACTTGAAAACTTTAAAAATAAATTTGTAGATAAAAAATTATCTTTAAAGTAATAAAATATAAAGAATAATATAAAATACAAATTAACCGTATATTTATATAAAAAAATATTTTATCACATAATTTGTGTAAATAATATATTAAATAACAAAAAAAAATAATATGGCAGATTTAAGACCACTTGGTAGCGAGAAATTACAAGGAATGGATAAAATTAGAAGGATTTTAGAAATCGCTCAATACAAAGAAACACCAAAACAAAATATAAATGAAACCTCATCTACTGATTACACAATCACGTTAGCCGATGGTTATACATATGGTATTGTTAAAGAAAGATCGGGTTACATAATTAAAAAAGGGTTGAATGAAACTGCTTTGGGTTATTCAGAACCAATACCACAAAGAAAATATTTCAGATCTTATTCTGAAGCGATGAAAAAACTTAATTTGACCGCAGCTGAACTTAATAGAATTTATGAAAATGAGGAAGGTATTGCGTTAATTGGCGAACAAGCCGGTCAAAAAAAAAAGTTCGTACTAAAAGTACCTAAAAAAGGTGGAAACAAAACACCTGATGTTGGGGGATCTGCTCCTGAGGCGTCACCACCAGCACCCGCAGCACCAACAACCCCTCCACCTACAACACCTATGGGAGGCGAAGAAGGTCCGGTAGGTGAACCTACATCTGATACTGGCGGATTACCTGAATTAAGTACAGAACCAACCGCAACACCCGAAAGCGGAGCACCAACAGGAGAACCAGGTGGTGATATGGGAACGACACCTGAATTAAGCACAGAACCGATGGGAGAACCGGGTGGTGATATGGGAACAACACCTGAAGGTGGTGAAGAACCAATGGGAGAACCGATGGGAGAACCTGAAGGTGGTGACGATTTAGATTTAGAAGGTGGAGCAAGACCCCCAAGTTTTAAATCTATTCAAAGATTAACAGGTAAATTAAGTCAAAGACTAAGAACTATAGAAAAAGAAAAAAGTTTAGAATCTGACGACATTAAATACGTTATAAATTCAATTATATCGGCATTAAATTTAGATAATTTAGAAGAAGATGATAGAGATGATATTCTTTCTAAATTTGATGAAGATGAATCAGAATACGGTGCGGAAGGTGAAGGAGATCTTGATATGTCTTCAGAAGATGATTTTGATATGGGTGGATCGGGAGATATGGGGGGACCTGAAGATACAGGAGGTCCTGTTGAGGAACCAATGGAGATGTACAATAGATTTAACGAATCTGTTGTTGAAAAAGTTTTAGGAGGATATTTCAAGTATAAACCTAATGAAAAGAAAATATTAGAAGAAAAAAGAAAAAAGGAATTCTTAAAAAATCAATTAAAAAATGCTGAAATAAAAAAAGAGATAAGAAAAATGTCGGAAAGTATTGAACAGATGAACGCATCTTTTAAACTTTTAAATGAAAATGCTAAGTTTGTTGGAAAAACAAATAAAGAAAATTTAATTTTTACTAAAAACGGAAAACAAATTAAAGTAACTCAAAGAGGAAGAATTATATGAAATTAGTATACATCAACGAATTGGGTCCAAATTATAAAGGAGACAATATATACGAATTTATTTTTTCAGATATGGATGATGTTTGGGGTGAGGATTGGGACGCCGAACCTGCCGCTGGAAAACCACTTCCACCTAATATTGATTACATAGAAAAAGTTGGTGTTTTAAAAAATTCTGAAATAGAATTAATTTTGATTCAAAATTCAGATTATTTTGGTGTTTACGATGCTATAGATGGTGTCATTTCTTTGGGTTGGGAAAATGCGAATAGTGATGATATATTAGTACATAAGAGAAAAAGATTAGTTTTTAATTATGGTGAAAGTGTAAAATCAATAGAAGATAAATTATATGAACGAGACATCGTATTAAATTGGGAAAAAAGTTTTGTTAAAAATGAATCACATTAATTATAAAATAGGAGTGTTATTACACGAAGGGTTTTCTATGAAAACTTTAGAGAATTTCAATAATAAACAAATTGATTTATTATATGAAAAAGTAAAAAAAGAAAAGTCTAAAGAAGTTGATGAGCAGCTAGATATGGTTGTAAAAAAAGAAGACTTAACAAAACCTGAAACGGTTGATGCAATGAAGAAAGTCACCCCCGGTACAAAAGTAACTATCGAAACTGAAGTTACCGAAAAGTCTGTATCAAGAAAACAACAAAAAGCCATGGGAATCGCATTAGCGGCAAAAAAAGGAGATATACCTAAAAGTGAACTGAAAGGATCATCTAAAGAAATGGTTAAAATGTCAAAAAGTGATTTAGAAGATTTTGCATCAACAAAACATAAAGGATTACCGGAGAAAAAAACAAAAAGTAAAAAATCTGAAGTTAAAAAACTTGAAGAGAATATTTTAAAAATAGTGGAAAATCATTTACCTCCACACACAACAAAGGCGGAACTACTTAAAGTTATTAAAGGATACAAAAGATAATGAATGTCTTTATCAAAAGAACAAGCACTTTTAGAATATGCTAAATGCGTAAATGACACACCATACGCGTTAAAAACGTATTTACAAACTTACGACAATACACAATCACAGTACGTACCTTTAGAATTATTTAATGACCAAGTAACCCTTGTAAAAGATTATGATACTTGTGAGGAAAATATAGCACTAAAATACCGACAAGCGGGAGTATCAACAGTAACATCCGCATGGGCATCAAAAAGGTTGGTATTTGCAAACAAGAAAAAACCCGAAAAAATCCTAATCATTGCAAACAAAATGGATACTGCCGTTGAGATGGCGAATAAAGTTAGATCATTTGTTGACCAATGGCCAAAATGGATGGGTGTTGGGTTTTCATCAGAAAAAAACTCACAAAGACACTTTAAATTAACGAATGGTTGTGAGGTTAAGGCGGTTGCAACATCAAAAGATGCCTTACGTGGTTATACACCAACAATACTTATTTTTGATGAGGCAGCATACATCAATGCAGATGAAGACTTTTGGTCTGCATGTATGGCATCCCTTTCAACAGGAGGTAAAGTTATTGTAATTTCAACACCAAATGGATTTGACCCAATTTATTATTCTATTTACAGTCAGGCGGTTAAAGGTATGAATGACTTTAGAATTACTGAAATGTATTGGTTTAGGGATCCAAGATATTCTAAAGATTTAAAATTGGTTAAATGTGATGATATTGTTCATTACATGTTAAATAGAGGTGACTATGAAGATAATGAAATTACAATAGATTATAGTAATATAAAAGTTAGTGAGAGAAACTTTGAAGAAATAAAACAAAAAATAGAAAACGAAGGGTATAAACCTTATAGTTCTTGGTTTGAGGCCATGGCCAAAAAATTAAAGTTTGATAAGAGAAAGATTTCACAAGAGTTGGAATGTAATTTTTTAGGTTCGGGGGATAATGTTATACCTGCTGAAACTATGAAAAAAATTAAAGAAAAACATATTAAAGAACCCGAAAATAAATTTATGGGTGGTGCCCTTTGGCAATGGAAAGAACCCGTTGTTGGTCACAGATACATAATGGGTGTTGACGTTTCAAGAGGTGATAGTGAAGATTTTAGCACTTTATCTATAATTGATTTTGATGAAAGAGAACAAGTATTAGAATATATTGGTAAAGTTCCTCCTGATATTTTAGCAGAAATTGCCTATAAATGGGGTACCATGTATAACGCATTTATTGTGACCGATATTACTGGTGGAATGGGTGTTTCGACATCAAGAAAACTACAAGAACTTGGTTATAAAAATTTATACGTTGATGGTGTTAATCCTGCAGATAAATGGAAGTGGGATCCTAAAAATCAAGATAAAATACCAGGAATTAACTTTAACTCAAAGAGGGTTTTAATAATACAGGCATTTGAAGAAGCGTTAAGATTTGATTTTGTTATGAGGTCACAAAGGTTGTTTAACGAATTAAATACCTTTGTCTATGTAAACGGTAGGCCTGACCACCAAAAAGGACAACATGATGATTTAATAATGGCATTTGCTATGGCAGTTTATGTTGGGGAAACTTCATTCGCACAATTAGAAAAGGCTACGGAGCATGCAAAGGCGATGTTAGAGTCTTGGTCTGTAGAATCTAATAAATATACTGGAGATTATACAAGTTTTAATCCTGGATTACCAATTTCAACATCACAAAACGAAGTTTATAATAGAAGTCAAGTTACTAAAAGTGATTATGAAAAGTATTTATGGTTATTCGGACCTAAAAGGGTTTAAATTAAATTAATTGGTCTTATTTTTTAAATAAAAAAAAATTATGGCAGAACAAAAATATACAGTTTGGCAAAGGTTAGGTAGGGTTTTCGGACCTAACGCAACAATGGACCAGCAAGCACCGGTTTTTAAATTCGATAAAAAACAATTATTAAAAACCGCAGATAAAAATGAATACGAGAAAGAAAAACTTGAAGCCCAACAAACAATGTATGTTGGTAAACAATGGCAAAGAGTTGAGACAAATCTATACCAACAGGCGGTTTATTATGAACCAACAAGAATGGCATCATATTATGATTATGAGTCTATGGAATACACACCTGAAATTTCAGCCGCTTTAGATATATACGCCGAAGAATCAACAACACCCGATCAAGACGGTTTAATTTTGAGGGTTTATTCTGAATCTAAAAGAATAAAACAAGTATTAACCGATCTATTCACAAACAAACTTGACATAAACACTAATTTACCTATGTGGACAAGAAACACATGTAAATTTGGTGATAATTTTATTTATTTAAAATTAGATCCCGAAAATGGGGTTGTTGGGTGTCAACAATTACCTAACATACAAATAGAAAGATTAGAAAAGGGTATGAGATTCCAACCTGACAAATACTCTCAAGAAATGGAAAACGATGCTTTGAAGTTTGTGTGGAAAGAAAAAAACATGGAGTTTAATACTTGGGAAGTTGCTCACTTTAGAATATTGGGAGACGATAGAAAACTACCTTATGGTACTTCTATGTTGGAAAAGGCTAGACGTATTTGGAAGCAATTATTACTTTCAGAAGATGCGATGTTGGTATATAGGGTTTCAAGGGCACCTGAAAGAAGAGTATTCAAAATTTTTGTAGGTAACATGGACGATAAAGATGTCGATGCATATGTTCAAAAAGTCGCAAATAAATTTAAAAGGGATCAAATTGCGGACCCACAAACAGGGAATGTAGATTTAAGATATAATCAATTGGCGGTTGATCAAGATTATTTTATTCCTGTTAGAGATGCCGCTGCGGGTAATCCAATTGACACATTACCGGCAGGTCAAAACTTGGCGGAAATTGCGGACATTGAGTATATCCAAAAGAAATTAGTTACTGCACTTAGAATACCAAAGGCGTATTTAGGATTTGAAGAGGCTGTTGGTGACGGTAAAAATTTATCATTATTAGATATTAGATTTGCAAGAACTATTAATAGAATTCAAAAATCTATGATTGCGGAATTAAACAAAATTGCAATCATACATTTATTTTTATTGGGGTTTGAAGATGAGCTTACAAACTTTACGTTGAGTCTAAATAACCCATCAAAACAAGGTGAACTTTTATCTATTGAAATTTGGAAAGAAAAAATAACTCTTTATAAAGATGCGGTTGCTGAAGTTGCTAATTCATTAGCACCGACATCAGCATCCTGGGCTAAAAAACACATTTTAGGGTTTTCTGATGAAGAAATAAGGTTAGATATCCAACAACAAAGAATAGAAAGGGCAGTTTATGGTGAGTTAGCAAAAACACCTGAAGTTATTACAAAAACAGGAATATTCGATAATATTGACCAATTATATACTAAAAAAGATGCGGGAGCGGCTCCTGGTGGGGCACCTGCACCTGGTGGAGCACCTGCACCTGGTGGAGAACCTGCACCTGGTGGGGCACCACCTGCACCTGAACCACCAGCACCTGGTGGAAGTGAGGTAACACCTGAAAGTTTTAAAAAAAATGATTTAAATTTAATATTAGAAGATAGTATTTTTTATGGTAAAACTTCATTAGATTTATCAAAAGGAAGACTATCTTTAGATCAAGTAGACAAAAAATTGAAAGATTTAATTGATAAGTGATATTTATAAATAAAAATTATATGAACACTTTTGGTACAATTAAAACAAAAATAGAAAACACGTCAGTTGAACTCGCAAAAAAACCTGAATTTAAAAGATTTATATTTGAATTAAATTCATTGATATTAAAAAATAAAGATCTGTGTGAATTATATTACATATATGATGATTTATCATCTAATAAAGGTTTACCTTCAGATATTGCGAATGATTATATAAATGAAACTGTTGAATATTCCCAAGTATTACTTGAAAGTCAATCTAAAAGATTAGAAGATGTTTCTTTTTGGATAAACTCTTGGAACAATAAAAATCAAAACAATTATTCAGACATTGATAACGCGATATACACTACGGGGATTAGAAATTTAGAAAGTATTTTAGAATCTAAAAAAAATATAAAAAATACAATTACAAAAGAAGAAAATAAAACACCCGTAATTGAGAGTGTTAATTTACCAATATCTTCAATGGTAAAAATTGCAAACGAAAATTTAAAAAAAGAATTAGGATCTTTAAATGAAAATGATAAAAACCAACTGGATGAAATATTATCATTAACAGGAGAAGAATTAAAAGAAAATTTTAATGAAGTAAAAAAAATTGTTTTGGAAAATCTTAAACAATCCTTAAACGAGTCTGTGGATAATGATTTACAAAACACTATAAACAAAACAATTAATAAGATAATGGATACCAAGTGTAATCATTATGATTATTATAAACTAAAAAAATTAAGTTTGGGACTATGAAAAAATTTTTTAAAGGAATCGGTAGATTGTTTATGGACAGTCAAGGAAACGCATCTTCAAAAAGGTTTGTAGGGATTCTTTGTGGTGTTTCTCTTTGCATTACTTTATATGCGAACAGTTATACACACGGAGATATCAAACCTTCAGACACATTAGTAAATGCTGTTGCTATGTTGGCGTTTGGTTGTTTAGGTCTTACCTCTACAGAAAAGATTTTTGGAAAAAAATCAGAAGAGAAAAAAGAAGAAACTCAAGAAGAAATTTGATTTTTCTGCTTATATTGAGCCTTTTTAATTTGAGCCCTTCGTTTAACGGAGGGTTTTTTATATTCTTGACGTTCTTGTAATTTTTGGATTTGTTTTGTTTTATATATTTTAAACTTATATGTTTTTAATGCTTGTTCAAGAGACTTTTCATTTTTTACGTGTACTATAATCATAAGTTTTTTTGGTTTTACAATATAAATAGTAAGTATTTTTTTAATTTTTGACAAGTTTATCATTTTTAATTATAATTGTTAAAAATAAACTCGAAAGAAATGAAAAATGAAAAAAGGAAAAACATCAAAATTAAATATTTTTGATGATGCAAAATGTCACTATGGTACAGTCGACTCTAAAGAATTAAAATCAATTTATTTAGTATTACAAACATGGGTTGAACCAATAGTTGATGACGATAATTGGACCAAAATAACAGGATTAATAAAAAGACAAATTTTACATACATTATTAGAAGTTGTTGATTTTACATTATTTGAAAGGAAACAAATAGTCGATCTTGATTTAAGAACCAGCGGAATTCAAAAAAACAAAAAAAGTTTTTTAAATTTAGAAATAACTTTATTTGTTCATGAAAAAAATGTTGATTTTAAATCGTTAATTCTAAGGTCAAAAATAAAAAAAATAATATCTTCAGTTTATTATGATGACCTAAAAAAATCTAAGTATTTTATTTTAAGTAAAACAAAAATAAAAGAAACCGAATTAATATAATATTTATCATAAAAAACATTATGAAAATATTAGGACCAAACGACACAGGTAAAGGAATTTTAGTTGAGTGGGATGCGGGGACAATCAATCCCAATGAATTTAGGAATAGTCAAGTTATAAAAGAATCTTATGGTCAATTAGACCATTCTAAACCTTTTGTTTTTTATGCTACATTACAAAAATATGGAGTACCAAATAGAAATGGTAGAATTTATCCTGAAAAAATATTAAAAAGAGAAGCCGACAGATATAAAGAAATGATTAATAAAGGTATGTCAATATCTGAACTTAATCACCCCGAATCATCTCTTATTGATTTAGATAGGGTGGCTCACTTAATTACTGATGTGTGGTGGGAGGATAATGTATTGATGGGTAAGATTAAATTACTAACCACTCCAGGGTTTCATGAAAGAGGTATTGTTTCTTCTAAAGGCGATGTTGCTGCTAACATGATGAGACAGGGTGTTACAATGGGGGTTTCTTCAAGAGGTGTGGGTTCGTTAGTAAAAAAAGGAGAACAGAATGAAGTGCAAGAAGATTTTGAACTTATATGTTTTGATTTAGTTTCCTCACCTTCAACTCCAGGAGCATACCTTTATTTAAATAAAGAAGATAGGCCAAATTACGAAGAAAAACTAACGGAGAATGAAAATATAGAATCAAATTCTAATCCACTTAGTAAATCTATTGACTTAATGAAAAGATTATCCGATTATTTGGATAAATAAAATTATTAAGACATGGACGAAAAATATTTTGTAGCTAGAGTAACTACCGATATGGTAGATGAAAACACAGGAAAAATTAAAAAAATTAAAGAAGAAAAATTAGTTAAAGGGTATTCACCAACAGATGTTGAGGCTAAGGTAACAAAGGCTTATGAAACATACACAATGGATTGGAGAATAACTGCTATTGTTGAGAGTAAAATCGACGAAGTAATAGAATAAAATAATTTTTTTATAGTGAATTAATTTAACGGGAGTCATAACGACTCCCGTTTTTTTTTGTTTAAACTTAGTTTTTTTCAAAGGGCAGTATATTTATTTATAAAATAAACAATAATAAAGCAAAAAATATTGCATTTTTTATGGAAAAAAACAAATCTGTAGTTGAACAAACTTTATTGCAAATTAAGGCAGTAGAGGATGCTATCAGTGAAAACGCAAAAGGAATACTTGCTTCTACAATGAAACAAGAAATCAGTGAACTAGTAAAAGAATCCCTAAAAGGGAGAAAAAATCTACACGAACAAGATGAAAATGATCCTGAAATGGATGAACCAGAAATTGAAGGTGAAGATCAGCCCGCGACTGACATAGACCCTGAAATGAGTGGAGAAGAAGACGGTGTAGAAGATTCGGAGGTAACGGACGTAGATGTTGCGATGGGAGCCGAAGAAGATAATCAAGAAGAATTACCACCATTAGATATGACTCAGGCTTCTCCAGAAGAAGTATTACGAGTATTTAAGGCAATGGGAGATCAAGACGGTATAATTGTTAAAAAACAAGATGATGGTGACATCCATTTAGTTGATAGTAACAACAATACCGAATACTTAATTTCATTTGGTGGTGAATCTGAACCAACACAAGATAATGTAATGGAAAATGAAGATAAAGATGATTTTTTAAGTGCACTAAACGATTCTTTGTATGGTAGTGAAATGGGAGAACAGTTTGATGATGAAGATTTTATGTCTTTTGATGATGAATTTAGTGAAGGTTATGAAGAAATGGGTGAAAATGAAAATTTTTACGAAATGTCTGAAGATGACTTAGAAGCGGTTATGGAAACATTTAAATATGGTAAAAAACCTAACATGGAAGGAGGATTCAACGAAAAAATGAAGGAAGCACCTAAAAGACATGGAAAAAATGGTAACGCTAAAAGTGCTACTAAATACCCTTCTAAAATGAAACACGGTGTTACTGAAACTGATTACGAAGAAGAAGAGTTTGAAGCTTGGGAAGAAGAAGAGTATGAAGATGTTATGGCTTATGAACAAGATGCTGAAATAGAAACTACTGAAGCATCAAGAACTTTAGGTAATGGTAAATATTGGGGTAGAAAAGGTTTACCTAAACCAAGAACTGCACCTAAACACCTAAGAGTAGAATCGGTTAATAAAGAATTGGTAGTTTTAAGAGAAAAAAATGAAGAATATAAAAAGGCGTTAGACTTCTTTAGAAATAAATTAAATGAAGTTGCTGTTTTTAATTCTAATCTTGCTTATTCTACAAGATTATTTACAGAACATTCAACAACAAAACAAGAAAAGATTAATATTCTTAGAAGATTTGACAACGTTGAAACTTTAAAAGAATCAAAAAATCTTTACAAAACAATCAAAAACGAATTAGATGGAGAAGGGACTAAAAATGTTGTTAAGGAGTCAATAACTGAAAAAGTTATTAAAACACCTAAAACAGGATCGGCAACAAATCTAATCGAAAGTAAAACGTATGAGAATCCTCAGTTCATGAGAATGAAGGATTTAATGGCAAAAATTAAATAAAAAATAAACTTTTTTAAAAAACTGTATATTTATATACAAAATAATAAAAAAATAAACTCTAATTAAAAATTAAAAAATGGGAGCATTATTAGAATCAGGTCTTGTTGGTAATATCGGGTTAAAACACCTTAAAGTTATCAAAGAAGATACAATTAACAAATGGGATAAATTAGGATTCCTAGACGGTCTTAAAGGACACGTTAAAGAGAACATGGCACAATTATATGAAAACCAAGCGTCTCACCTAATAAACGAAGCAGCATCTACTGATAGTTCAGGTTCATTCGAAACTGTAGTATTTCCTATCGTTAGACGCGTATTCTCTAAATTGTTGGCTAACGATTTAGTTTCTGTACAAGCAATGAACTTACCTATCGGTAAATTGTTCTACTTTGTACCAAGAATCCAAGGTTATTCTTCTTCAACCGATCAAACTGCGGCTAATGCTTACGGTGGTAACGCATATCACTATTCACCTGTTGGATCTCCATCTAATACAGGTACTACAGGTGTTGGTGCTGGTTACCCACCTAACGCAAACGCGTTTTCTAAAAGTCTTTATGATTTATTTTATGAAGGTGCTGAAGGTCAATTAAGCCCTCCAGGATTATTTGATTACTCAAAAGGAAAATGGTCAGCGGTTACTTCAACTGCAACCGTTAAAGTTTGGAGTAATGGTTCATTAACTAGTGCAACAAACCAATACCCAAGTGGAACTAACGTAAGAAAAGTTATCTTGGAACTTGGTGGATTTACTCAAGCAGGTACAGGAAAATTAATTGGTCCTGATGGTAGTGAAGTTGATTCTGAAACTTTCCTTTCTGATTTAAGAGTTTTCTCTAACGTTGCAAAGGCTTCTTCAGTTCTATCAGCATCTACACCATGTAATGTTGTTTATAACTCAGACGGTAATCCTAATTCATTATTGTTTAGAGTTGTTACTCAACAATATGGTAAAGGTATTGTAACACCTACATCTACTCAAACACCAACATCATGGGCATCAACAGGAAATGGTGGTTCATATGATAATATCTGTTCTCAAGATGGTAAAATCTTGTTAGAAGTGGATCTTTCTTGTCCTGTATGTGCTGATTGTGATGCTACATCATTAGACGGATACACAGGAACTACTTTAACAGGTGGTTTAAGTGGTACTCCATTCTCAGCAGTTTGGAGAAGATACGCTAACTTAGAATTTGAAGACCAAATTGGTGAGGTTTCTTTTGATTTAGAATCAGTAACTGTTTCTGTAACTGAAAGAAAACTAAGAGCACAATGGTCACCTGAATTGGCACAAGACGTTTCTGCATTCCATAACATCGACGCTGAGGCTGAATTAACAGCATTATTGTCTGAGCAAGTGGCGGCAGAAATCGATAGAGAAATCTTGAGAGACCTTAGAAAGGGAGCGGCTTGGAACCTAAGATGGGATTACAACGGATGGAGAAGAATTTCTCAAACAACATCATACACTCAAAAAGATTGGAATCAAACTTTGATTACAGCAATCAACCAATTGTCAGCACAAATCCACAAATCTACTTTAAGAGGTGGTGCTAACTGGATCGTTGTTTCTTCTGAAGTTTCTGCAATCTTTGATGACCTTGAGTACTTCCACGTATCTAACGCTTCTCCGGAGCAAGATCAGTACAACATGGGTATCGAAAGAGTTGGTACATTAGCAGGTCGTTACCAAGTGTATAGAGATCCATACTTCCCAGCTAACCAAATCCTTATCGGACACAAAGGTTCATCTTTGTTAGACACAGGATATGTATATGCTCCGTATGTACCTCTACAATTAACACCTACAATGTATAACCCATTCAACTTTACACCGATCAAAGGTATAATGACGAGATACGCTAAGAAAATGGTTAACAACCGTTTCTATGGTAGAGTTACAGTTGATGGAGTTAGAACATTCGACTTACAAGAATTGAGATAATCAATATCTTTAGAATAAGGAAAAGGTCAGAGAAATCTGACCTTTTTTGTTTTTATAAAAAATTAGTTTTTTTTACGTATAAGTGTACGTATTTTCACACATACTATATTAGTACACATGTCGTAAATTGACTGTTTATGGGGTACCAAAAAAGGGTTTTTCTTTATATATAGGACTATCTATTGGTGTAAACAAAATAAAACCAATAGAAAATGAAAAACTTAAAAACAACAATCACAACACTTTTAATCAGTTTAGTAACTGTAATATCTTTCGGACAAAAAAGTTCAGTATGGGCTACCGTAGAAAATGTAGAACAACTTCAAAAAAATCAACAATTTATTTCAATACTTACGGACTTACATACTGACTTAACATACTATAAAGCATTTGCATCTTCAAAACAAGAAAAATTACAAAATGTATATGAATTTACTTGTGCTAATTGTGACGTAACCGATTTATACGTATCATTAAGTAGAGTTAGTGGATTAAAAGGTGTTGAGTATGGTCCTACATATGAAACATTAGAAGTACCAAATGACTATAGTTTAGTTTCTACAACAAATTGGGCTTTAGATTTAATCGGGGCTGAAAACGCTTGGGTTTATACAACAGGGGACTCAACAATAAACGTGGCGGTATCAGATCAAAACTTTTACACAAATCACGAAGAATTAACAGGTAAAATCAATTATTATGACAACACAAACACGGCAACAAAAACTCACGGTACGGCCGTGGCAACAATAGTTGCAGGAAACACAAATAATTCAGTAGGTCTTGCATCAATCGGTTATAACACAACACTTAACCTTTATAGAATGAACTATAATGATATGTTAATTGCTTCTTACAACGGTGCTAGAGTAATTAACTTATCTTGGGCATCAGGGTGTAATTATAACACATATGCTCAAATGGCGATAGATGAGGTTTATAATAACGGAACATTTATCGTTGCATCGGCAGGAAACGGAACAACATGTGGAAGTCCTAACGCATTAGTATACCCAGCATCTTACAATCACGTATTCGCAGTAACAAGTGTTGGTTCACAAGATAATATTGAAAAAACAATCGGTAATCCAAACACAAGACACCAAACAAATTCAAGTGTAGATATTTGTGCACCTGGTCACAACGTACCTTTAACAGCAGCACCAGGATGGTATTTGAATTCTTCAGGAACATCATTCGCAGCACCTTACGTTACAGGAACTGTGGCTCTTATGTTATCTGTTAAACCTGATTTAACAAATCAAGAAATAGATTCAATTTTAAGATTAACGGCAACTAACATAGATATTTTAAATCCAAACTATATTGGTAAAATAGGTTCAGGAAGATTAAACTCAGGATTGGCAGTTCAAACAGTATGGAATATGATTCAAGAAGTAGAAGACGGAAATAACGGTCATGGTAACGACGCTGACGGTGTAGATGGTTCTAACCCTGGACAAGGTGGAGGAAACAACGGTAATCAAGGTGGAAATGGAAATCACTTCGGGTGGGATAACAAAGATAA
>Ga0315901_10000443_pt1 | contig 61409 bp, 53 predicted proteins | sample LakEriMetagenome_10_FD_203761 | JGI IMG/M metagenome (GOLD analysis project Ga0315901, IMG submission 203761) | Freshwater fungal communities from buoy surface, Lake Erie, Ohio, United States - Buoy 2 MA116 | ecosystem: Environmental > Aquatic > Freshwater > Lake | place: USA: Lake Erie, Ohio... | reverse complement strand
ACGTCGATGATCGTGAACCGGGGGTGGGGTCCGAGGCGGGCGCCGGGGGTGGCGGACGCTGGTCGCGTGTCGAGGATGCGTCGCGGCTCGGCGAGCGGGACGTACTGCGTCGGGGTGGGATCGAGCGCGGCGGCGGGTGGTGGTGGCAGCCGCACCATGCCCGAGCCGAACGCCTGGTCCGCACCCGGCGTGCCGAGGTCGACCACGAGGTGCTTCGTGAGCGCGGCGAGCGGCACGCCGCTGCCCGCGAGCCCACGTGCGAGCAGCAGCGCAGCGACGCCTGCGGCGGTGGGTGCGGCCGCACTGGTGCCGTTGAAGCAGGCGATGCCGAACCGGGCGGGGTTGAAGATCGAGCTCGAGACGCAGCTCGGCGCCGACACGTCCGGCTTCACGCGACCGTCGTTGGTGGGCCCCTGCGACGAGTACCAGGCGATGCGGGCCGACGTCGGCGGGTCGATCGCGCCGACGGCGACGAGTGCGGGGCTGCGCGAATCGACGACCGGCTTCGCGGCGCTGTATTCGGTCTGGAAGTACTCGAGCCGTCCCTCGAACAACCCGACCTCGACGACGTCCGGCGTCGGGTCGCCACCGGTGGCGACCCGACGGATGCGCAGCTGGATCGGCCCCTCGATGTAGAGATCGACCGCCTCCAGCGGTGGCGCGCCGGCGCGCTGTGACGCGTCGACCACCTCCGTGCGGAACGGGGTGGTGATCTCCAGCCGGTAGTCGGTCACACGCGACCGGGGCTCGTTCCAGTCCGACCAGCGGATGCCGTCGAAGCCCACCCTGCCGAACGTGCCGCTGGTGGAGATCGTCAGCGTCGTGTCGACGCCGGGGCCCGGCAGGAAGTCGACGTAGCCCTGTTCGTCGACCCCTTCGGTGAAGCGACCGTACGAGCCACCGGCGTCGTTGCCGGCCGAGTTGAACCAGGTGATCCCCAGCGAGGCGGCGCGGTCGACCACCGCGGCGAGTGGTCCCGTGCCGTCGCCCGGTCCGTCGTAGGCGGCACCGAGCGACCGGGTGACGATGCGGACACCGTTCGCCGCGAACCAGTCGATCGCCGCGCTGAGATCGCTCGAGCCCGCGACGGTGGCGAGCCACAGTTCGGCGTCGGGGGCGACGTCCTTCACCACCTCGGCGACGGCGACGCCGTGGGCGTAGGCGACCCCCTGCGTCGGCGAGGTGCAGTAGTTGTCCGGGGCGTTGGGGCCGACCTGGATGGTGTCGCGGCAGAAGCGACGCTCGACCGGCGGGACGTCACCGTGCTCGGTGGGGTTCCAGAGCGACAGGTCGAAGAAGTCGATGATGCCGACGCGAACACCACCGCGGAGTCCCTGTGCGTGCCACGCGGCGGCGTCGGTGACGGCCACGTTCTCGCCCGTGACCGCACCGAACTCCACCCGTGGCGCTTCCAGGTGGCGCACCGGGCGGTTGGCCACGCGCGGCAGCCGGACGTCGTCGGCGCCGGCGACGTCGAGGAGTCGCTCCACCCGGCCGGCGGCGACGGACACCTGGAGCACCTCGCCGGGCACCGAGCCGGTGACGACCGCGCCGAGGGAGCGGACGTCGGCGCGCGCGGACGCCGTGTCGTCCGTGACGACCTCGACGACGACGCGCGCGGCGTCGGGTACCTCGTCGAGCAGGTCGAGCAGCGCGGGATCGGTGAGCGCTCCGTCGGGTGCGGTCGCCGTGGAGGGCGCCGGGGCTGCCGACGTCGCCTCGACCGGCAGCACGAGCACCCCGGACGCGGCGATCGCCGTCCAGGTCGCCACCCGGCGGTGTGCGCGCCTGCGCCGCGACGAGCGCGGCGCGGCGCGTCGCGTCGCGCGGTGTGGGGTGTCGGTCAGCGCCATCTGCGGCGGACACCTCGAGGAGCGGGCGACACCACCGGCGCTCGGCGCGGCAGCGGCGGTGCGATCACCTCGATCAGGTCGGTGGCCCCGTCGTTGGCCGCGTCGTTGGCCGCGTCGCCGGCACGACCGTCGTCGTCGGCCGGGTCGAGGGGAACTCCCGCCGGCTCGGCGCGGCCGACCTGGATCCGGATGCCGTCACGGTCGACGTCGCCCGGCTCGCCGGGAGCATCGACGACCACGGGGATCTCCTCGCGTGGCTTGCGCCCGTTGACGGCAGCGTCGAGGCCGAGCATGCCGGCGGCGAGCATCGCCCCGCCTCGACCGTGGCGGAGACGTGCGTTCGCCACCCGGGTGGCGATGTCGTCGGGGACCTCGAACGGCACCGGCTCGGCCGCACCGACGGCGTCGGGATCCGTGTCCGTCCCGGCCGTGCCGTCGGGGGCGTCGCGGGGGAGATCGCGGGGGAGATCGCGGGGGAGATCGCGGGGGAGGTCGCGGGGGAGGTCGCGGGTGAGGTCGCGGGTGAGATCGCGGGTGAGATCGCGGGGGAGATCCGGCGGAGCGGGCACGACCCTGTCGTCCCCAGCTCCGGTGCCCGCCATACCGACCCACGCTACCCGCCGTCGCTGGTCGCGGGGTATCGCGCGATCGCACAAGCAGCGCAATTACGCTGGAACGCGTGGCAGAGGGGGACTCGATCCACCGGGCGGCAGCAGCCCTGCGGACGGCGCTCGTCGGGCGCCCCACCACCCGTTTCGACGCACCGTTCCTGGTCGGCCCGGTGCCCGGTCCCGGCCGCATCGTCGAGCGGGTCGAGAGCCACGGCAAGCACCTCGAGATCGTCTGGGACGACGGACTGGTGCTCCACACCAACGTCCGCCTCACCGGGTCGTGGCACCTCTACCGCCACGGTGAGCGGTGGCGCCGCCCCGGCACACAGGTGCGGGTCGAGCTCCACACCGCGGACTGGATCGCCGTCTGCTTCAACGCACCGGTCGTCGAGACCTACCGCGAGTTCGACCGGTCGCGGCACCCCGGGTTCGGCTCGCACGGTCCCGACCTGTCCCGCCCGGACGCCGACCTCGACGAGAGCATCAACCGGCTGTACCACTACCACGACCAGCAGGCACCGGTCTGCGAGGCGCTGCTCGACCAGCACGTGGCGGAGGGCATCGGCAACGTGTACCGCTGCGAGGTGCTGTGGGCCACCGAGACCCATCCGTTCGCGCCGATCTCCTCGCTCGACGCGGACGACTGCGCGTACCTGGTCACGTCCGCCGCTGCGCTGCTGCGCTCCAAGCTCCGCCACAGCCCACGCGTCACCGCGACGATCTCCCAGCCCGGGTCGTTCGTACGCAGCGAGCTCGCCGTCTACGGCCGCAACGGCCAGCGCTGTGCCCGGTGCGGCGACACGGTGCAGGTGTGCCAGCCGGGCGAGGCGAACCGGCTGGTGTACTGGTGCCCCGGGTGCCAGGTGCGCCGGTCGCTCGAGGCGCGCGAGGTGCTCGAGGTGTACGAGCCGGTGCGCGAGATGGATCCGCACCCGGCCGCGGCCAAGTTCCTGAGCAACCTGCCCTGGCGTCGTCACCACCCGCTGGCCGGCTGAACCGTCGAGCCCGCCGGGCGGACTCGCGTGCGCCGAGGCGCGTGGATCCGAGCGCTCGCCCCTGACGTCAGCGACCCCGACGGGCGCGGGCCGCCTCCTTCGGGCGGAGGGGGCGCTGGCGCCGCTCGAAGCGGGCCGCACTCCAGGTCTCGTCGATGGTGCACGACTTCGCCGGCACCCACCCGAGCGGATCGAGGGCGGCGCGGGCGCGATCGGCGGACAGATCGGCGGGCGACCCGGTGACGGGGTCCGTGTCGTGCGTGGGCCAGGCCACCCACACGGCGCCGTCCGACGCGAGCGGCGCGGTGAGCTTCGGCCACTCGGCCACGAGCGCGTCGCGTCGGGTGTGGAAGGCGATCACGACGTCGATCGGCGCGAGCATCGTCTGCTGCCAGATCGCGTCGCCGGTGCCGCCCTCGGCCTCCAGCAGCGCGGCGAACCCGGCGGGAGCGTGGCGCACGGTGAACACGATCTCGCCGGTGAGGCCGAGCTTGCGCGGCAGCGGGGTGGTGGTGGCGCTCACGCCCGCAACCCCCGGTTGCACAGCACGCGGTCGACGTCGATCTCGACGACCACCCGGTCGTCGCGCACCTTCGGCGGTCGGTACCTCGCGGCGTAGGCGGCCACCGCGGCGGCCACGCCCTCGGCGTCGCGTCGCACCGTCACTGCGCCTTCGAAGGTGAGCCACCGCGCCCCGTCCACCTGGCACACGGCAGCGCGTCCGCCGCCTGCGGCATTGGCCGCCTTGACGGCACCGGCGAAGGTGATCACCCGCGCCACGCCCCGGTCGGCGTCCCAGGTGAATCCGACAGGCACGACGTGCGGGCTGCCGTCGGCGCGGAGCGTGGTGAGCGTGGCGAGGTGGCGCTCGGCGAGGAACTCGAGCGCGGCGGCGCTCAACGTCTGCTGCATGCGCCCATGATGCCGTGCCGGTCGGCGGATCCCGAACCGGCGATGGGCGATGAGCGGCCGTGGCGCGCTCATCGCTCATCGCGTCGCCGGCTCGCACGGGCGGGAGTGCGACGCCGGGCGGTCCGGGGGTGCGCGGTCGGGTCAGGTGGTGGCGATCGCCTGGAGGATGTCGGCGTTGGCCGCACGGCGAGCCGGGAACCACGCCGCCAGGATCGCCACCCCGATCGCCGCCACCACCACGATCACGATCGTGGTCGGTGACACGCTGAAGGAGTTGAGCCCCTGGTCCTCGAGCGCCTTCACCACGATCCAGCCGAGGGTGAGGCCGAGCACGGTGCCCATCAACGCACCGAAGAGCGCCGTGATCACCGCCTCCCAGCGGATGCTGCTGCGCACCTGCGGCCGGGTCATGCCGATCGCACGCACCAGCCCCAGCTCGCGGCGCCGCTCGTACACGGCGAGCAGCAGCGTGATCACGATGCCGAGCACGGCGATGAACACCGACATGCCGAGCAGGGCGTAGATGAAGTTGAGGAAGCCGTCGACCTGCTTCGCCTGGTCGTCGATGAACTCGTCGCGGGTCTGCACCTTGCTCGTCGGGTAGTTCGAGGTGACGGTGCGGATCGCCGCCTCGGCCTCCTCGGTGGACACGCCCGGAGCGGACTGGACGAGCACCTGCACGTCGAACAGGTCGGAGGTCTGACCGGCGAACAGCGAACGGGCCACGATCAGGTTGCCGAAGTCCTCCGAGTCGAACAGGCCGGCGACCCGGAGGTCACGCGTGGTGCCGTCCTGGAACACCGCCTGCACGCTCTCGCCGACGCTGAGCCCGTCGCGGTCGGCCTTGTCGACCGACATCAGGATGCCCTGGTCGTCGAGGTCGGCCCACGAGCCCTCGGTGAACGGCAGGTCGAACAGCTGCGCCGCGCGCTGCGGATCGACGGTGAGCACCGACTTGCCCGCCGGTTGGCCGTCCTCGACCAGCTGGATCAGGTTGACGCCGATGCCGACGGCGCCCTCGACCTCCGGGAGCTCGTTGAGCTCGTCGGCGAGGCTGGTGGGCAGGCCGCCGAAGCCCTGGTTGTCGCTCGTGGACACGGCGAAGTCGCCGGTGAACTGCTCGCCGATCGACTCGCGGATCGACGTCTTGACCGACGATCCCAGCGTGGACACGCCGATGAGCAGCGCGAGGCCGATCGCCAGCGCGCCGGCGGTGAGCGCCGTGCGCTTCGGGCTCGTGGCGGCGTTGCGGCCGGCGATCTCACCGGTGACGCCGCGCAGCGCCGTGAGGGGGCGGGTGACGAGCCGCGACACCGGCGCCGCGAGCAACGGGCCGAGCACGACCAGTGCCGCGAACAACCCGACGATCCCGGGTGCGAGCCACAGCGCGCTGCCGCCGAGCCCGAGGGCGGTGCCGGCGCCGGCCACGACCACCAGGAGCAGACCGGTGATCAGGCGACTGCGGCTGAGCGCCGATCGATCGACCGACACGTCGCGCATCGCCGCGAGCGGCGGCACGCGACCCGAGCGGATCGCGGGCACCACGGCGCAGACGAGCGTGACGACGATGCCGACCACGAGGCTGGCGCCGAGCACCCAGGGCTTCACCAGGAGATCGGAGTCCGCGGGGCCGAGGCCCGCTGCGGTGAGGGCGCCGACGATGAGCGTGGCGAGCAGCACACCGCCGGCGAAGCCGAGCAGACCACCGAGCGCACCGACGACCAGTGCCTCCACGAACAGCACTCGCGTGACCTGTCCGCGGCTCGCTCCGATCGCACGCAGGAGCGCGTTCTCGCGCTGGCGCTGCGCGGCGCTGATGCTGAACACGTTGAAGATGATGAACGAGCCGACGAACAGCGAGATGCCGGCGAAGATCGTGAGGAAGATCGTGAAGAACTGCAGGCCCTCCTCGACGGCGCTCTGGTTCTCCTCGGTGATCTCGGCACCGGTGAGCGCCTCGATGTCGTCGGCGGCGTAGCGCTCGGTGATCGAGGCGGCGAGCTCCTCGTCGGTGAGCGAACCGTCGCCCACCACCACGATCGAGTCGACCAGGCCCGGACGTCCGAGGACGAACTCCTGCGCGGTGGGGAGGTCGAACAGCGCCCACGTCGCGCCACCCGAGGTGTCGTTGCCGGCGAAGGTGGCGATGCCCGTGACGGTGAACTCGCGGGCGCCGGCCTGGCCGGTGATGCGCACCGTGTCGCCCAGGGCGATCGGGCCCTGCTTGGCCGACCTGCGGTCGACCACGACCTCGCCGGCGCCGGACGGTGCGGCCCCCTCGGCGAGACGCCAGGGGGAGGCGGCGGAGTCGATCCAGACACCGCCGAACTTCGGCGGTCCGGACTGGCCGATCTCCTCGCCGTCGGCCGTGGCGAGGCGGGCGAACCCCATGATGTCGCCGTGGGCCTCGGCCACGCCGGGCATGCCCAGGATCTCGCCGGCGAGGGTGTCGCGGATGCGGTCGCGGCTCTCGGTGCCGAAGTCGCCCTCGATGACGTTGGACGACCGGACGAAGGCGTCGGTGTCCTCGTACGCGTTGGCGAACAAGCGGTCGAAGCTGCCGCGGATCGTGTCGCTGAACACGAACACGCCCGACAGGAACGAGCAGCCCGCGATGACCGCGAGCGAGGTGAGCAGCAGCCGGCCCTTGCGGGCCAGCGCGCCCTTCAGTGCGATGCGGAACACGGTGTCACTCCCCGAAGTGCTTCATGCGGTCGAGCACGCGCTCGGCCGTCGGGGCGTGCATCTCGTCGACGATGCGGCCGTCGGCGAGGAACACGACGCGGTCGGCGTAGCTGGCCGCGACCGGGTCGTGGGTGACCATCACGATGGTCTGGCCGAGCTCGCGCACCGCGCGGCGCATGAAGTCGAGGATCTCGGCGCCGGTGCGGCTGTCGAGGTTGCCCGTCGGCTCGTCGGCGAAGATGATCGTCGGCCGGCTGGCGAGTGCGCGGGCGACGGCCACGCGCTGCTGCTGGCCGCCCGACAGCTCGCTCGGACGGTGCTTGAGCCGGCTGCGCAGCCCCACCGTGTCGATCACCTGATCGATCCACTGCTGGTCGCCCTTCGTGCCGCCGAGCAGCAGCGGCAGGGTGATGTTCTCCAGCGCCGTGAGCGTGGGCACCAGGTTGTACGCCTGGAAGATGAACCCGACCTCGGTGCGGCGCAGCTCGGTGAGCTGCTTGTCGTTGAGCGTCGAGAGGTAGGTGTTGCCGATGTACACCCCGCCGCTGGTGAGCGTGTCGAGGCCGGCGAGGCAGTGCATCAGCGTGCTCTTGCCCGACCCGGACGGCCCCATGATCGCGGTGAACCGGCCGGACTCGAACGCGACGGTGACGCCGTCGAGGGCGCGCACCTCGCTGTCGTCCTTGCCGTAGATCTTGACCGCGTCGACGGCACCTGCGGCGGCGGTGACGGTCGCCGTGCCCGCAGCGGGGGGCGCAGCGGGCACGGAGGGGGTGGGGGCATCGAAGGTCATGTGACAGTTGTACCGCGGAGGTGTGTCGATGCGGGTCCGCTGCGAGGTGGATTCGCGTCACCCTCCCGGTGGACCCGGGCACGGTCGCCGACGACCCCGGGGCCCGTCCAGCGGTCGCCCGCCGGGTCGTCAGCCGGTCGGGTCGTCAGCCGGTCGGGTCGCCGCCCGGGGTGACGAGACCGGACTCGTAGGCGACGACCACCACCTGCACGCGGTCGCGCAGGTCGAGCTTGGACAGGATCCGGCCGACGTGGGTCTTCACCGTCGCCTCGCCGAGGACGAGGGCGTCGGCGATCTCGGCGTTGGTCATGCCCTTCGCGACGAGCCGCATGACGTCGAGCTCGCGCTCGGTGAGCTCGTCGAAGCCGCGCAGCGTGGACGAGGGATCCGGCGCCGGCCGACGGGCGATCTCCTCGATGAGGAGCCGGGTGACCGACGGTGCCAGCAGGCCGTCGCCTCGGGCGATCACGCGGACGGCGTCCACGAGCTGTTCGGCAGGCGCGTCCTTCAGCAGGAAGCCGCTCGCCCCCGCGCGAAGGGCCGCATACACGTGGTCGTCGAGATCGAAGGTGGTGAGCATCAGCACCTTCGGGGCGTCGGCCATCGCCGTGATCCGTTCGGTCGCCTCGATGCCGTCCATGTGCGGCATCCGCACGTCCATCAGCACCACGTCCGGCGCGCAGCGGCCGGCGAGCTCGACCGCGGCGCGGCCGTCGGCGGCCTCGCCCACCACCGTGATGTCCGGTTCGGTCTCGACGATCATGCGGAACCCCGCGCGCACCATCGCCTGGTCGTCGACGAGCATCAGCCGGATCACGACCCGACCTCCGACGAACGCTCGCTCGAACCAGTGGTCGATCCCGCGGTCGGACTCGCGGTCGGGGTCTCCGACGCGCCCGGGAACGTGGCGCGCACCCGCCACCCACCGCCGGTGCGCGGGCCTGCGTCGAGGCGGCCACCGAACATCGCGACTCGCTCGCGCATGCCGACGAGGCCGAACCCGGGATCGTCCGACGAAGCACTCGCGCCGCGGCCGTCGTCGTCGATCGTGACGTGCAGTGCGTCGGCCACCAGCTCCACCGTGACGTCGACCCGGTCGACGCGCCCGGCGTGGCGTCGCACGTTGGTGAGGGCCTCCTGCACCACGCGGTACGCCGACAGCTCGATCGCGGGCGGGACCGCGGACAGGTCGCCCGAGGTGTGCAGCGACACCCGGAGATCGGGTGACTGCTGCACGAGCTCGTCGAGGGTGGCGAGTGACGGCTGGGGCGCGCGGCCCCGGACTGTCTCGCCGCCGTCGCCGCCGTCGCGCAGGACGCCGAGGATCTGGCGCATCTCCGTCATCGCCTCGCGACCGGTGGCCTCGATCGACTCCAGCGCCTCGATCGCCGTGTCGGGATTGGCGCGCACGTGACGGCGAGCCGCACCGGCCTGGATGATCATCACGCTCAGACTGTGCGCCACCACGTCGTGCATCTCGCGGGCGATGCGCGTGCGCTCGTGCTGCACCTGCTGGTGTGCGAGCAGCTCGCGCTCGCGTTCGGCACGCTCGGCGCGCTCGACGAGGTCGGCGGCACGCTCGCGGCGGCGGCGCATGTTGTCGCCGAGCACGATCGATCCGGCGTACAGCACCGCCGTGCTGACGAGTGCACCCAGTTCCACGCCGTCGATCGCCATGCCCACACCGACGAAGCCGACGAGGCACGAGAACGTGACCAACCCCACCACGAGCAGGCGGCGACCGGCGACGTAGGCACCGAGGGAGTACGCCGCGATCAGCACGTTCAGGAAACCCGCGCCCACCATCTCGTTGGCCTGCAGCACGCACTCGGGCACGGTGACCAGCACCAGCGTGAGCACCGGCCAACGGCGTCGCCACAGCAACGGCAGGGTGGAGGCTGCGACCACCGCCGGAGACCACCACGTCGGCTCGGTGAGATCGGAGAACCCGACGTCGCTGCGCGTGGTGAGGTGGGCGACGAGCGACGTCACGGTGACGGCGATCGCCAGCAGGGCGTCGGCGGTGCGGGGGCGTTCCCGCAGCCAGAGGACCGGTCGAGGACGCTTCGGGCGGCGCCCTGAGGTGGACGGTGCCGGGGTCGCAGCGGGCACGGCCGGCGGAGAGACGGGCGTCGCGGTCGACGCAGAGGACGCAGGGGTCGCAGGGGACGCGTCCGACACGGGGGACGCCGTCGACGCGGACCGGGCGCTGGCCGTGGCACTCACGTCTCGGGAACCTACCCGTCGGGGCGGCGATCGGCGTCCAACCACGGGTGGATGTGCCGTACGCTGAGAGGGTGATGCTCTGCCCCTCCTGCGCGTCGCCCCTGGTGGACGGGGCGCGCTTCTGCTCGTCGTGCGGCCATGCCGTCGCGTCGGTGCAGAGCGAGGAGCGCCGCATCGTCACCGTGCTGTTCGCCGACGTGGTGGGGTTCACCGCGCTCGCCGAGCACCTCGACCCCGAGCAGGTGAAGCGACTGATCGACGGTGCCTTCGAGCGGCTCGTCGACGACGTCACCTCGTTCGGTGGTCGCGTCGACAAGCTCCTCGGCGACGGCATCCTCGCCCTGTTCGGCGCACCGGTCGCGCACGAGGACGACGCCGAGCGGGCGGTCCGCGCCGGGCTGCGGATGCAGGAGACGCTCGCCCGGTACGTGGCCGAGGAGGGTTCCGACGACCCGCTGCGGATGCGGATCGGCATCAACACGGGCGAGGTGCTCGTCGGCACGCTCGCCGGCACCGACTACACGGCGATGGGCGACGTGGTGAACACCGCGTCGCGCCTGCAGACCGAGGCGCCCCCCGGTGGGGTGTTGGTCGGTGAGGCCACCCACGCGCTCACGGCCGACGTGATCGAGTACGGCCCGCCCACCGAGCTGCTGCCCCGCGGACGTGAGCGGCCGATCTCGACGTGGCTGGCCCTCGGCGCGCTCACCGCACCGGGCGCGCGAGTGCGGCGCAGCGACCTACGTCTCGTCGGTCGCGACCCCGAGCTCGCGATCAGCCGCGCTGCGCTCCGGCTCGGCATCGACGAGCGGCGCACGCTGCTGCTGAACGTGATCGGCGAGAGCGGTGTGGGGAAGAGCCGCCTGATCGACGAGCTGCTCGACACGCTCGACGAGATCGGCGCCGGTACCGCGATCGTGCTCGAGGGCGCGTGCGCGCCCTACGGCGAGTCGAACCCGTGGTCGCCGATCGCATCGGCGATCGCCGGGCACCTCGACTTCGACCCGTCGCTGTCCGCCGACCAGCTGCGCGACCGCGCGCGTACGAAGGCGGCGTCGCTGCTGTCGACCGACGGTGTCACCACCGAGATCGAGCGCGCCGTGGAGGTGTTCCTGCACCTGCTCGGCCACGACTCGGCGCTGGACGCGCTCGACGCAGGCGCCCGGCGCGACATGGTGCACCGGGCGATCACCCGGGTCGTGGAGATGCGCACCGCCAAGGGCCCGATGGTGCTCTGGATCGACGACCTGCACTGGGCCGACCAGGTGGTGGTCGATCTGCTCGACCACCTGATCGGCACGGTGCAGCGCCTGCCGTTCGTGCTCGTCACCTCGATGCGCCCCGGCAGCGACGTCGTGTGGCCGCCGTCCACGGAGCGCACGACCGTGCTGTCGCTCACGGTGCCGCCGCTCGCCCGTGCCGACAGCGACGAGCTCGCGATCGAGCTCCTCGGCCAGCTCACCGCCGGCATCGAGGGCACCACCGACTTCGTGGGCGATCAGCAGCTGCTCGGCGCGCTGTTCGACCGCAGCGGCGGCAACCCGCTGTTCCTGCAGCAGCTCGCCGAGGTGGTGGCCGAGGAGGGCTCGGCGAGCGAGCTGCCCGACTCGCTCCGCGCGCTCATCGCCGCACGGCTCGACCAGCTGGGCGTCGCCGAGCGCCAGGTGCTCGACAACGCCGCCACGCTCGGGCTGTCCGGCACGCTGATGGCGCTCGACCGGTTCGCCCAGGCGATGGAGCAGCCGTTCGACCGGCAGACCGTGTCGCAACTCGACGCGAAGGGGTTCCTCGTCGTCGAGGGCCAGCGGTGGCGCTTCCGGAGCGACTCGGTGCGTGAGACCACGTACCACACGCTCACGAAGGCCTCGCGGGCGCAGCGCCACGCCGGTGTGGCGGCCACGCTGGCGCGCTTCGCCCCGACGGCCTGCGACGACCTCGCCCACCACGCCGCCACCGCGGCGGAGCTGGTGGCCGAGCTCGGGTCGGTCGACATGGTGCCGGCCACCATCCGCGTGGACGCGGTGCGGGCCCTCGGCGTGGCCGCCCGCCGTGCCGGCGAGAGCGGCAGTCATCGGTTGTCCGTGCGTCACGCCACCCGGGCGATCTCGCTGATGTACGGCCACCCGAGCGAGGCCGCCGAGCGCACTGCGCTGATGCTGGTGCGCTGCGCCGGGCTGATCGAGACCCGCGAGTGGGAGGTCGCCAAGGCCGACCTCGCGACGGTGCTGGCCGACGCCACGACACGCGGCGACATCAAGGTCGAGGGGCAGGCCCGACGGTTGCTCGGCTCGATCCACCACCTCCAGGGCGGCGCGGTCGACGCCCGTGCCGAGCTCGGCCGCTCGGTCGAGCTCCTGCGCCAGGCCGACGCGCCGGCGCTGCTCGCCGACGCCCTCCGCCAGCGCGGCTTCATCGAGCTCTTCGGCGGTTCGCTGCCCGATGCCGAGTGGCACTTCGGCGAGGCCGAGGCCGTGTACCGCGAGCTCGGCGACGAGCGCGGCCTCGCCTACATCGAGCAGCACCGCGCCTGGCTGTCGTTCCTGTCGGGCGATCTCGCCGCGGCGGACGAGCGGCTCCACCGGGCCGCCGAGACCCACTCGCGCCTCGGCGACCGCAACGGCGTCGGGTGGGCGTTCGGCCTCCTCGCGTTCGTGCGGTTCTTCCAGCGTCGCTTCGCGGAGGCCGAGGACCTCGCCGACGTGGTGCAGGCCGAGGCCACCGAACTCGGCGACGACTGGGCGGCGTCGATGATGCAGACGCTGAAGGCCGATCTGCGGTTGTGGCACGGCAACCTCGACGAGGCGGCGTCGCTCGCCGAGCAGGCCCGTGCCCGCTTCCGCCGGCTGGGCGACCGCTTCGGCATGGCGCAGGCGCTGTCCGCGCTCGTGCGCACCCAGGTGGCGCTCGGCCGGAACGCGGCTGCGCAACGCACCGTCGAGGAGCTGCTCTCGTTGGGCGAGGGGTCGCCCGCCGGGCCGATACCGCTGCTCGCGGTGGCGGGCGCGGCGATGCACCGCGGCGATGCGAAGGTCGCCGCCACGATGCTGCGCCGCGTGGAGGAGCAGCTCGTCCAGCGCACCTCGGGCAGGTTCGAGGCGATGATCCTCGCCGCGATCGCGGCCGCACAGGAGGGCCGGATCGACGACGCCCTCGAAGCGATCGACGACATCCCGGACCTCGCTCGCGAGCACCCCTTCAGCCGGGTGGCGGTCGCGCTCGTCGCGTCGCTCGCTGGTGATCCGGAGACGGCGGTACGCGAGGCTGAGCTCGTGGTGACGACACCGGGTGCCACCTACCTCGACCGCACGATCGCCGCCGTCGCCGCTGCCGGCGGCCACGCGCAGCTGGCCGAGCACGAGCGCGCTCGTGAGGTGCTCGACGCTGCGATCCAGGAGGCGGTCAAGGTCGGCGACGTCGTGGTGATCGCCCTGCTGCAGCGGGCACACGTCCGCGTGGTCGGCACCGAGCACGCCTCCGGCGGCGGCGATGCGTCGGCCCTCGGCGACGGTTGGCTCCACGTGATCGCCCAGCTCCCGCTGGCGGAGCACGCGGCATGACCGGCTGGCCCGGCGGTCACGCCTCCGAGGCGTCGCTGCTCGCCGTGCGCAGCGGGCTGGCCGAACCGCTGGCCGACCTCCGCGCACAGACGCGCCACGAGTGCCCGGGCCGCACGGCCGCGATCATCGACGCTCGCATCGGCCAGATGATCACCGGCCAGGGAGGCCTCGAGCCGTTCGGTGAGCTCACCGACGCCGAGCAGGCGGTGGTGGCGGTCGCTGAGCAGTTCCTGCTGGACGCGCACGGGGTCGACGACGCACTGATGGCGCGGCTCACCGCGTCGTACACGCCGGCCGAGACGATCGCGATCATGTTCCAGCTCGCGTTCGCCGACGGCTTCACCAAGCTCCGCCGGGTGATGGGTCTCCCGTCGGACCACCAGGGGGGAGACGACTGATGTCCACCGTGCCGCGCCTGCCGAGCGCCGTCGAGGGCCAGCCGGCCCACTTCGGCACCCTGCTCGCCCATCACCCCGGCCTCGCCGTCGCGTTCGGCAGCACCTACGCGAACTTCTGGACGCAGGGCGTGCTCGACCACCCGACGAAGGAGACCACCCGCATCCGCAACGCCCGCATCACCGACTGCGGGTATTGACGCAACGTCCGCTTCGCGGTCGCGAGGCAGCAGGGGTTGGAGGAGGAGCACGTCGAGCAGATCGTCGACGGGCACGAGGCGTCGGGGTTGTCGCCGCGGTTGAAGCTCGCGCTGCAGTTCGCCGACGCGTTCTTCGCCGCGGACGGGCCACCGCCGCCCGACGTGCAGGCGGCGCTGCAGCAGGAGTTCTCCGAGGCCGAACTGGTGGAGATGGGGATCGGCCTGGCGCTGTTCCACGGCGTCGCGAAGATGCTCATCTCGCTCGGCTGCGAGCCCGAGCAGATGGACGTCGGCATCCACCGCACGCCCGGCACCTGAGCGTTCCGCTGCGACGGGACGGATCTGCCCGATGCGGGCGTGTGCGTCCCGGGGTCAGGCGAGGAGGGTGAGGTCGGGGGCCGGTCGCTCCGGCGGTGCGACCGCGCTGTTGGCCCACCCGAGGTAGATCAGCGCGCTGACGTGGGTGCCGGAGTCCCACCCGACGAGCGCGTTCACCGCGCTGTCGGCGCCCTTCGGGCAGCTGCCCCAGTAGGTGGCGAGGCCCGCCGCAGTGGCGCCGAGGAGCAGGTTCTGGATGCCGGCGGCCACCGCGTCGCGGTTCTCGGCGGTGCGCAACGGTGAGTCGCCCTCGGCCGAACCGACCACGAGGGTGGCGGGCGTGCGCAGGTACTTGCCGCGCGCCTTCGCGACCTTCTCCGGCGGGTCGCCGTGGACCTCCATCGCGTCCGCGATCACCTCGCCGAGCCGGGCTCGGGCGTCGCCCTCCACGAGCGCGAACCGCCAGGGCCACGTGCGCTTGTGGTTGGGCGCCCAGATGGCGAGCTCGCACAGGCGGCTGACGAGGTCGTGCGGCACCGCACGTGTGGTGTCGACGAGCATGCTCGTGCGACGCGACCGGATGAGGGCGTCGAGGGCGTCGAGGTCCATGCGCCGCAGGCTACGGCTCACTCCCAGCCGGCGGTCATCTCACGCCACGCCTGGCCGAGGCGCTCGACCCGCCGGCGGCCCTGCTCGAGCGACGTCGCCAGCACGATCACCAGCAGGCCGATCACCGCGACCGTCACCCACAGCGCCGGGCCCGACATGGTCGGCACGGCCCGCACCAGCGGCACGCCGAGCAGCAGCGCCACGGCGAGGAGGATCACCACCACGCCGATCGCGAGGCGTCGACGCACCCGGCCGATCGTGGCCCACACGACGAACCCGATGCCGGCGGCGAGCACGAGCAGGCTGTACGCGAGGTCGCCGAGCATCGTCTGCACCGTCGCCGCCGCCACCATCAGCGCCGCGCCGGCGATCTCCAGCGTCGCCACGTCGGTACCGGCCAGCGTCGTCGCCGGGTCGCCGCGCCGGTCTCGCACCCACCGGACACCACCGGAGGTGATCAGGAAGGTGAGACCGATCGGCACGGTGAACCAGTTCGGGTCGCCGGAGAGCGCCTCGTCGGCGTACACGAGCCAACCGGTGCAGGCGAGCGCCGGCGACACGGCCACCGCAGCGGTGCTGCGCCACGCCGCCCCGATCGCTGCGGCCTCGGCAGCGGCCGCCAGGAACACCGCGATCAGCCCGCCGCGGTCGGGAAGGTCGATGACCGCGGCGCCCATGCCGCCGAGCTGTGCGACGCCGACGAGCAGCACGAGCGGCGCGAGCCACGGCGACGCCGGACGTGCGCCGCGCAGGAACACGACCACCAGGGCGAGCACGAGCGCCACCGACGTCGCCGTGGCCGTGACTGCGACGGGCGCGGGATCGAGCGCGACGAGCTCGGCGCCGGCGGACGCGATCGCGAGCAGCGCGCACGCCCAGCGGGCGGCCGCGCCCACCCGCGTGGCGACCAGCGCGGCGCTCGCGGCGAGGGCGGCGAACCCGAGCGCGACGACCGACCAGCCGACGGCGCGGCCGACCGAGGGCAGCAGCACGAGGAGGTCGGCGGCGAGCAGTGCGGCGGTGGCGGTGATCGACCACACCACGAGGGCGTCGGTCGGTCCGACCCGGGCGTGCAGCACGGCGGCCGTCACCAGCACGGCGGCGGCACTGCCCGACACCGTCGTGACCAGCACCGTGGTCGGCGACCAGTCGAGCCACGTCACGAACGCCAGCCATCCGGCGACCAACTGGGCCGCGCCCACGACGAGCAGCAGGCGGCGGAGGATCCCACGTCGCACGAAGGCGAAGCCGGTGGCAGCGGCACCCTCCACCGTCAGCACCAGCGCCGGCCAACCCCGTTGCTCGGCGACGGCGGCGACGAGGGCGAGCACCCCGGCGGCGACGGCCCACTCGCCACGGCGCAGCACGAGCGCGATCACCAGCGCGAGGGCGGCCGTGATGGCGGCGGCGAAGGCGACGTCGCCGGCGGTGGCGCCGGCGTCGAGCGCGGCGATCGCGGCCAGGTGGGCGGCCAGGAACGCCCCGACGTCCCAGCGGTCGCGCACCGCGCGATCGGACATGCCGGGGAGCCGCTGCAGCAGCCACGCGACCACGAGCAGCACGGCCGCGCACAGGGTGTACCACCGGTCGTCACGCCAGGTGTCGTCGCCCCGCACGAGCGTGGCGCCGGCGACCAGCAGCGACCACCCGAGCGCCCCGGCCACCCCCACGCGCACCAGCAGCGCGACGGCGAGCACCACCACGCCCGCGCCGAGCAGCACCGCGCCGACCACGGCGGCCGTCTCGCCGACGCACGCCGCGATCACGCCGGACACGGTGGCCGTCGCGCCGAGCACGACCGGCGGCCACAGCGTCGGGGTGCGAACCGGGACGCCGTCGCCGACGGGCCCGGCCAGTTGCCGGTCGCGACCCATCGCTCCGAGCAGCACGACCGCACCCCACGACGCGAACACGACGTCGCTCCACCGGTGCGACGCACCGGCCACGTGCACGGCGAACACCGTCGCCGCGGCGCTGCCCGACCAGAGCAGCCACGGGGTCGTGGGCAGCTGCGGGCGTGGCAGCAGCGCCAACGCCGACATCGTCACGAGCACCGTCACGAGCGCTGCGGCACCGTCCGGTCGGGTCCCGGCCTCCGCCAGGCCGACGGCGCCCAGCGCGGTCGCGGTCACGGTCCCGGCGAGCACCCAGCCGCGTGCCCGCGACCACCGCACGAGCCGCACCGTCACCGCCGTCGTGGCGACGGCGACGGCGGTCACGACGGCGGCCCAGGGGTCGTCCATCGCGGTGAACGACGCGGCATCCGACACCACGAACGCAGCGACGGGGACAGCGGCGATCGCGATGACGGCGGGCAGCTGGTCGATCCAGCGGAGATCGATGCTCGCCTCGTCGAACCACTCGACGAGGCGGTCGACGGCCGGACGGCGCGGCGGTCGTGCGACCTCGGTGGCGATCGCCGTGGCGATCCAGCCGAGCGCGAACGTCGTGGTGGCGACGGCGGCGACGGTGCCACGGCCGCCGGCGACGATCGGAGCCGCGGCGGCGGCGAGGTGACCGATCGCCCCCAGGTGGTGCGGCACGCGCGCCGACGTGAGCGCCGCCGTCACGACGAGGGCGAGGCCGGCACCTGCCAGCACCAGGGCCACGTCGTGGGAGTCGAGTCCGAGTGCAGCGGCCGCCGATGCGCCGGCCCACGCGGTGGTGGCGGCGCTCGCCCAGGTGCGCACCGCGGCGTTGCCGGGACCCACCGCGAGGGTGACGGCCACGAGCGTCGACGCGAGCGCGACCCACCAGCGCTGGTCCGGCCACGGGATCGCCACCGTGGCGGCCACGAGTACTGCGGCGGAGGCCGGCACCCACCAGGTCCACAGGGTCCGCTCGCGGACCCGACGCACGAGGCGACCGCCGACGGCCACGGCAGCGACGGTCGCACCGCACGCGGCGACGGCGACGGCGGGATCGATCACGCGGGCCAGCGCGACGCCGGCGAGTGCGGCACTCACGCCGGGCACCACGCCCGCGGTGTCCGCCCACGCCCGCACCGTCGCCGGGCGGACGTACCGGACGAGCGTCCAGCCCGTCAGCGCCGTGGTGACGACCAGCATCGCGAGTGGCTCGGGCAGCGAGCCCGCCACGGCGACGACGAGGCCGGCGGACGTCGCGATCGCGCCGATCACGGTGGGTCGGCGGTACGCCGACCACTCGGCGAGGAACACGAGCGCGGCAGCGGCGACGGCGGCCGACCATGCGAGCTCCAGGGCCGGCAGCAGCCGCAGCGCACCGGCGAACACCACCACGGTCTGGGCCACGGTGACGTGCGCAGGCCGCAGGGGACCGCCGAACGTGTCGAGCAGCACGAGCGCCGCCACGGCGACGACGACACCGCTGGCGACCGGCCAGCCCGCGGAGGCGGCGAGACCCGCCTCGGCCACCACGGCGATCACCGCCGCCGGAACCGCAGCGGCGAGTGCGCCGCGCGCGACGGCTCCGTGGCGGGCGAGCAACCGGATCGCGGCGACCGTGACCGCCACCGCTCCCGCGACCACCGCCATCTGGAACGGCGCGGGCCGGATCATGTCGCGGCCCGTGACCACCGTGTCGCGGAGCACACCGCTCAGGAGCCCGATGCCGAGCCACGCAGCCGGCGCTGCGGCGAAGCGCAACGTGCTCGTCGGCCGGCGACGGACGACGGCGACGTACGCCCCGGCGATCATCAGGCACAGCGCTCCCTGCAGCGCCGGCAGCGCGTGCCCGGCGGCGTCGGGCGGCACCGCTGCGCCGTCGGTGACCGAGGCGATCGCGACGACGGGGAGGATGGCGCCGCCGAGGAACTCGAGCGCGGCGGCGACCACCACCGCGCGGCGCCGGACGAGGTAGGCGGCCGAACCGAAGAACGCCGTGGGCGCGAGCACCTCGGCGAGGCCGCGCACCTTCGGGTCGACGTCGCCGAACGAGAACGCCACGAGGCCGAACACGCCCGCGAACAGGAGCAGTACCCCGAGGTACGCGAGGCCGTGCACGGCGAGGTCGCTCGCGACGGCCGTGCGGGTCCTCGCCCACCACCGTGCCACGAGGCCGGGTTCGACCGGGGCCGGTGCACGAACCGGTCGGGGAGCGGGGACCGGACGCGGCGGCGTCGATGGCGTGGTCGTCTTCGTCGCCGTGGCCGTCTTCGTCGCCGTGGCCGTCTTCGTCGCCGTGGTCGTGGGTGTCGTGGCCGCTGGTGCCGGTACCGGTGCGGCGGTCGGCGGTGCGGCGGTCGGTGCTGCGCCCGATCGGGCTGCGGCAGCGGCGACGACGGGGCGCTCGGTCCGCACGGACCGGTCGCGCTCGACGTCGAGGTCGTGCAGCACCCGCTCCACGACGTCGTGGGAGACCACGCCGCGTGTCTCGGCGTCGCGGAGGCGCTCCGCGACGACGGCGCGGTCGCGGTCGAGGGCGGCTCGGTGCACCTCCTCCATCGGGGTCGCGTCGAGGATCACCCGGCCGCCCCACGTCACCCACGGCGTCCAGTCACGTCCGTCCGACCATCTCGCCACGCCGACCCGTACGGGGTCGGCCGACCATCCCGGGGCAGGTGCCTTCATGCCCTCACTGTCCAACGGACCCGTCGGTGTCGACCAGGGACCAAGGTCATCCCCCGACAGGGTGTCGGGGAGGTCGAGGTGCGCGGGTGCGGGTCAGAGGCCGCGGAGGAAGCCGACGACCTCGTCGACCCACCTGCGCCAGAGCTGCGGCGGGTAGTCGTGGCCCATGCCCTCGATCAGCACGAAGCGGGCGCCGGGGATCAGCTCCGCGGTGCGCTCGCCGCCGCTCGGGGTGATGAGCGTGTCGGCGCTGCCGTGCATCACCAGCGCCGGCACGCGCACGTGCCGCAGCTTCTCGGCGCGTCCCGCAGCGGACGCACGGATCGCCAGGAACTGTCGCCCGGTTCCGTCGGGCCGGAACGCGCGGTCGAAGGCCCGCTCCGCATCGGCACGCAGCCGGGCCTCGTCGAAGAACTCCGGGCTGCCCCACTCGCGCAGGCCCTCGATCCAGCCCTGCACGTAGCTCTCCCGGTCGGTGGCCGGTGGCGCGGTGAGCAGCTCGAACGCCCGCGGCGTGCTCTGGCCGTACTCGGGCTCGCCGGTCGACGACATCACCGACGTCATCGACCGCAGGCGATCGGGGTGCTCGATCGCCATGGTCTGCACGATCATCCCGCCCATCGACAGGCCCATCACGTGGGCGCGGTCGATGCCCTCGGCGTCGAGCACGGCGATGCCGTCGGCGGCCATGTCGGCGACGGTGTAGGCGTTGCCGAGCTCGCCCACCGGCGCATCGGCGAACGAGCTCGACAGGCCGACGTCGCGGTTGTCGTAGCGGATGACGAACAGGCCCTCGGCGGCGAACATCTCGCACCAGGCGTCCTGGTAGTTGATGCTCTGGCTGCCGAGGCCGTTCACCATCAGCAGCGCGGGATGGCCGCGGTCGCCGAAGGTCTCGTACCAGATCTCGCAGTCGCCGTTGCGCGCCCAGGCCATGTCAGCCTCCCGAAGGGTGGTGGTGCTCGACGGGTGCCGTCACTCGCCGATCAGCTGCTTGCGGAGCTCGCGCTTCACGAACTTGCCGTTCGCGTTGCGCGGCAGCTGCTCGTCGAGGAACCACACCTTGGCGGGGATCTTGTGCTTCGCGATGCGCTCGCCGAGGAACGCCTTCAGCTGCTCCTCGGTCATCGTGGCGCCCGGCTTCAGCACGATCGCGCAGGCGACCTCCTCGCCGAGGCGCTCGTCGGGGATGCCGAACACGGCGGTCTCCGCGACGTCGTCGTGCTGGTAGATCGCCGTCTCCACCTCGCTGCAGTACACGTTCTCGCCACCGCGCAGCACCATGTCCTTGGCCCGGTCGACGATGTACACGAAACCGTGCTCGTCGATCTTCGCGATGTCGCCGGTGTTGAACCAACCGTCGCGGATCGAGTCGGCCGTGGCCTCGGGCCGGTTGAGGTAGCCCTTGATCACGACGGCGCCGCGCACGCACAGCTGGCCGATGGTGTTCGGGCCGGCGGGCAGGTCGTTGCCCTCGTCGTCGACGAGCTTCGCGTCGAGCGTCGGCACGATCGGGCCGCAGGACTCGGGCTTCTCGATGAAGAAGCGCGAGCTGTTGGCGGTGACGATGCCGTGGGTCTCGGTGAGGCCGTAGCCGGTGGACGGTACGCCCTTGCCCTTCAGCGCTCCGGCGATCTTGCCGACGAGGTCGGGCTGCAGCGCCGCACCGCCACCACCCATGCTGCGCAGGCTGCTGGTGTCGCGCTTGTCCCAGTCCGGGTGCATGAGGAGTTCGCGGCTCATCGTCGGCACGCCCGAGAGGCTGGTCACGCCCTCACGCTCGATCAGCTCGAGCGCACGGCCCGGGTCCCACTTGTAGGTGAACACGATGCGCGAGCCGGTGAGCGTGGCCGGGTGCAGCAGGCAGTTGCAGGCCGTGACGTGGAACAGCGGCGTGGGGGCCATGAAGACGTTCTGCTCGGGCGGCGGCGGAGCGTCGACGGGCGCCTCGACGTCGCCCGCGGCGATCGCCTTCGCCTCCGCCGCGGCGACCGCACCGGTCATGAACGCGAGGTTCATCACGTTGTGCACCGAGCCGCGGTGGGTGAGCTGCGCGCCCTTCGGGAAGCCGGTGGTGCCGGAGGTGTAGAAGATCGTGGCGTCGTCGTCGGGGTCGATGGTCGCGTCGGGCAGGCCCGCCGGCGCGTTCGCGGGGTCGATCACGTCCGCCCAGCGGCTCGCGTTCTCGGGCAGCTCGCGGTCGGTCCGCACGGCGAGCACGTGCAGCGGGGCCACGGCGCGCACCTCGTCGAGCACCTGCACCACGCGCTCGAGCCGCTCGTCGTCGGCGATGAGCACCTTGGGCTTGGAGTCGGTGAGGCCGTAGGCCATCTCGGTCGGGGTCCACCAGGCGTTCATGCCCACCACGGCGGCACCGACGGCGATCGTGGCCCAGTAGCCCACCACCCACTCGGGGTAGTTGCGCATCGCGAGCGCCACGCGGTCGCCGCTGCCGACGCCGTGCACGTCGCGCAGGTGGTGCGCGAGTGCGCGCACCTGGGCGTCGATCTCGTCGTAGGTGTAGCGCTCGTCCTCGTAGACGACGTAGTCCTTGCCCGCGTGGAACGCGGTGAGCTCCCACACGGCCCGCATGTTCGGCGGGGCGGAGGTGAAGACCTTGGTCGGGACACCCCGGACGAGGGTCTCGGACACGGCGAAGGGCGAGCCGGGGGCGGTGAGCTCCTGGCGGGCGGCGAGGTAGTGGTGCATCACGCCGGCCATCGTGGCAGGACCGGTGTGCCCGCTGCCACACGGGCGCCCCGGCGTCGTCGCCGCTCGTCTCTCGTCGCATCTCGGGTCGCAGCTCTCGTTGCAGCTCTCGTTGCGCGGTCGGTCTGGCAACATCGGCGCATGGCCGACCCCGTCCCGCCGCCGACCCACCCGACGGCACTGATCGTGGGCCGGTTCAACCCGCCGCACCTCGGCCACAGCTTCATGATCGACTGGGCGGCCGAGCGGGTGGAGCGGCTCGTGGTGTTCGTGAACACCCGCGACGGCGAGCTGGTGCCGGGCGAGTTGCGCGCCGGCTGGCTGGCCGAGCTGCACCCGCACGTCACCGTGGCGGAGGTGCGTCACGACCTCGACACGAACTTCGACGACGAGGACCTGTGGGCGCGCTGGATGGCGCTGTTCCGGTCGCGCTGGCCCCACGAGGACGGGCCGCACGCGGTGTTCTCCAGCGATCCGTACATCGACGAGCTGGCGCGTCGGTTCGGTGCCGAGGCGGTGGTGGTGGACCCCGAGCGGACCACGGTGCCGATCAGCGCCACGATGATCCGCGAGTCGCCCGCCGACCACCTCCACCGCCTCGCCCCGAACGTTCGCGCCTGGGTGGAGGCCCACCTGCGCTGACCGAGTGCGGCCCATCCGAGTGCGGCCCATCCGAGGGGATCGGGCGCACCCGGGTGCTCCCGTGGCACTCGGATCAGCTGCGGTCGAGGTGGAGGACGGAGGGGGTGCGTCGTGTGATGCCGAAGAGCAGGGCGGCGAGCACGGGCAGGCCGACGGTGAAGCCGGCCAGCGCGAGCCACGGCACGTCGACCGGCTGCAGGCTGATCTCCGAGCGGATGGCGAACGCGAGCACCGACCCGAGCGGGACGGCGATCACCATCGCGAGTCCGGCGATCGTGGCCGCCTCGAGCGCACCGGCGCGCCGGCGGAACCCCGGTGCGGCGCCCAGCGCGGTGAGGAGCAGCTCGTCGTCGCGCTGCTCGATGCGCGCGAGGCCGAGGCCGATCGCCATCGCCGTGAGCGCCAGCAGCGCGGTGGCGGCACCCACCAGGATCGCCCCGGTGCGGTAGAGGTTCGCGTCGGCGGGGTCGTCGCCGTACGAGTACACCACCGGTGAGGAGACGGGCCCGCCGAGGGCTCGTGCCAGCTCGGCGTCGCGCTGGGTGCTTCGTGCGAGCTCGTCTATGTCGGCCGCTGCGGCCGATCCCGGGGGTGGCGAGTCGAGGTTCAGGGAGGCCGTCCACTCCTCGACGAGCCCGGCGGCGGCGAGCGTGCGCACGCCCACCGTCCAGCCGTCGACGCCGGCCGTGGCGACGGGGAACTCCGCGGTGGTGCGGTCGCCCTGCCCGTCGAGGACGCTCAGGGTGACCCGGTCGCCGGACACCTCCGTGGCGCTGGCCACGTCGTCGTAGGGCGGCGGGACGGTGGCCGTCGCGAGCCCGAGGTCCGGCCGCACCACCATGCCGGCGCGCAGCAGGTCGCCGATCGCCGGGTCGCCGGTCCAGGCGCGCTCGTCCACCATCTGCACCCATTCGTCGCCGATGCGCACGTCCGAGAAGTCGACCGCCCACGCGTACGGGAAGCCGGGCGCCGCGCCCGGAGTCGACGTGGGCGAGGGGCTGGCGAGTTGCGGCCGCACTCGGCTGATCATCTCCGCCACCGCGTCGACGTCCGCCTCCGAGCCCCACGTCAGCGAGCCGCTCGACGGGTACTGCTCCTCGTCGGTGCGGTTCGATGCCTCGGTGTGCTGCACGACCACGCCGAGCACGCCGAGCGTGGCCGTGGCGGCGATCGAGGCGACCAGCGGCCCGGTGCGCGTGCGCTGGCGGTCGAGCCCGCGACCGGTGACGCGGGCGACACCGCCGAAGCGACCGAGCAGGCGTCCGGCCGCCGACACGAGCCACGAGGACACGATCGCCACCGACACGATCAGCACCACGATCGCGGCGATCACCAGGTTGCCGCTCCCGGTCGTCCCGCCCCCGGAATCGCTGAGGCCGCTCATGAGCAGTCCCAAGCCGAGCAGACCGAGCGCGACCCCGGCGATCGGGAGACCGGGCGACGCCGGCCGCGAGGGGCGACGGCCGGCGAGCGCGCTGAGCAGCGGGGTGCGCGCCACCGAGCGGGCCGGCCACCAGGCGGCGAGCGTGCCCGCGCCGACGACGAGCGCGGCCGAGACCACCAGGTCGAGCGGTGCGATGCGGTACGGGATGCGCTCCCCGACCAGCCGGTCGATCGGGTCGCGCAGGACGAGGACGGCGAGCAGCGACGCGAGCCAGCCGAGGGCGAGCCCGACGAGTGCGGTGATCGTGCCCTGCAGCGCGAAGGCGCGCCGCACCTGTCGGGGGTCCGCACCGTTCGCAGCGATGAGGCCCACCTCGCGCAGTTGCCGGCGAGCACCCGACGCGAAGGCTGCGGAGATCAGCAGCGCGAGCACGAGCAGGAACGCGGCGGTGCCCATCTGCACGGCGAACCGCACGCCGACCGGCACGTCGGTCACGACGTACTCGCGGAGGATGAAGCCGTAACCCGAGACGCCGAGCCCGACACCGACAGCCGTGACCTCCTCGAACGCGCCGTCGGCGTCGTCGACGTAGATGTCGGTGCGCTCCAGGGTGCCGAGCGCTCCGCCCGCACCGGTGCTCGTGACCGCGATGGTGGTGTCGGCGAGCGCGGCTCGGTGCTCGTGCACGCCGACCACGGTGCGCGGTGCCCGTTCGGGTCCCACGTACACCACGTCGCCGATGCCGATGCCCGTGTCGCGACGCAACCGGCTCGACACGGTGATCTCCCCGGCGGCGGGAACGCGGCCCGACACCTGGCCGTAGACGCCCTCCAGCGTCGGGCTGAACACGTCGCCGGCGATCGCGCCGACCACGACGAGGTCGGCGTCGGCCGTGTCGGGGTCGGTGGCGATCGCCGCCACGCGTCGTTCGACGACGACCTCGTCGTCCGTGAACCGATCGGCCACCTCGGCGTCGCCGTACACCTCGACCCGCGCTGCGGCACGGCCCATCTGCAACTCGGCGGTCGCGTCGTCGGCGAGCACCGCCATGGTGATGTTGCCGGCGGTGATCATCATCACCGGCACGGCGATCAGCAGGGCGACGAGGGTGGTGCGCAGCGGCCGGCGGCGCACGTCGCGCCAGGCGAGGCGCAGCAGCGGTCGCCAGGCGTTCACCGGACACCCACCGGCGTGTCGTCGGCGCGCTGCGGGTCGTCGAGCACGACGCGGGTGCGCGGCGGCACGATGCGGCCGTCGCGCAGCACCACCACGCGGTCGGCGAGCGAGGCGAAGCGCGGTTCGTGGGTCACCAGCAGCACGGCGCACCCGCGCTCGCACTGGCGGGCGAGCAGCTCGATCACGGCGTCGCCCGAGACGGTGTCGAGCGCACCCGTCGGCTCGTCGGCGAGGACGAGGTCGCGGTCGCCCACGAGCGAGCGGGCGATCGCCACGCGCTGTTGCTGACCGCCCGACAGCTGGTCGGGGAAGTGGCGCGACCGGTCGGCCAGGCCGACCGCCTCGAGTGCCTCCGTGGCCGTGCGCCGCGCCGCGGCCGGTGTGGCGCCGTCGAGCTCGAGCGGCAGCATCACGTTCTCGAGCGCCGACAGCGTGGGCAACAGGTTGAGCTTCTGGAAGACGTAGCCCACGTGGCGCCGGCGCAGCTCGGCGAGGCGGCTCGCGGTCACCCGGGCGAGGTCGTGGCCGTGGAGCAGCACCTGACCGGCCGTCGCCCGGTCGAGTCCGCCCGCCAGGTTGAGCACGGTGGACTTGCCGCTGCCCGACGGACCCATCACGGCGACGAACTCGCCGCGGCCGATCGTGAGGTCGACCGCGTCGAGCGCGGTGACCGTGGTGTCGCCGTCGACGAAGGTCTTGGTCACCATCCGCAGCTCGCAGACGGGACCGCCGGACGGGCGTGCGGCGGTGAGAGCGGTGGAGCTCATGAGCGGTCCTTCCGGGACGGGCGATCGGTGGAGCGGGATGAGGGGCGTGCGTCCGGGCGGGAGTCCGAGCGTGACGGGGTGGGGCGCCGGGCGGTGGTGAGCAGTTCGTCGCACAGGTCGAGCCAGCGCAGGTCGGCCTCGGTGCGGGTGACCAGCGCGTCGAACACCATGAGCGTCGAGATCGCATCGGTCGCGGCACCGGGCGGGTCGGACGGGTCGGACGGGTCGGCGGCGGACTGCTCGGCGTCGGCGATCGCCTTGCGGCGGGCACGCTGCTGCTCGGCAAGGTGGGCGAGCAGGGCCTGGCGCTGCACGTCGATCACCTGGCGCACGTCGACGCCCTCGGTGTGCAGCGCGACGAGCACCTTGATGACGGTGGGCTCGCGGTGCGGGGCCGGATCGGGGCCGGCGGAGAACCAGTCGCCGAGCTCGTCGCGGCCGAGGCGGGTGAGCCGGTACCGCCGCCGCTCGGCCGCCTTGCCGCCCGAGCCCGCATCCGGCGCGGCGGGCGACGTGTCGTCGACGGCCTCGATCAGGCCGTCTCGCTGGAGCCGGTCGAGCGTCGTGTACACCTGCCCGATGTTCAGCGGCCACACGCCGGCCGTGGCCGACTCGAACTCCTGGCGGAGCTGATAGCCGTGCTTCGGCCCGGCGGTGAGGAGGGCGAGCAGTCCTTCACGAACACTCATACATACGGAGTATGTACCTACCGAGTATGTATGTCAACGATCGGGTTGCGTCGGCCGTCAGTTGCGGCGGACGTCGATCGGCCCCTTGCCGCGGGCTCGCTCGGTCTCGTCGGTCCACGGACGCATCTCGCGAAGGCGAAGCTGGAATCACCCCGGTGGCACTGAGCTCCGGTCGTCAGATCACGGGATCAGTTGGTGGGCTGGGGGAGGGTGCGCAGGTACGGCTTCACGGTGGTCCAGCCCTCCGGAACAGGGTCCTGGCCTCCTCGTCGCTGACGGCGGCGCCGATGTTGATGGTGAGCTCCGCCTTCTCGGCGGGTCCGATCACGAACACCGGTCGAGCGGGCATCGCGCCGCTACTTGACAGTGTCAAGATCATCGCATAGGTTTGCTCGCATCCCGGGAATCGCCGGGCCGTCACCCGGTGTCGATGACACCCGAGCACTGGAGCCAGTCGATGAGCGACGCTGCCCGCTGGATGATCGCCATTGCGTTCATCTCCCTGCCCACCATCGCCTTCGGTGGCACCTTCCTGCTCTCGATCCTGCGCCGCCAGGTCGGCACCGAGCACTTCACCGCAGAACAGGCGAGCTACTTCCGGGCGGGGCATGCGCACGCCGGCGTGCTCGTGGTGCTCGGCATCGTCGGCCAGATCGTGCTCGACCAGTCCCGGATGGGCGAGGGCCTGGTGTGGGTGCTGCGCATCGGCCTGTTCGTCTCCCCGTTGCTCGTCTCGGGCGGCTTCTTCGGCGGGGCGCCCCGCACGGCCGACGGGTCGACGACCCCGCTCATCCGGCTCGTACCGATCGGTGCCGTGGTGCTCGGGCTCAGCACCCTCGGGGTGGGGGTCGGCCTGCTGCTGCCCGAGTGACGCCCCGCGTCGCCGCCCCACCTGCGAGGTCCACCAGGTCCGCAGATCTCCCGACGCCCCGGCGACGCCGCCCGCCACACGTCGGGACGCGGCAGCGCCCCGCCGTCTCGGGGACAGCGGGGCGCCGGCTTCGGGTTCCTGAGTTCGGCCCGGAGGCCGTGGGGGTCAGGCCTTGTTGGGCTGGGGCAGTGTGCGCAGGTACGGCTTCACCGTGGTCCAGCCCTGCGGGAACAGCTGCTTCGCCTCCTCGTCGGTGACGGCGGCGCCGATGATCACGTCCTGGCCGTCGGTCCAGTTCGCCGGGGTGGCGACCTTGTACTGCGCCGTCAGCTGCAGGCTGTCGATCACGCGCAGGATCTCGTCGAAGTTGCGACCGGTGGAGGCCGGGTAGGTGATGGTGAGCTTCACCTTCTTGTCCGGGCCGATCACGAACACGGAGCGCACGGTGAGCGTGTCGTTCGCGTTCGGGTGGATCATGTCGTAGAGGTCGGCCACCTTGCGCTCGGGGTCGCCGATCATCGGGAAGTTCACCGGCGTGCCCTGGGTCTCGGCGATGTCCTCCTCCCACTTCTCGTGCGAGTCCACCGGGTCGACCGACAGGCCGATCACCTTCACGTTGCGCTTGTCGAACTCCGGCTTGATCTTCGCCACGTAGCCGAGCTCGGTGGTGCACACCGGCGTGAAGTCCTTCGGGTGGCTGAACAGCACGCCCCACGAGTCGCCGAGCCACTCGTGGAAGCTGATCTCGCCCTGCGTGGTGGGGGCGGTGAAGTCGGGGGCGATGTCGCCGAGGCGGACGGCCATGGGGGCTCCTTGGAGGACGTGCGGCTGCTCGGCCGCTGGGACGGATCGTGGAACGCCGCTCACCCTATCCATATTCCCGACCAGATCAATCGGGATTCGCCGGCGGCCGCGTTCGTCGATGACATGTGACCGATGCGTCACCTGTCCTGTCCTGTCATGTCCTGTCCTGCCGATCGATGGAGGAGACGGATCGGGACGACCTGGTGTTCGAGGCGCTCGCCGACCCCACGCGGCGCGCCCTGCTGGACGCGCTGTTCCAGGACGACGGTCGGCCGGTGCAGGCACTGTGCGACCGCCACCCGGAGATGACCCGCTTCGGCGTGATGAAGCACCTCGGCGTGCTCGAGGCGGCGAACCTCGTCGTCACCCGTCGCGAGGGGCGCACCAAGCGCCACTTCCTGAACCCGATCCCCATCCCGATCCGGCCGGGACGATGCGCGACCAGGAACGTGCGGGTGCGCGGGCGCGGTACGGTCGCTGCCATGACGATCGATCGCGCCGCCGCCGACAAGCTCCTCACCACCACCCGCTCGGTCCGCAAGCGGCTCGACCTCACCCGCCCCGTGCCGCTCGAGCTGATCGACGAGTGCATCGAGGTGGCGATGCAGGCGCCCACCGGCACCAACGCGCAGAACTGGTCGTTCGTCGTGGTGACCGACCCGGCGAAGAAGGCCGCGATCGCCGACTTCTACCGCCGCGGCGGTGAGGTGATGGCCGGCTCCGGGTACCCGCCGCCGCTGCCCGAGGGCGACCCGCGCGAGCACGTGATGCCGAAGGTGATGGAGAGCGCCACCTACCTCGGCGAGGTGCTCGACCAGGTACCGGTGTTCGTGATCCCGTGTGTGCAGGGCCGCATGGAGAAGGTGCCGATGATCGTGGCCCAGGCCTCCACGTACGGGTCGATCCTGCCGGCCGCGTGGAGCTTCATGCTCGCGGCCCGCGCCCGCGGCCTCGGCACCGCGTGGACCACGATCCACCTGTTCTTCCACGACGAGGTGAGCGAGCTGCTCGGCATCCCGCCGGAGTGGACCCAGACCGCGCTGTTCCCCGTCGCGTACTACACGGGCGACGACTTCAAGCCGGCGCACCGGCTGCCGGCCGGCCCGATGATCCACCGCGACACCTGGGGTCAGCACCCCTGACGGCACGCCGTCTGCGGATCACGCGCTGATCGGTCTGCCGTCGCGTCGCTCCACCGAACAGCATCGCGAGCGCGGGTGCGGCGAACGCGCCGTCGAAGGGGTGGGCCCGGAAGCCCGAGATCCAGTCGAGGTGGGTCGTCGAGTGGTGGACCGCGTGGAACCGCCACCGCAGCGGCACCGTGTGCGAGCGGTGGTGCGTCGGGTGCGCGGCGCGCGGCGACGGTGTGCGGCGTCCGGAGCGGGCCACGTCGCCGCCACGTGCCCCTGCGACGAGGGAACCAGGAGATCGGCCATGCCCGCTCCTACGAGTGCTCTCCCCCGATCGGTTCACCTGTTCGGTTCGCCGTTCGCGTCGCTCGTGGGCGTCGCCGCACGATCGATGGTGAGGTGTACGGTCCCGACGATGGGGTCCCGGTCCGTGTCACACGCCGTGCGGCCGCTGGTCCTCGCGGTGCTCGCAGTGCTCGCGGGCGGCCTCGTCGCCGTCGGGCCCCAGCAGGTGTCGACGGCGCACGCGTGCAGTTGCATGAATCCGCTGGAGATGCTCGACGAGATGATGGCGTCCTCCGACGCCGTGTTCGTCGGCACCGTCGTCGAGATCCGGAGACCGGAGATCGCGATGTCGTCGATGGCGGAGTCCCGCTTCGTGTTCGAGGTCGAGCAGGTGTTCCAGGGGTCGGTCCGCGAGCTGCAGTCGATCGTCACGGCCAGCGACGGCGCATCCTGCGGCATCGAGCTCTCCCGCGGGGCGACCGCGCTCGTGTTCGCTCGCGAGAAGGGCTTCGACGTGACTCCCGACGCCGGCGAGTTCGAGTCGTCGCTCTGCGGGGTGGTCGCCGAGCCCTCCGCAGCAGCGCTCGCCCCGCTCGGCGAGGGTCGTGCGCCGACGCCGGGCGCGTCGCCGATCGGCGCCGACGACGGCATCGCGTCCACCGTCGCCCGCAACTGGCTCTGGATGGTGGTGGTCCTGGTCGGGGTGGCGTTCGTGTCGTTCCGGCTGACCCGCCGCAGCATCCGATCCACCCCGACGGACTGACTCCCGCCCCAACGTCCTGGGTGCCGGTCCGGTCTCACCAGTGCTGGTCAGGCGGAGTTGTTGGCGCCCAGGAGATGTGGCGGATCGTTCTGGGTGCCGTGCCGATCTCACCGGTGCTGGTGGCGGGGATTCGTTGGCACCCAGGAGATGGGCGGCGTTCTGGGTGCCGCGCCCATCTCACCGGTGCTGGTCAGGCGGAGTTGTTGGCGCCCAGGAGATGTGGCGGGTCGTGCTGGGTGCCGTGCCGATCTCACCGGTGCTGGTCAGGCGGAGTCGTTGGCACCCAGGTCGTGGTGACGGGCTAGGTTCGCCGGCATGGCCGCCCGGCACGCCGACACGTTGCGCGACCTGCTCGCCGCGGTCGATCCGAGCCACGACGCACCGTTCCTGCTCGACGCCGACGGGCACGTGCTGCTCACGTACGCGGGCGCCGCGCGACGCTCGGCGCAGTGGGCGCACGCCCTCGCGGCACACGGCGCCCGACCCGGCGAGCGCGTGGCGATGCAGGTGGCGAAGTCGGTCGAGGCGCTGATGGTGTACCTCGCGTGCGTGCGCGCCGGCTACGTGCTGCTGCCGATGAACACGGGCTACACCGCCGGGGAGGTGGCGCACCTCGTGGGCGACGCCGAGCCGGTGGTGGTGCTCGACGACGCGTCGCTCGCCACGATCGGCGCCGAGGCCGACGCCCTGCCGACCGAGCTCGACGTGCACCCCGCGGGTCCCGACGACCTCGCCGCGATCCTCTACACGAGCGGCACCACCGGTCGGCCCAAGGGGGCGATGCTCTCGCAGCGCAACCTCGCCTCCAACAGCGCCACGCTCGCCGAGCTGTGGGGCTTCACCACCGGCGACGTGCTGCTGCACGCGCTGCCGATCTTCCACACCCACGGCCTGTTCGTCGCCACCAACTGCACCGTGGCGAACGGCTCGTCGATGGTGTTCCTCGACCGCTTCGACGCCGATGAGGTGCTGCGCGCCCTGCCGCGCTGCTCGGTGATGATGGGCGTGCCCACCTTCTACACGCGGCTGCTCGCGCACCCGGGCTTCGACGCCGTGGCGTGCGCGTCGGTGCGCCTGTTCGTGAGCGGCTCGGCGCCACTGCTCGCCTCGGTGCACCACGAGTTCCGTGAGCGCACCGGCCACGCGATCCTCGAGCGCTACGGCATGACCGAGACCTCGATGCTCACGAGCAACCCCCTGCACGGCGAGCGGCGGCCCGGCACGGTCGGCCCGCCCCTGCCCGGCGTCGACGTGCGCGTGGTGGACGAGCACGGCGTCGAGGTGGCGACCGGCGAGGTCGGCGGCGTGGAGGTGCGCGGCCCCAACGTGTTCCGCGGCTACTGGCGGCGCCCCGAGCTGAACGACACCGAGTTCACCGCTGACGGCTGGTTCCGCACCGGCGACGTCGGCCGGTTCGATGCCGAGGGCTACCTCCACCTCGTCGGCCGCTCGAAGGACCTCGTGATCAGCGGCGGGCTCAACGTGTACCCGGTGGAGGTGGAGGCCGTGATCGACGAGCTGCCCGGCGTGCTGGAGTCCGCAGTGATCGGCGTGCCCGACCCCGACTTCGGCGAGGCGGTGGTGGCCATGGTGGTGGCCGCGCCCGGCGCCGTGGTGGATCCCGTCGACGTGCGCCAGGCGGCCCGCCGGCAGCTCGCCCCGTTCAAGGTGCCCAAGCACGTCCACGTGGTGGAGGCGCTGCCACGCAACGCGATGGGCAAGGTGGAGAAGGCGGCGCTGCGCACCCGCTTCGCCAACGAGACCGGCGAGACCGGCGAGACCGGCGAGACCGGCGAGACCGGCGGGCGCCGATGAGCGACGAGCTGTGGCGCTGGCGAGCGGTGGACCTGGTCGCCGCGATGCACGACGGCGAGCTGTCGGCGCGCGAGGTGCTCGACGACCACATGGCCCGCATCGCCGCGGTCGACCCGGCGGTGAACGCGATCGTCACGCGGGTGTTCGGCCGTGCGCTCGACGACGCTCGCCGAGCGGACGCCGCCTACGCGCACGGTGAGTCGCTCGGGCCGCTGCACGGCCTGCCGATCGCGCACAAGGACCTCGCGATGACCGCGGGCATCCGCACCACGATGGGCTCGCCGCTGTTCGCCGACCAGGTGCCCACCGAGGACGAGGAGCTGATCCGCCGCCTCCGGGCCGCGGGCTGCGTGACGCTCGGCAAGACGAACACGCCGGAGTTCGGTGCCGGCTCGCACACGTTCAACCCCGTGTTCGGTGCCACCCGCAACCCGTGGGACGTCACGCGCTCGGCGGGCGGGTCGAGCGGTGGCGCCGCGGCCGCCCTCGCCGCGGGCATGGTGCCGATCGCCGACGGCAGCGACCTCGGCGGGTCGCTGCGCAACCCGGCGTCGTTCTGCGGTGTGGTGGGGTTCCGGCCCTCGCCCGGCACCGTGCCGTCGTGGCCGAGCGGCGACCCGTGGGACCCGTTCCCCACGGGCGGTCCGATGGCGCGGTGGGCCGCCGACGTCGCGCTGCTGCTCGGCGCGATGGCCGGCCCGCACCGGCGGGTGCCGTTGCGTGGAGCCGAGTGGCCGTTCTGGCCGCTCGACCGATCGCTCGCCGGACTGCGGGTCTCGTGGAGCGACACGGCGGGAGGCCTGCCCGTCGAGCGGGCCGTGCGCGAGGCACTGGCCGGGGTGCCCGATCGCCTCGCCGCGCACGGCTGCGCGGTGGAGGACGCCTTCCCCGACCTGTCGCACGCGCGCGACGCGTTCCAGACGCTGCGCGCCGTCGGGTTCGAGCGCAACCTCGGCGCGCTGTACGACCGAGACCCCGACTCGCTGAAGGACACGATCCGCTGGAACGTCGAGCTCGCCCGGCAGCAGAGCGCCGCCGACGTCGGCCGGGCGCTCGGGTGGCGGGCGGCGCTGCAGGACCGAGTGCACGCGTTCTTCGAGCGGTTCGACCTGATCGCGCTGCCCACCGTGCAGGTGCTGCCCTTCCCGGTCGAGTGGGACTGGGTGCGCGAGATCGAGGGTGAGCCGATGCCCACCTATCTCGACTGGATGCGCAGCTGCACCGACATCACCGTCACCGGGTGCCCGGCGATCTCGGTGCCGTGCGGCCGCAGCGCGAACGGCCTGCCCGTCGGCCTCCAACTCGTGGCGCCTCCGGGGTCCGACCTGCTGCTGCTCCAGGTGGCCCACGCGCTCGACGGTGACGGCTGGGCCCCCGACCGCATCGCACCCGTCGGATCGCCCTCCACCCCTTGACTCTCCCCCCGGGGGAGGGCACAGGCTGAGGGCATGACCGATCCGACCACGCGCGAACCCGTCCTGCGCATCGGCCCGTTCTCGCGGGCGACCAGCATCTCGGTGAAGGCGCTGCGCGCCTACCACGAGCAGGGACTGCTCGTCCCGGCCGCCGTCGACCCCGCCACCGGCTACCGGGTCTACACCGCCGCACAACTGCTCGACGCCGCCGTGCTGCGGCGGCTCCGCGACCTCGACGTGCCGCTGCGTCAGGTGCGCGAGGTGCTGGAGGCACGCGATCCGGCGGTGACGGAGCGCGTGCTCGCCGAGCACACCCGAGCGATGCAGGCCCGGCTCGACGAGACGATGCGGATCATCGACGAGCTGCAGCGCGGCGTCGACGCCCCCGAGGCGCACACCCCGGTGCACCTGCGCGACGTCCCGGCCCAGCACGCGCTCGCCCGGCGCGGCCGGCTCGTGGAGGCCGACTTCGGTCCGTTCCTCGAGGCGTCGTACGAGGTGCTCTTCGCCGTCGCCGCCCGGGTGGGCGCGCAGGTGGCCGACGCACCCGGCGGGCTCTACCCGCAGGAGATCACCGACGACGACGGCGAGGACGTCGTGGCGGTCGTGCCGATCGCCGCGCCGGTGGACCTCGCCGGCGTGCACGACGTGCAGCTGATCGAGCTGCCGGCCATCACCGTCGCGGTGGCCGCGCACCACGGCCCGTACACGACGATCGGCGAGACCTACCGTCAGCTCGGACGCTGGGTGGCCGGCCACGCCACGCCGCGCGACCTCCCCGTGCGCGAGCGGTACCTCGTCGGACCGCCCGAGCCCGTCGAGCGATTCCTCACCGAGATCCACTGGCCCGTCGAGGGCCCCCTCACCCAGGAGACACCGTCATGACCCTGTCCGTCGCCCACATCACGTTCGACTGCCGCGACGCCGCGGCGCTGAGCCGCTTCTGGTCGGAGGCGCTCGGCCGACCGGTCGACGAGGGTGCCCAGCCGTTCTTCGCCTCGATCGGCTTCGGCGCCCCCGGACCCGAGCCGGCCTGGCTGTTCCTGCAGGTGCCCGAGGACAAGGCGGCCAAGAACCGGATGCACCTCGACCTCACCGCCGACGACCGCCCCGCCGAGATCGCCCGGCTCGTGGCGCTCGGCGCCACCCACGTCGGTGACCACGACGAGTGGGGCCACCGGTGGAGCGTGCTGCGCGACCCCGAGGGCAACGAGTTCTGCGTCGCGTCGCGCTGACCGGCCGTCGTACCCCGGATCACCGGGCGGCCTAGCGTGCGGGCATGAGCATCGCCGTGCCGTTGGACGAACTGGGCGACCGGTTGGAGCAGTACCCGTGGGGCTACCTCGTCACGGTGCGCGACGACGGTCGGGCCCAGACCCTCGCCGTGCCCACGCAGTACGTCGACGGCGTGCTCGTGGCGTCGATCGGGGCGGGCACCGCGGCGAACCTCACGGCTCGGCCGAACGTGACGATGGTGTTCCCCGGCGCGACCGGGGAGGCGTACAGCCTCATCGTCGACGGCGACGCGCTGGTGGCCGGTGGCCACGTCGAGGTGACACCCACCTGGGCGGTGCTGCACCGCCCGGCACTCGGCCGCGAGTGACATCGGCGGACCGTCGCCGGCCGACCGGACGTCGGGCGTCGGTCAGAACCGCAGTTCGACACCGAACCTGTCGCGGAAGTCGTCGTAGTACTCGTCGTCCGACTCGTGTGCGCCGAGCGCCACCCAGTCGGCGTCGCTGAGCGCGGCGCGGGCCGTGATCATCTCGGTGCTGCCCCAGCTCACCGTGTAGCGCAGCTGCGGAGCGTCGGTGGTGACCGCGTGGTGGATGACGGCGGCGACCTCCATCGGGTCGGTCGCGCTGTGCATGCCGGCGGCGTAGAACTGGAACAGCCGCCGGTAGGCGGCGTCGTAGGCGCCGCTCTGGTTGGGCGCATCGATGTTCTTGGCGAAGATCGCGCTCTTGGTGACGCCGGGCTCCACGATCACCACGCGGATGCCGAACGGGGCGAGCTCCTGGGCGAGGCCCTCGCTCATGCCCTCGAACGCCCACTTCGACGCGACGTACGGCGACTGGGCGAGCGCGGCGATGCGGCCGGCCACGGACGTGATGTTCACCACCGCACCACGGCGGCGCTCGCGCATGCCGGGCAGCACCTGCTGCAGGCAGCGCACGGCGCCGCACAGGTTGACGTTCATCACGTCGAGGTACACCGACGGCGGGCACTCCTCGGCCACGGCGTTGCCGCCCACTCCGGCGTTGTTCACCAGCACGTCGACCACACCATCGGTGGCCGCCAGGATCTCGGCGAACCCGGCGCGCACCGACTCGTCGTCGGCGACGTCGAGCTCCACGAGGTGCACCGTGACCCCGGCGTCGTCGGCCATGGCCTGCAGCTTGGTGGCCTTCGACACGCTGCGCACCGTGCCGTAGACGGTGTGGCCCTGCGCGGCCAGGTGGATGGCGGTGGCGCGGCCGATGCCGCTGTTCGCGCCGGTGACGACGGAGATGGTGGTCATGGCGAGCCATCGTAGGCACCCCGGTCGAGGCCGGCGACCGGTCGCGCCGGTCGCGTCACGCTCGGTCGGCGGGCTCACCGCCGGTCGCGTCGGGCTCGAACTCGTCGAACCAGATCGCGTCGGGATCGCACGCGATCGCCAGGCTCTGCACGCGCTCGGGGTGGGCGAGGATCACGTCGAGCAGCTGCAGCCCCTGCAGCACGTGCCATCGGCGGAGCGCGTGGTAGCCCTCGCGGTGGCGGGCCGGCGGCGGCCCGTCGGTCGGCGGCTCGGCCACCACGATCGACAGCGTCTGGCAGAAGCCGACCTCGGAGGCCGGCAGGTCGACGGCACCGACGAAGATGCCGACCAGCGGGGGCGGGTCGATCAGCATCGCGGTCACGCGGCGGCGGGCGTCGAGCAGCACCAGCACCTCGCGCTCGACGGGCCAGTCGGTGAGCTCGAGCGCGAGCGAGGCGGCGTCGCCGAAGCCGCTCACCACCAGCGGGTCGTCGGGCGACGGCAGCCACAGCGCGAACTCGTCGCCGTCGTGGTCGAGGCGGAGCGCGCAGCGGCGCGAGCGGGGACGGGCGCGACGGGACGTCGTCATGGTTCCTCCCGGGCGAGGCGGGGCGGCGTGGGGCCGGGCGCGGTCGCGCCGGACTCACGGCGGGTCGGGGGAACGCAGGTGGGCGGTCGCGCGGGCGCCGCAGGGGCGCCGCGCGATCAGGGTGCGATCAGGGTGCGATCAGGGCGCGATCAGAGGATCGCGTCGACCTTGGGGGCGATGTCCTCGGGCGTCACCATCGGGCTGAAGCGCTCGACGACGTTGCCCTCGCGGTCCACGAGGAACTTCTCGAAGTTCCACTGGATGTCCGCGCCACCCGACTGCTCGCGCAGCCAGGCGTAGAACTCGCAGGCACCGGGGCCGTTGACCTCGATCTTGGAGAACATCGGGAACGTGGCGTCGTACTTCGACGTGGCGAACTCGAGGATCTCGGCATCGGTGCCCGGTTCCTGGGCGCCGAACTGGTTGCAGGGGAACGCCAGGACGGCGAAGCCTCGGTCCTTGCGATCTTCGTGGAGCGTACGCAGACCTGCGTACTGAGGCGTGAGGCCTCAAGCGCTCGCGACGTTGACCACCAACAGGACCTTGCCCCGGTAGTCGCCGAGCTGCACCGGCTCGCCGGTGATCGACGACATCGTGAGGTCGTACATGTGTGCCATGCGCGGCACCCTATCCGATCGGTGGGGCGTCGCGACGTGCCCGGATCAGGTCGACGATGCGGGCACCGAGCACCAGCAGCGGCCACGCCAGGACCACGAACCCGGCGGCGAGACCGAACGCCCACGCCTCGGTGAGCGGCAGCTCGAAGAGGTCGCGGCTCCACGGCATCGCGAACGCCGCGGCGAACAGCACCACCATCGCGACGACGAGCGTGGCCCGGAGCCGGTTCAGCGGTCGGGCCACCCGGTAGAGGTTCATCAGCGCGACCGAACCGGCGACGAGCACGGCGACGGTGCGGGCCTCGTCGGCGTCGATGCGCTCGTCGAGCTGGGCGATCGCGAACGTCGCCATCGTGGCGCCCGCGATCACGACGCCCGCCGGGACGGCCCGGCCGAGCACGCGTCGCAGGAAGCCGGCCTGCACGCGCTCGCCGTTGGGTTCGAGCGCCAGGAAGAACGCGGGCACGCCGATCGTGAACCAGCTGAGGATCGACAGGTGGATCGGGCGCAGCGGGTAGGCGAGGGCGAACACCCCCGTCAGCAACGACAGGATCACTGAGTAGGTGGTCTTCGCGAGGAACAGGCTCGCCACCCGCTCGATGTTGTTGATCACGCGCCGGCCCTCGGCCACCACGGCCGGAAGGGCGGAGAAGTTGGAGTCGAGCAGCACGAGCTGGGCCACACCGCGGGTGGCCTCGCTGCCCGACGCCATCGCGACGCCGCAGTCGGCGTCCTTCAGCGCGAGCACGTCGTTCACCCCGTCGCCGGTCATCGCCACCACGTGGCCGCGCGACTGCAGCGATCGCACCATCGCCCGCTTCTGGTGCGGGGTCACGCGGCCGAAGACCGAGGCCCGCTCCACCGCGTCGTCGAACTCCTCGCCCTCGTCGGGCAGGGTCTGCGCGTTGACGTTGTCGGCCCAGTGCTCGAGGCCGGCGCGCCGGGCCACGGCACCCACCGTGACGTTGTTGTCGCCGGAGATCACCTTCAGCGTGACGCCCTGGTCGGCGAAGTAGCGGAGCGTGTCCGGCGCGTCCTCGCGCACCACGTCCTCGAACAGCACGAGCGCGACCGGCGCGACCTCGCGCAGCGCCGGGTCACCGCCGGCCGGTGCGTCGACCGTGGCTCGCGCGAGCACGAGCACGCGTCGCCCGTCGGCAGCCTCGCGCTCGACGTCGTCGCGGAGCCGGCCGCCGTAGGCGTCCGCGAGCACGTTCTCGGGCGCACCGAGCACCCAGGTGCCGTGCCCGTCGAAGGTCATCGAGCTCCACTTCCGGGCGGAGGAGAACGGCACGCGACCGGAGAGCTCCCACGAGGGATGGCCGGGGTAGGCCGTCGCCAGGGCGTGCACGGTGGCGTTGGGGTCGGGGTCGAGGTGGGCCATCGCGGCGAGTGCGTCGTCGACGTCGCTGCGCTCGAGCGGCGGTGCGCCGACCGACCCGTCGGCCGACCCGCGCTCGGGCTCCTCGACGACGTGCACCCCGGCGAGGGCGAGCGAGCCCTCGGTGATCGTGCCGGTCTTGTCGGCGCAGAGCACGTCGACGCGGGCGAGCACCTCGATCGCCGGCAGCTCCTGCACCAGGCACCGCTTCGACGCGAGCCGCACGACACCGACCGCGAACGCGACGCTGGTGAGCAGCACGAGCCCCTCGGGAACCATGCCGACCAGCCCGGCGACCGTGCTGATCACGGCGTCCTGCCAGCGCTCGTCGCGGCGCACGAGCTGGCTCGTCGCGAGCAGGATGCCGATCGGCACGATCGCGATGCCGACCCAGGTGACGATCCGGTTGACGTCGTTGCGCAGCGGTGAGTTCACCAGGGTGAACCGGCGTGCCTCCTCGGCGAGCTTGGCCGCGTAGTTCTCGGCCCCCACCTTCGTCACCCGCACCCGCCCGGTGCCGGCCACCACGGCGCTGCCGCTCAGCACCTCGGCGCCGGGTTCCTTCACCACGGCATCGGCCTCGCCGGTGAGCAGCGACTCGTCGAGCTCGAGGTTCTCGGCCGTGAGCACCACGCCGTCGGCCACCACCTGGGCGCCGGCGCGCAGCTCCACCACGTCGTCGAGCACGAGCTCGTGCACCTGGAGGTCGTGCACCACGCCGTCGCGCACGACGTGCGCCTTCGGTGCGCTGACGACGCTCAGGCGGTCGAGCACGCGCTTGGCGCGCAGCTCCTGCACCACGCCGATCACGCTGTTGGCCACGATCACGCCGGCGAACAACGCGTCCTTGGGCGATCCCGCCGCGATCACGAGCGCCGCGAGCACCCCGATCACGAGGTTGATCGGGGCGAGCACGTTGGCCCGCACGATCTGGCCGACGGTGCGGGTCGGCGCGGCCGGGATCGCGTTCACGAGGCCGCGTGCCACACGGTCGGCCACCTCGGCGCTCGACAGGCCGTGCTCGGCGGCCGGCGGCGCGCTCGGACGCGCGGGAGACGGGTTCGCTGCGGCGGTCACGGGGCGACGGTACCGCGCTGTGTGGCTCGTGGCGTTCGACCCGAAGCCGGAGGACGGCCGCGACTAGACCGTTCGCATGGCGACCACGCTCGACTTCGACCCGGACGCCCTTCGCGAGAAGTACCGCGAGGAGCGCGACAAGCGGCTGCGCGCCGACGGCAACGAGCAGTACATCGAGGTGGCCGGGCAGTTCGCCCACTACCTCGACGACCCGTACGTCGAGCGCGTCGAACGCGCCCCGCTGTTCGACACCGTGGAGGTCGCGGTGATCGGCGGCGGCTTCGCCGGTCTGCTCGCCGCCGCACGGCTCCGCGAGGCGGGCGTCGAGGACCTCCGCATGATCGAGAAGGGCGGCGACTTCGGCGGCACCTGGTACTGGAACCGCTACCCCGGCGCGGCGTGCGACGTCGAGTCGTACATCTACCTCCCGCTGCTCGAGGAGGTCGGCTACATCCCGAAGGAGAAGTACTCCCGAGCGCCGGAGATCCTGGAGCACAGCCGTGCGATCGGCCGTCACTTCGACCTCTACCGCGATGCCCTGTTCCAGACCGAGGTCACCGAACTGCGGTGGGACGACGCCGACGACCGCTGGGTGATCTCCACCAACCGCGGCGACGCGATGCGGGCACGGTTCGTGGTGATGGCCAACGGCCCGCTGCACCGCCCGAAGCTCCCCGGCATCGAGGGCATCGACACCTACCAGGGCCACACCTTCCACACGAGCCGGTGGGACTACGCGTACACCGGGGGCACGTCCGAGGGCGGCCTCGTGAACCTCGCCGACAAGCGGGTCGGCATCATCGGCACGGGTGCGACGGCCGTGCAGTGCGTCCCGCACCTGGGCGAGCACGCGAAGGAGCTCTACGTGTTCCAGCGCACGCCGTCGTCGATCGACGTGCGCGCGAACCGGCCCACGGATCGGGAGTGGGTGTCCTCGCTCGAGCCCGGATGGCAGCGCCGCCGGATGGAGAACTTCAACAACCTCGTGTCCGGCGTGTACGAGCCCGAGGACATGGTGAACGACGGCTGGACCGACATCATCGGCAAGCTGCTGATCATGATGCGCCGCGGCGCGATCACGGCCGGCACCGATCCCGGTGAGGCGGTGGAGCTCGCCGACTTCGAGAAGATGGAGTCGATCCGCTCTCGCGTGGAGACCATCGTCCGCGACGCCGACACCGCCGAGGCGCTCAAGCCGTACTACCGCCAGTTCTGCAAGCGCCCCTGCTTCCACGACGAGTACCTCGACACCTTCAACCGGCCGAACGTCAGCCTCGTGGACACCGACGGCCGCGGCGTCGACCGGATCACCGAGCGCGGCATCGTCGCCAACGGGGTGGAGTACGAGCTCGACTGCATCATCTACGCCACCGGCTTCGAGGTCGGCACCGACTACACGCGCCGCTCGGGCTACGAGCTGTACGGCCGCGACGGGCTCACGCTCACCGAGAAGTGGGCCGACGGTGCGGCCACGCTCCACGGCATGCACAGCCGGGGTTTCCCGAACTGCTTCATCTTCAGCAACGTGCAGTCGGGCTTCACGGTCAACTTCCCGCACATGATCGACGAGCAGGCCCGCCACTGCGCCTACATCCTCGAGCACGCCCGCGCCCACGGGGTGCGGGTGGTGGAGACGTCGGAGGAGGCCGAGCAGGCGTGGGTCGACGAGATCGTGCGGATGGCCGTGAACAACCAGCGGTTCCTGGAGGCGTGCACGCCCGGGTACTACAACAACGAGGGCCGGCCCGGTGAGCGCAGCCTGCGCAACGGCAGCTACGGCGCCGGCGCGATCGCGTTCATCAAGGTGCTCGAGGCCTGGCGCGCCGAGGGGTCGCTCGCCGGGCTCGAACTGACCGTCTGACCGTCTGACCGTCTGACCGTCTGACCGTTCGGCCCGGCGGGGTCGGGTCCGGGCGGTGGCCGGGTCGATGGCCGGGGCGGGCGCGACCCGCGCGGTACCGTCGCAGGCGTGCGGCGACGACGTGGGACCGGGTGGTCGGCGGTGCTGGCCGTCGGAGCCGTGGTCGTCCCGGCGGCGCTCGTCGGGTGTGACTCGCGGAGCACGGCGCCCCGTGAGGTGGTGACCGTGTTCGGCACGCTGAGCGACGAGGACGCCGACGACCTCGTCGACTCGCTCGCCGACTTCGAACGGTCGACGGGCATCGACGTGCGCTACGTCGGGTCGTCGAACTTCGAGGCCGATCTGTTCGAGCGGCTGCGTCGCGGTGACCCACCCGATCTCGCGCTCCTGCCGCAACCGGGCCTGGTGGACGTGCTCGTCGAGGACGGCTTCGCGCTGCCCTGGCGCGACGACCTCGCCGAGCCGGCCGTCGCCGGTGTCGACGACGCCCTGGTCGAGCTGGTCACCTTCGACGGTGACGTGTTCGGTGCGTGGTACCAGCTCACGCTCAAGAGCCTCGTGTGGTACTCGCCCCGGAACTTCGCGGCTCGCGGCCTGGAGGTGCCGACCTCGTGGGCCGAGCTCGACACGATGACCGGTGCGCTCGCGACGGCGGGCACGACGCCCTGGTGCATCGGCATCCGGGCCGATGGTGCGACCGGCTGGGTGGCGACCGACTGGGTGGAGGACCTGGTGCTGCGCTTCGCCGGGCCCGACGTGTACGACGCGTGGGTGACCCACGACGTCCTCTTCTCCGACCCGGAGATCGTCGCCGCCGTCGAACGCTTCGGTGCGATCGCGCTGAACCCGTCGATGGTCGCCGGGGGGAACCGCGCCGCGGTGGAGCTCACGATCGTCGACGCCGCCCGCCAGGCCGCCTCGGCGAACCCGCCGTGCGTGCTGCACCGGCAGGCGAGCTTCCTGCCGCGGATGCTCGACCGGCGCGTCGACGTCTCGCCCGACGGCGACCTGTGGGCGTTCCCGCTGCCGGCCGACGGCGGCGGTGAGGCTCCGCTGCTGGTCGGTGGCACGGTGGTGGTGCGCTTCGCCGACGATGACGAGATCGACCAGGTGGCGCGCTACCTCACCACCGACGAGGCCGCCGCACGGCGGGCGGAGATCGGCGGGTTCGTCTCGGCACGCAGCACCTTCGCCGCGGAGCGGCACGGGACCGAGTTCGACCGGTACGTGGCGACGCTGCTGCGTGAGGCGGACGTGGTGCGCTTCGACGCGTCCGATCTGATGCCGGCCGAGGTGGGCGTCGGCACCTTCTGGGCGGGCATGACGGCGTGGCTCGGCGGTGCCAGGCTGCGGTCGGTCCTCACCGACATCGACGCCTCGTGGCCGGTGCCGCTGCTGCGGCCCGCCGTGCCGCCGGCGTCGACCGATGCGGCCGACGGGACGGAGCAGTCGGAGGGCTCGGATGGCTGACGGCGCCGTGGACGATGCGGGCGCCCTCGGGGCGCGGCCGCCGTGGTGGCGGCGGCACCGCATGGACGACATCCAGCGCGCCGCCGTGGTGGGGTTCCTCTACGAGCGGGCGCGCATCGGATCGCCGCACACGCGGAACTTCATCATCCTGAGCCTGCTGTCGAGCGCGATCGCCGCGATGGGCCTGCTGCTCGACAGCGCCCCCGCGGTGATCGGTGCGATGCTCCTGGGCGCCTTCATCACCCCGCTGCTGGCGATGGCGGGTGCCCTCATCCAGGGGTGGGTGCAGCGCCTGGTCGACGCCGCGCTGATGGTGGCGCTCGGCATCGCGATGAGCATGACCGCGGCCACGCTGGTCGGTGTGGTGTTCGCCGGCCAGATCGACCGGGCGGTGCTGCCACCGCTGCTGCTCTCGCTCACCCGACCCGGTCTGCTCGACCTCGGCATCGCCCTCGCCGCGGGCGTGGCGGCCGGGTACGCCACCATGCGCACCGAGGCCGCCGGTGCGCTGTCGGGTGTGGCGGTGTCGGTCACGGTGGAGCCGCCGATCGCGGCGATGGGCCTGTTCCTCGCATCGGGTCGGGGCGAGGAGTTCCGTCAGGCGGCCCTCGCGCTCGCCACCAACTTCGGTGCGCTCGTGCTGGGCGCCACCGTGTCGATGGCGTGGTGGGGGTTCGCCGACCGCGACACGCGTGGCACCGCCCGTCAGGCGCGAGTGGGGTTGATCGCGTGGGTGGTGCTCGTCGGCGCGGTGGCGGTGCCGCTCGCGGTGTACTCGCGCAACGTGATCCGCAACACCGCGTTCGAGCAGGAGGTCACCTCGGTCGTCGGAACCTGGGACCCGTCCGTGCGCGTGGTGTCGCTCGACGCCTCCACCACGGGCGAGCGTGCGACGGTGCGCATCGACGTCACCGGACCGCGGCGGCCCGAGCCGGCGTGGCGGTTGGCGGAGCTGCTGAGCGAACGCCGCGGCGAGCGCGTGGAGGTGCTGCTCACCTTCACGCTCGCGCAGGAGGACCGGGCCGTCTCCTCCGGCTGATCTCGCGGGATCGCGAGCCGGGCAGCGCGGGTCAGGGGTTCGAGTGCACGGTGCGGCCGGCGACCACGGTGCGACGCACGCGGGCGGCGAGCAACGCGCCGGGTCCGTTCGCGAACGGGTCGTCGTCGATCACCACGAGGTCGGCGCACGCCCCCGGCTTCAGCACACCGAGTCGGTCCTCCTCGAAGCTCGCCCACGCCGCGTCGGCGGTGCCGTGCACGATCGTCTCGTCGACGGGGAGCGCGAAGTCGGGGCGGAGCGGCTCGAGGTCGGGGTTGCCCGGCGAGCGGCGGGTGGCGCCGATGTACATGTTCGGCAGCGGCTCGTACGGCGCGGTCGGCGTGTCGGTGCCGAACGCGAGCGTGGCGCCGGTGCGCACGTACTCGGGCCACGCGAACCCCCAGTGCGCGCGCTCGGGCCCGAGCACCTCCGACCACAGGCCGGCGATCTCCGGGTCGCAGTGCACCGGCTGCATCGACGCGGTGATGCCGTTGGCGCCGAGGCGCGGGATGTCGGCCGGGTCGGCGTACTCCAGGTGCTCGATCCGGTGGCGACGGTCGCCGGTGCCGTTCACCCGCTGCGCCCGCTCGATCGCGTCGATCGCGTTGCGCACCGCCAGGTCGCCGATCGCGTGGCACGCCACCTGCAGTCCCAACTGGTCGGCGAGCTCGACCACCGGCTCCATCCGTTCCGGCGGCCAGATCGGGTCGCAGTTCGTGCCGGTGGTGTACGGGTCGATCATCGCCGCGGTGCAGGCATCGATCGTGCCGTCGGTGACCAGCTTGATGCCCGCCACTCGGAACATCGGCCCGTCGTGGGTGTCGCGGCGGCGAGCCGCCTCGCGCACCTGGGCGAGGTTGCGCGCGTCGTCGCCGGTGTTGCGGATGATCCAGTGCCCGATCACGCGCAGGGTGAGGGTGCCGTTCTCCTCGGCGCGCACGAACGCGCCGGCGTCGTCGTCGTCGACGGCCATGTCGACCGCCGTGGTGGTGCCGGCCGCGTTCAGGGCGCGCATCGCGGTGGCGAGCTGCTGGTCGCGCGTCGCGTCGTCGACGCGGGCCAGGAACGCCCACATGTGATCGTGCAGCGCGGTCTCGAGCAGGTAGCCGGTCGCTCGGCCCGTGGCCGGATCGCGGCGGATCTCACCGCCGACGGGGTCGGGGGTGCGGTCGGTGATCTCGAGCAGCTCGAGCGCGGCGGAGTTCACCCACCCGCAGTGCAGGTCGAACGACTCGACGAACACGGGACGGTCGGGGAACAGGTCGTCGAGCATCTCGCGGTGCGGCTCGTTGCCCGGCACGGCCTCGAACAGGAACCCGGTCGCCAGCACGTACGGCGAGTCGGGGTTGGCCTCGGCCCACTCGACGAGGCGGCGCCGGATCTCGTGGAGCGTGGTGGCGGTGCGCAGCTGTGCCTTGGCCAGCGCGGCGCCGGTCATCAGCAGGTGTGAGTGGCCGTCGACGAAGCCGGGCAGCACCACGCAGCCGGACACGTCGATCTCCTCCGGTGCTTCCGCCGCAGCAGCGGCACGGCACTCGGCGACGGAGCCGACCGTCGAGATCCGGCCGTCGTCCACGAGCAGGGCCTCGGCCCACGGTCGAGCGGGATCGGCGGTGAACACTCGCCCGCCCAGATACAGCTGCTGCATTCTGCGATGCTGGCACACGACGGACGAACCGGACGATCGACTGCGGGCCCGCCGGCGACCGGCCGGCCCGTCCGGTGACACCCGGATCGGACCCGGATCGGACCCGGTCGGAACCGGATCGATGGTGAGGAGGCACGCATGCTGGGAGGGATGGCGTCGAGGGGGCTCGCCTCGCTCGCGATCGTCTGTGCATCGCTCGCCTGGGCCGGGTACGTGTTCCTCCACACCATCGGCGACCCCACGCGTGCCGAGGACATCGCCACCGCCGTCCTCGAGGACGAGGGCTCACGCGAGGAGCTGGCGTCGTCGTTCGCGCTCCAGATCGTGCGGGCCACCGGTGTCGACCGCTCGAACATCGACCTCGTCGAGGGAGCCGTCGCCCAGGCGCTCGCCGACCCGCGCATCACCACAGACCTGGTGAGCGCCTTCGGCTCTGCCCACGCCAACGCGCTCGGCGTCGACGACCCGCGGCCCACCACCATCTCGCCCGACGTCGTGCTCGCCGCGGTGACCGAGCAGGTGGCCGCGGTGTCGCCGGAGATCGCCGGCCAGCTGTCCGCCCAACTGCCCGAGGGCGTGTTCCCCGAGATCACCCTCCCGACGTTCCACCCGCCGGGCGTCGACACGGCGCGCCGCGTGGCCGACTCCGCCACGGGAGCGCTCGCCCTCGCCGCGGCCGCGTTGCTGGTCGTCGCGTTCGCCCTCGGCGAGCGGCGCCGCGTGCTGCGACGTGCCGGCATCTGGGCTGTCTTCGCCGGGGTCTCCTGGGTGCTCGTCCCGATCGGCATCGTCGCCGGCGCCCGTGCGTGGGCGAGCGACGCCGACCGGATCGTCGAGGCCGCGGTGCGCGCGTCGGTGGACGGGGTCGCCCCGGTCGCGATCGGGCTGCTCGTCGGCGGCGTGGTGGCGATCGTGCTGTCGCTCGTGCCCGCGCTGTGGCCCGAACGCACCGACGTGATGCGCCGCGGCAGCGTCGTGCAGGGCGGGCCGGTCGGCGGCCATCCGTACGGATACGCGCCCAGGGTGAACCCGGCGGCCCACCCCGCTGCCGGCCGCGTCGGCACCACCCCACCCGCCGCCGCGCCTCCCGGTGCGACCGCCGCGACCGCCGCGACCGCTGCGACGTACGCCCCCACCACCTCCCGCGTCGACACCTACGTCCCGACCGGAGCGGCCGCACCGCCGCAGGCCGTGGCCCAGCCGCGTCCACCCGCTCCCGGCGCTCCCGTCGCCCCGGGTGCCCCGGGTGCTGCGCCGCCTCCGGTCTCGGGTCCGGCCACGCCGCCCCGCAACCCCGGTGACGACGTCGATCCGTGGGCCGCGTACTTCGGCCCCGACCAGCAGCGCTGACACCGAGCACCTGAGCGGCGATCGCCTGCCGATCGCCTGCTGATCGCCTGCTGATCGCCCGCTGATCGCCCGCTGATCGCCCGCGGTGGTCAGGGGAGCCGGTGCACGACGAGCGGCAGCGCGACGCGACCGGTGGTCTCGGCCACGAGCGCACTGCACAGCGCGATGGTCCACCCGGTGCGCATCGTGGTGGCGCACAGCAGCACCGGGCCGCTCGCGATGGTGCCGTGCGCGAGGGGCGAGGGATCCAGTACCTGCACGGCGCGCTCGAGGTGCTGCACGACCGGTGTGCTCGCCGTGTCGCGTGGCGGTTCGCCGCCGTGCCAGGCGAACAGCTCGACCAGCGGCAGGCGGCCGACGCGCGCCAGGTGCTCGGCGAGCGCCAGGTTGGCACGCGCCTCCACCGAGTGGGCCGGGGCCGGCACCACCGCGACCGGCCGCTCCCACGAACGCGACCACCGGCGCAAGACGTCGACCGCGCCGTCGAGCAGCTCGGGTGGCAGCGTGCCGTACGCGGTGCGCTGCAGCGCCAGCAGCTCGTCTGCCCAGGCGGGGTCGTCCGCGAACGCGAGCGCTCGTCCCTCGGCGGTGCCGTGGATGCGGCCCTTGCGCGACACACCCGACGGCCACAGCTTGCGCGGCTCGACGACCAGGTCGTCGGCGCGCAGGTACTGGCGCGCCGCCTGCAGCCGATCGTCGCTCGGGCGGTGCCCGGGCTGTGGCACCTCACCGGTGCACACCGAGCACCGGCCGCACGGTGCCGGTGACGGGTCGTCGAGCGCCTCCTGCAGGAACGCCATCAGGCACCCGCGCCCATTCGCGTACCGACGCATGAGATCGGCCTCGGCGCGCCGGGTGGCGGCGAGCTCGTCCCACTTCCGGTGGTCGTGGACGTACGGGGTGCCGGTGGCCGACCAGGCCGACCCGTCCTTGGTGACGATGCCGTCGACGGCGAGGATCTTCAGCAACGCCTCGAGCCGGCCGCGCCGGATGCCCGTGCCACCCTCGAGGTCGACGAGCGAGCGCGGCCCGTGGTCGAGTGCCGCCAGCACCCGGTCCGCGTCGCGCGGATCAGGGATCGACGCCGTGGCGAAGTACTCCCAGATGCGCTCGTCGGCGGTGGAGCTGAGCAGCACCGCCTCGGCGTGGTCGAGCGCCCGGCCGGCACGCCCGACCTGCTGGTAGTAGGCGACGGGCGTGGACGGGGAGCCGACGTGGATGCAGAAGCCGAGGTCGGGTTTGTCGTAGCCCATGCCGAGCGCCGAGGTGGCGACCACCGCCTTCACCCGGTCGTGGCGGAGGCGCTGCTCGACGTCGAGGCGGGCGTCGGCGTCGAGTTGACCGGTGTAGGCCGCGACCTCGTGCCCGCAGCTGGCCAGGAAGCCGGCGAGGCGGTCGGCCTCGGCGACCGTGAGGACGTAGACGATGCCGGACCCGGGCAGCGTGTCGAGCGCGTCGGCCACCCACGCGTACCGCTCGAGCGGCGACAGGCCCGGCACGACCGACAGGTGCAGCGACGTACGGGCGAGGGTGCCGCGGAACGTGACGGTGCCGGGCCCGAGCTGACGGCCGACGTCGGCGGTGACGCGCTCGTTGGCGGTGGCGGTGGTGGCGAGCACCGAGGCGTGCGGCGTGCCGAGCAGGGCGCGGGCGAGGCGCTGGTAGTCGGGGCGGAAGTCGAAGCCCCAGTCGCTGATGCAGTGCGCCTCGTCGACCACCACCAGCCCGACCCGGGCGAGCAGGGCGTCGAGGCGGGCGGCGAAGCGCGGGTTGCCCAGCCGCTCGGGCGACACCAGGAGCACGTCGAGCTCGTCGGCGTCCAGCGCGGCGAACACGCCGTCCCACTCGTCGAGGTTGGTGCTGTTGACGGTGGCGGCGCGCAGCCCGGCTCGCTCGGCGGCGGCCACCTGGTCGCGCATGAGGGCGAGCAGCGGCGACACCACGAGGCTCGGCCCCCGCCCCGTGCTGCGCAAGGCCGAGGTGGCGGCCCAGTAGACGGCCGACTTGCCCCAGCCGGTCGCCTGCACGACGAGCACCCGCGCCGCGGGCTGCACGATCGCGGCGACGGCCTCCACCTGGTCGCCGCGCGGGGTGGCCTGCGGACCGGCGAGCCGGGCGAGCACCCGGCCGAGGTGTTCGGTGGCCAGCCCGGTCGCCAGATCGGTCGCCGGTCCGGTCGACGGATCGGTCGCCGGTCCGGTCGCCGGATCGGTCGGGCCGTCGTCGGTGTCCACGGGGCCAGCCTGCCAGAGCGGTGCGACACCGCACCGGCGGGTGCTCGCCGCACCGATCCTCCACACCGATCCTCCGCCTCGGCGCTCCGGCTCCCGACGGCCCTCGGGCTGCTCGCTACGGTGCGCTCGTGCACCTCACCGCCGACGACCGCCTCGACATCATGGAGCTCACGGCGCGCTACGCCGCGGCGCTCGACCTGCTGCAGCCCGAGAAGTTGCGCCAGGTGTTCACCACCGACGCGGTCTGGGAGATCGTCGGCGGCGCACGACGCCTCGACGGCCTCGACGAGATCATGGAGTTCATGGGCCGCCCCGAGGTCCACCCCGGCGCCCACCTGATGACGAACGTCTTCATCGACGGGGTGGAGGTCGACCCGCGCGACGGTGGCCCGCTCGTGCGGCTCAGCTCGCGCGGCGTGTTCCCGGTGGGTCCGTCCGACCCGAGGAATCCGGTGGCGGTGTTCTACGGCACCTACGACGACGACGTGGTGCGCACCGCGGACGGTTGGCGGATCCGCCACCGTCGCTACCGCTTCGGTTCCTGAGCGATCCCGACGGGCGCCGGTCGTCCGGTCCCGGCGACCTCGCTCAGGCGGGCGGGTGTCCCTGCGCCGGCCAGGTGGCGAGGGTGTCGTAGCGCGCGCCGTCGGGGTGCAGCCGGCTCTGCACGAGCGCGATCTCCTCGAGCGGGAACCCCGCCTCGAACATCGCACCGAGCGCGTGGGGCATCTGCGCGTACGGCTTCAGCCGCGCGAGGGTGAGGTGGCCGGTGAAGCGCTTGCGGGGCGGATCGCCGAGGTCGCGGGTGCGCTCGGTGACCGTGCGGGCGACGTCGTCGAGTCCCGTCGCGGGCAGCACCAGGGCGTGGTCGCCGAGCAGGTCGACGCCGGGACCGAGGCGGATCTCGGCGGGTGCGAACTCGATGCCGTCGAGGGCGGCGATCACCGCGTCGAGGTTGGCCTCGCCGAGGAACCGGAGCGTGAGGTGCCAGTTGTCGGGATGCACGAAGCGCACGCCGCGCTGGTCCTTGCGGGGGAGGGCGGTGAGGTCGGCCACCACCTCCTCCGGTGGCCACACCGCGACGAACAGCCGGGTCATGCGGCCAGTCAACCGGCCGGATCGACCTCCGGTGCGGGCGCGCCGCCGAGGGTGCGTGCGAACAGGTCGAGCAGCGCCTCCCAGTGGCGGCGCTCGCCGTCGGCGTCGTGCTGGGGGCGGTCGGTGAACGCGAAGCCGTGGTGCATGCCCCAGAAGCGCTCCAGCCGGCCGCGCACCCCCGAGGCCTGCATCGCCGCCTCGAACTCGTCGACCATCGACAGCGGCACGTAGTCGTCGTGCTCGGCGCACGCCACGTAGAGCTCGCCGGTGACGTCGCGCAGGTGGGCGTGCGGCGAGTCGGGTCGGTCGGTCACGAGGCGCACGCCGTAGAACGACGCGGCGGCGCGGACGCGCTCGGGGAAGCGGGCGGCGGCGAGGATCGCGAACGGCCCGCTCATGCAGTAGCCGACGACACCGACGTCGTCGATCCGGGTGGCCGCATCCCGGGACGCGTGGTCGAGGAGCGCCGCGACGTCGCGCATCACCATGCCGTTACCGACCGCGCCCATGAGCTCGCGCATCCGCTCGAACGACTCGCGACTCGAGAAGTCGAGCTCGAAGTGTGGTGTGGTGCGGTAGTACAGGTTCGGCAGCATCACCGAGTAGCCGTGCGCGGCGATGCGGGTGGCCATCTCGTGGAGCAGCGGACGCTTGCCCGGCGCGTCCATCAGGAACACGACGAGCGGGTGCGGGCCACCCTCGGCCGGGTGGGCGGTGAAGGTGCCCATGTCGCCCTCGTCGGTGCGGATCGTGATCTCGCCGGTGAGGACCGCGGCGTGGGCGTCCGCGGCGCTGGACGGGTCGGACGGTTCGGACGGTTCGGACGGGTCGGACGTGTCGGACGGGTTCCCCATGCGGCGACCGTACCCGGCTCCCGACGGGCGGTGCGTGCGCAGCTAGGTTCGCCGTCGTGGCGGCCGGGGGAGCGATCGACGAGACGCAGGTGCGGACCGAGGCGCGGGCGTGGGTACGCGAGCACTGGGATCCCGAGCTGTCGCTGCTCGAGTGGCGCACCCGTCTCGTGGAGTCGGGGTGGGCGGTGCCGTCGTGGTCGCCGCGGTGGTTCGGCAAGGGCCTGCCGGCGTGGGCCGACAAGGTGATCGCCGACGAACTGCACGCCGCCGGCGCGGTCGGCCTGCCGCTCGGCGGCGGGATGACCCTCGCCGCGCCGACGCTGCTGCGCCACGGCAGCGACGAGTTGAACGACCGGATCCTGAAGCGCACGCTGACGGGCGAGCTCACGTGGTGCCAGCTGTTCAGCGAGCCCGGTGCCGGCAGCGACCTCGCGTCGCTGTCCACCACCGCGGAGCGCGACGGCGACGAGTACGTGGTGAACGGTCAGAAGGTGTGGAACACGAGCGCGCACCACGCCGACCTGGCGATGCTGCTCGTGCGCACCGACTGGGACGCGCCGAAGCACCGTGGCATCACCTACCTCGTCCTGCCGATGCACCAGCCCGGAGTGGAGGTGCGGCCGATCGTGCAGATGAACCGGCACCGCTCGTTCAACGAGGTGTTCCTCACCGATGCGCGTGTGCCGGTGGCGAACGTCGTCGGCGAGCCCGGCACCGGTTGGGACGTCGCGCGCACCACACTCGCGAACGAGCGTGGCTTCGCCACGATGCGCCGGCCGTCGTTCGACGTGCGGCGGGGTCGTGCCGTCGCTGAGGCGGAGGCCGAGGCGGCCGACCACTTCGCCACCTACGTCTGGTATCCGCAGCGCGCCGGTCGAGCCGACCTGCTCGCACCGCAGGCCCGTGCGCGCGGGTGCGCCGACGACGCCGTGGTCCGCGACCGCATCGTCGACGTGCACTCGTTCCGGTCGGCCAACGAGTCGACCGCGCAGCGTGCACGGGCGAACCGGGAGCTCGGTCGTCAGCCCGGTCCGGAGGGGTCGCTCGGCAAGCTCGCCGCGTCCGAGGTCGCGCGTCGCAGCGCCCTCGCGCACACCCGCATCGCCGGGGCACAGGGCATGCTCACCGAGGGCGACGACCCCGCCGAGGCCGTGGTGGCCGAGGTGCTCGTGTCCACGCCGGCGCAGTCGATCGCCGGTGGCACCGACGAGATCCAGAAGAACATCATCGGCGAGAAGATCCTCGGCCTGCCCCGCGAACCCGCCGAGGACCCCGGCCGCTCCTTCCGCAGCACCCCCCGCTGACCGACCCGACCCCGGAGCACGGCGGATAGCGTGACGGTTCGATCGCTCCCGTGGGACGTCCGCGGATTGGGTGTGAGCAGCACTTCTCACCGCACGCATGGTGGTGAACACGACCTGTTTCTGGAACGCGACGTCGATCAGGTTGGAACTTCATCCTCCGGAGACAAAGGTTGGTCCTCCTCACCTGATGGTCGTCGCGGTCCTTGTGTTTCACCTGCCAGCGGCGTAGCCCGTGTGGGAGTTTGTCGTTGGCTTGGCGGCACCCCTCTCAGCCCGAGCCCGCTGGGATCAGTCGTGATGGCAGGCAGCTGGCTCGATGGGCGCGTTCTTGTTGCTACGGATTGCTGGGGATGACTTCCGGCCTGAGAGTCGGGATGCAACGTCGGTGTATGCGGTGCGCTCTCGGGGTCCGGTGTCGATGAAGTCGGCTTCTGAGACGGCTCCTGCGACTGAGTCTGACCGTGCGGTCGCGGCGGGATGGTTGGCTGGACACGAACCGGTGTGATGAGTGTGTTCATGTTCAAGTGTCGACACGCATGTGGTCAGGGACCTGTGCGGCATCGCCGGTTGGGGTTCGGCGCGTGCTGTCGGGGGTGTGTTGATCCCAGGCCAGAGTGTTCTTGAGGATCGCCCAGCAGGAGAGGTCGAGGAGTTGTCGGTGCCGGCCGAGTGCTGTGGCGCGGTCGGCACCGGGCGACTGGCGGTCGCCAGTCCCCACACCGGTGCGCCCTCCACGGGCAATGCATCGTCTCGCTCCATCGCATCATCGTGGACGCCGGTGAGCACCGCTCCGCCCGGTGACACGATCTGCCCGGCGAGACGGTCTGCCCGGAGTCCGGTGGGGTCGGCATCTGCGCCTTCGACCCCGAAGGTAGCATTCATGCTACATAGCATCTATGCTACATCGTCATGGCTCGACCATCTCGCGATGAGACCCCGGTCTTCAACCGGCTCGAACAGATCCGCTCCCAACGAGGCCTGTCCCGCCAGGCACTCGCCGACGCCGTCGGCGTGCACTACCAGACCATCGGCTATCTCGAGCGCGGCGAGTACAGCCCGAGCCTGTCGCTCGCCCTCCGTCTCGCCGCCGCGCTCGAGATCGCTGTGGGTGACGTGTTCTCCCTCCATCCGTGGGTTGACGAGCCGGTGCCGGCGCCGGTGCCGGAGCCGGTCCGATGAGTTGGTTCCCTGAGTGGTCGTGGATCATCCGCGCCGGGATCGTGATCGGAGTCGTGCAGAGCGTCTCGCGCATCCGGCGGATCCGCCGCCAGTACCCGGATCACCGGCTTGCCCGCTTCTTCGACTGGCCGATCGATGACACCGGCCGGCCGACCCGCGTCTACTGGCTCGAGGGGGTGACCCAGGCGGATGTGGAGAACGCTCTCTACGGGTACACGGATCGACGCTGGGGCTGGCTGTGCCGACCGGCGGTGCGGCGCGCGCTCGTGATCGCGAATCCCGTGTCGTGGGCGCTCACGCTGTACGGAGCGACCGACCTACCGCTCAACCTCGGCTTCGCCGACTTAGCGCTCTCGTGGTGGGCCCTGATCCCGATCCCGTTGTGGCTCGCCGTGCGCCGCTCGGTGCGCCTCATCGCCGACGCCCCGGCCGAACTGCTCGACGAACGACTCGTGGCGGTGCGCGACCGAACCTATGTGGGCAGTTACCGAGTGTTGGCGTTCGGGCTGGGCCTCGTCGCCTGGTTCGTGGTGATCGCCAACGACGCCATCGATCTGAGCGCCGATGCCCTCGACACCCAGTTAGACCTGTTGACCGCCAGCGCCTTCGCCGCGATCTGGGCCGTCCCCGCGCTGCCGAGCGTCGTCCTCGCATGGACGATGCGCGACGAGAACCCCGCCGGCGACGACTGAACCTCTCTCCACCCGACCGATCTCGAAGGGACCGACGTGAGCAGCGACCCCATCGCCAACGAATCCGTCGACACGAGCGACACCACCCCTCCACAGCGCCGCCGCGGACTTCCCGTCCTCGCGACCCTGCTCGTCGTGGCACTGGTCGGCGGACTCGTGACCGGCATCGTCGCCTCACGCTCGGAGGACAGCGTGCCCGAACTGGTGTGGGCGCCCGTCGACGGCGGTCTGGAGGAGGCGACCCTCACCGTGCCCGTCGACCATGCCGACGCCGACGGGGCGACGCTCGAGCTGCGGGTGCTGCGCCGTCCCGCCGACGATCCGACTGCGCGTATCGGCAGCATGATCGTCAATCCGGGTGGGCCCGGTTTCGGCGCCGAGATGCTGCTCACCAACGCCGAGGAGATCTTCGACGCCGAACTGCTCGACGTCTTCGACATCGTCGGTCTCGACCCGCGAGGAACCGGGGGCAGCACCCCGGTGATCGACTGCATCGACGACTACGACGCCCTCGACGCCGCTTCCGATCTCACACCGGCCGATGACGCCGCTCGCCAGGCCCAGATCGACGCGGTGCGGGCCTACGCCGTCGGCTGTGTCGAACGCACCGGCGACGCCATCGCCCATATGAGCACCGCGTCGACGGCCCGTGACATCGATGTGCTGCGCCGGGCGCTCGGCGAGGAGACGGTCACGTTCTTCGGCACATCGTACGGCTGCGAGCTGGGCGCAACGTGGGCGACGCTCCACCCCGAGACGGTGCGGGCTGCCGTGCTCGACGGGTGCGCCGACCCGACCGCCGACCCGCTCGAAGAGGGGCGCCAGCAGGCCATCGGCTTCCAGGCCTCCGTCGAGGCGTTCCTGGCGAGGTGTGTGGACGTTGGCGCCGAGTGTCCGATCCCGCACGACGGCGACCCCGCCGACGCGCTGCGCGCACTGTGGGCACGCGCCGATGCCGAGGGCATCCCGAGCCTGCCCGGTCGTCCGGCGGTGAACGAGGCGATCTTGCGGACGGCCACCATGGTGTCGATGTACTCCGAGGACACATGGCCGGTGTTCGCGACGGCGATCGCGATGGCGCTCGACGGCGACGGAAGCCTGCTCACCCAACTCGCCGACGCCTACACCCAGCGCCGTGAGGATGGCACCTGGGGTGACGAACTCGAGGCCTTCTCGGTGATCTCGTGCATGGATGCCGACCGTCTCCCGACCGTCGAGGAACAGGCTGCGCTCGACGCCGAGTTGAGCGCGATCGCCCCTCTCGTCTACCCGGAGGGCGTGTTCACCGTGCCGTTCTGCGACGCGTTGCCGCACCCGGCCGACGAGCCGGTCACCATCACCGGTGAAGGCGCACCGGCACTGCTCGTGATCGGGAACACGGGCGATCCGGCCACTCCGTTCGCGTCGACCGAGCGAATGGCCGCTGCACTCGAGTCGGCGGTGCTGGTGGCCGTGGAGAGCAACGATCACGGCGGCTACGGCTCCAACGACTGCATCGACGGCCTGGTGCACCGCTACCTGCTCGAGGGTTCGGTGCCCGCCGACGGCACCCGCTGCTGACAGGCGACACCGCTCGGCCCCTCGCCTGTCGGTGAAGCGGCCCTGGACGGCCGTCAGATCGCACTTCTGCGACTTCCTCCGGGATGGGTGGTAGTTCGACCGGATTGCCGAGCACGTAGGCTCTCGCACGATTCCACACGCGGAGCTTCACGCGGAGCCCCGCGCGGAGGTCCCGCTCCCGTAGCTCAGCGGATAGAGCAACGGTTTCCTAAACCGCAGGTCGCAGGTTCGATCCCTGCCGGGGGCGCCAGAAAAGACGAGCTCAGAGGCCACGATTCGCTGAAGTGTGCCTCACTCGGAGGCCGAAATCGGGCTCGTGGTAACGCCGTGGTAACGCTCCGTCAGCGTTTCGTCATGGCGAGCGGGACCGTCTATCGCCGGGAGACCCCGGCCGGGGCCACCTCGTGGGTCGCCCACGTGACCTGGCAGGAGGGCGGACGACGGCGTCAGTCGAAGCGCACCTACCGCACGAAGAAGGAAGCGCAACAGGCGCTCGCCGAGCTGATCGCGACCCATCGAACCGGCACGTTCGTGGCGCCGAGCCGACTCACGTTGCGCGACTACTCGGTCGGATGGTTGGCGGGGCTCGAGACGCAGGGTCGCAAGGCCTCGACATTGCGCGGCTATCGACAGGTGCTCGATCTGTACCTGTTGCCGCGCCTTGGTCACGTGCCGCTGCAGGACCTGCGGACGCCCGACTTCGACAAGCTCTACCGCGACCTGCTCGTGGGCGGCAGCCGTAACGGGGGACCGCTGTCGATGACGAGCGTGCACCACGTGCATGCGGCGGCGAACAAGATGCTGAACGACGCCGAGCGCAAGGGCCTCGTGACGCGCAACGTCGCACGCCTGGCCGATGCGCCCTCGCTCACGACCGCTCGGGCGAAGGCGCCCGAGATGCAGGTGTGGACACCGGCGGAACTGGCGGGGTTCCTGCGCTCGATCGAGGGTCACCACAACGAGGCGTTGTTCCTCACGATCGCGATGACGGGGATGCGGCGCAGCGAGGCTGTGGGCCTTCGATGGTGCGACGTCGAACTGACCCGCGGGGCTCTCGTCGTTTCGCAGGCTGCAACTCAGGTCGACGGCGTCGAGCAGATCGACGCACCGAAGTCGCGGCGCAGCCGTCGGGTCATCGATCTCGACCCGACGACGACAGCGATCCTGCAGCGTTACCGCGCATCGCAGCGCGAGCGCCTGTTCATGCTCGGCATCCCGATGAAGCGCGACGATCGCATCTTCACCACCGAGCTCGGACGGCCGATCCGGCCCGACTCGGTGACACAGGCCTTCGGCCGGCTCGTGGACGCGACCGATCTGCCGCGCATCCGGCTGCACGATCTGCGTCACACCCACGCATCACACTTGTTGATGGCGGGGGTGAACGTGAAGGTCGTGAGCGAGCGTCTGGGCCATGCGTCGGTGAGCTTCACCCTCGACACCTACGCCCACGTCATGCCCGTCCAACAAGCCGAAGCCGCAGCCGCCGTCGCCGCCCTACTGGGACCGTCGTGAGGGACGACGGCCGTGAGGAGCTGCGGGCGAGGGTCCGATCCGTCGCGCCGCTCGATCCTGACTGGGCAGTGGTGATCCGGGGTGGCCCCGACACCCCGTCCCTCCTGCGAAGCCACGCTCGCCGATTGCATCGGCTCTACGTCCTGGATGGTGAGCCGATCTACGGCATCTCCGTCTTCGTTGCGGCGCGCACCGGATCGGCGGAGGAGATGCACATCATGGCCGACAAGCTGCGCTCGTATCCGTTGGTGTACCGCACGACGGTGGGGCGTCTCGATCGCTCGGGGTTCGCGTTGTTGCCGACGTTCGGCCATCCCCACTTCACGGTGCTCATGCCGAGCCTCGAGGCTGTCGATGAACTGGCAGCCGCGTTCGGGGAGTTGCTCGTGAACCCCTACGCTGACGAACGGAAGGAGGAACGATGACGCGAGTCGACATCGAGGCTGATCTGAACAGTGAAGACGAGACCGGATTCGTGTGGACGTTTCTCGACGAGGCCGACGATCCGTCGCTCATCCGGCCTGGTGAGGTAGTGGTCGCCGGGTCGACGCTCACGCCAGCGGTGTGCGAGGTGATCGATCTCGTGGAAAAGCCGGTCGGGACCGTCGTTCACCTCCGCGTCCTGCCTGGCACGATCGAGCAGTACCGACGTCTCCTGTCGCGGGTCGGTGCCTGACCTCGAGTCGGAGTCGGGGAGTCGCGGCGTATCGTGAAAGAGCGAACGGCGGAGTCCCGAATGTGCGATCCTGAAGGCGTCCTGGCCAGTAGGCGAGGAAAGTGATCCCGGCGTTCTCCCCCGTTCGAGGAGCCGCCGGGATGTGCGCTTTTCCGCCCGTCATGGAGACAGTGCAATGACGAACGAGAAGACGAACGAGCCTGATGTCGGCATCTCGTGAGGGCGAGTCGTCACGGAGGCCGATATCGAGAACTTGGCAGCGGAGGCCGAAGCCGGCTGCGACGTCGCCCCGTTACGCCCGAGAGCTGACGGCCCGCCTATTGGCTCCGATCCGACGTCGTTCTTGTTCAGCCCGACCCTGAGGTGCGCGCCGCCGTCGAAGATCGTGCCGCTGCCGATGGGATCGCGACGGGCGAGGTCATCCGCCGAGCGCTCAGGCGCCTGCTCAACGCAGAGTGACGAGTCGGCCGTTGACCGCATCGCCAGCTCCTCCCTGACGTTGGCGGGGTGCGGAACCAGTCTGAGAGCTTCGCTCTGGGCGGGTGTGAACATCGGTGTGAACATCGCTGTGAAGTTCCCGATGATCTCCCTGCCCGGCTCTCGACGATGAGGGATTTGGTGAGGGATGTGATGAGGGATTCGGTGAGGTGAGGTGACTCGCGGTGAGGTTTTCGGTGATTTGTCGCGAGATCGTCACGTGACACCGCCGGAGCGATGAGCAATGCGGTGAAGTTGGTTTCGTATCGATGACGTCGTTCTGGCCGCTGGGGCCCGGACTGCGGCGATGGCCGTACTCGTCGTGGAGGGCGTTCGATGGCGGACGAACCCGGACACCGGTTCGATGGGGGTCAGGCGGCTCCTGACTTCTTGACGGTTGCCCAGACGGCTGACGTGTTGCAGATCGGTCGGTCGACGACGTACCCGACGGTCGCGGACACCTACGAGCGTGAAGGCCGACTGCATGGCGGCACGGCCGAGCAGATCGAACGCGCTGCCGTGTCGGCGTGGTGGCGGCACCGCAAGGCCGGCGAGTCGACGCTGTTGATGGCACCATCGAACGAGACCGTCGACCGGCTCAACCAGGCGGCGCAACGACGTCGAATCGCAGCCGGCGAACTCGCCGATGGTGAGTGCTTCGAGTTGCCGAACGGGGTGCGGTTGCATGTCGGTGACGAGATCGCCACCCGGCACAACGACCGGACACTCGAGACCGACCGGCACGAGATGGTCCGCAACCGCAACACCTGGACCATCACCGCGCTCAACGACGACTGGACCATCACCGCACGCGGGGCAACCGGCACCGTCGTGCTTCCGGCCGAATACCTGTGCGACCACGTCGAACTCGCCTACGCCGTCACCGCCATGGGCGCACAAGGAAGAACCGTCGACCACGCCATCACCGTCATCGACACCGTCACCGACGTGAGGAACATCTACGTCGCCATGACCCGCGGCCGAGAGTCGAACCACGCCTACCTCGTTGTTGAAGGCGAGGACACCGCCGTCGACGTGTTCGCCCGCTACCTCACCAACGACTGGATCGACCTCCCCGCCCACCAACGAGCGAGAGAACTCTGGACCCCGACCGGCCGAGAGCCCGACTTCCGGACACCGGCCGCAAGTCGAGACGACGACCTCGGTATCGACCTGTAGCTCGCTCCTCCAGCAACTGTGCCGCAGCGAGAGAGCGCGGCCGCCCGCTTCGCGCGGTGTTATGCGCTCCCCGAGCCAGTGGTGCAGATAGCGCCTAGCGGCAGATCGGCGCGGGTGAGCAGTGACCTCAATCGATGACGTAGATGGTGTCGGAGGGGGACTGCTCGATGAAGTCGTTGTGCATCGTCGACGCGAAGGTGGACCGGTCGGTGTGTCGGACGTGCTCAACCTGAAAGGCGTCGGTGAGCGCAATTCCGACGGTGGCGTGTGGGCATTTCTCGAGGATGGACCCGATCGACGACGTGAGCATTTCGAAGCGATGCTCTGCGCGTGCCGGTAACCCGGTGTCGTACTCGTCGGCATAGTCGTCGTTGGAGAGGAGGTGTGTTGCCCCGATGGCGTCCGCACGGTCCATGATCGTGAACCAGTGCAGATCCCGGATGTCGGCCCCCACTGCTCTCGCGATGGCGGCTTCGAGTGCTGGTGCAGAGTCCATGTGCGCAAACCGCCGGGCGAGAGATGACGGCGGTTGCGTGGGTCTTGCTCCCCAGATGATCGTCGGTTGAGCCGAGGCCGCGCTCGGCTCAATGGCCATTGGGCGCTGGGTCGACACGCCGAAAATCGAGTTGGTCATCGAGCCACTCTGGCACGCCGAGATAGCGCCGATTGCCCGGTCTGGCGCTCGAGTGCAAGGCAACGGTGAGCGCAGATCGTCTCATCTGCACTGCGTCCTCGAGAGCCCGCGATGGTTCCGCATCGCAATGTTGGAGACGCCGCGTGTCAACCGGGGACGGTGGCCGGGCGTGTTGGGCATCTCCCCGTCGGGCGGACGGTGGTTATGACGCTTGAAGGTACTGCTGTTCCCAGGTGTTGGGTGGGACGTGGTCGAGGCTGGAGTGCAGTCGGCGGGTGTTGTACCAGTTGATCCAGGTGA
>Ga0315901_10000441_pt1 | contig 61646 bp, 87 predicted proteins | sample LakEriMetagenome_10_FD_203761 | JGI IMG/M metagenome (GOLD analysis project Ga0315901, IMG submission 203761) | Freshwater fungal communities from buoy surface, Lake Erie, Ohio, United States - Buoy 2 MA116 | ecosystem: Environmental > Aquatic > Freshwater > Lake | place: USA: Lake Erie, Ohio... | reverse complement strand
CCTATATCGATTTCAAACCACTTGCGACTAAACTTGGGACTTGCAGGATCCATGTGATGATTATTATGCAGCTCTTCACCGCCAATTAAGATACCCCATGGACTAATATTTCTGCTTTGATCTTTAGTCTCACCGTTGCGATAACCCCACCAGTGTGCTAGCCCATTTATAATTCCAGCAGCCCAGAAAGGTATCCAAATCATTTGTATTACCCATATTAGTGCGCCCCACCATCCAAATAATAATAAGTCTATAACTAACATTACAAGAATACCATACTGATGGAATTTGGTGTAGATTTTACGCTCGACCCAATCTTTAGGAGTACCTGATCCATATTTTATAACCATGGCCGGGTCTTTGGTCGCTTCGTGATACAAACTCCATCCACCTCCGATCAATCTCCAGATTCCGAACATATGTGGACTATGTGGATCGCCTTCGGCATCTGTATTCTGATGATGTTTGCGATGCACTGCTACCCATGCTTTAGTAGTCATACCAGTAGTTAACCAAAGCCATGCACGAAAGAAGTGAGATAGTATTGGATGCATTTCTAATCCACGATGCGTAGCACACCTATGTAGGTATAATGTAACTGCTATAATAGTTACATGGGTGAATAACAATGACAGCGCAATGGCTGAATATAAATTTAAAGGAAACATAGTTTATTTATTGAGATAAAATTTTGATTTTATCTATACTTTTTAGAAATATGGGTAGATAAGTAGGATTAAACAGTTTATATAAACACCATTGTGGAGTATTTTTTATCATGAGGGGTTGTTCTATATCAGTCCATCCTCGATATTCATCAGGTGTTTTAATACCTAAAAAGATTCCTCGGCCACTACTAGCTCTCATAAGAGCGGTCTTCATCCATAAATTATATTGATTATATGAGACCAGGCCTGCTTGGTAGTTCAATTCCGCAACTTCCGACATTATTCTCGGAAATAAAAACTTACCATGTACTGCTTGATTCCTGGCTTTAGGTATAGTATACATCCTAGACATTAAAATAGCAATATTAGGATCCGAATCTAATGGATAATATCCACCGGCTGCTATGATCTTACCGGCGAACTCTATACCAAGGTATGCCGACTTGCTAGGGTCATCATATCTTTTTTGTTTGTATAGTGTATACAATAAGGTATAATTTTTATTTTCCCAATCATCAATAGACATATTGATTGCACCAGGTAGCGGATCAACTTTAGAATGACTACAGAATTCTATTATCTTTTCTATAGGATAGTTGCTGTCGATACGATGAATAATCATTAGTGATTAAAGGTGTATCTACTGAGAACTCTTTCTTCTAAAATTTTAGGATCGTCAGTATCTCTTTTATGTAGAGTAAGAACTTGATCGCTGACAACAATATCTCCTGGTTGCCAAAAGTGTGTGTAGATAAACTGTGGTTGGAAGCAATGTGTTTTTAGTATTTCGAGAAGTTCTGGATCGCTAGGGAACGAACATTTATTCATAAAATGAAAATAAAGTCCGGGGTTTCCTGAATGACTTATGTTAACTAACGGCATTTCATAATATTCTTCTTTATTCTTTAACATATCAGAATATTGGTCAGGTGGAAGACCTTCAGCCCAAATTTCTGGACTATATTCAAATCTTCCAACTACACCTTCACATCTCTTTTTAAGCTCGTCACTCATAGCAGCATAGGCTAATGTAGTGTCCATCCAGCTGGTACTAGTTCCAATAATGCCTTTTGAAACTCCCTGGAGCGCGACACCTCGAGCTCGATTAAAAGGTCCATTCATATTCGAATGCCAATCTAGTTTACCTTGTCCAAAAATTCCAGTGCGCTGACCGTTTATTTTTTTACCAGTAACTCGTTGTACAGGAAACATATAATCTGGTCCTGTAAAGCTGAATGCATCAACAGGACTTCCTGTAAAAAATTTAGAAGGTTTTCCAAAAATATCCCATACTGCCTGTTTCCAATTGGCAATAGTTCCAAGTCTTTGAATCAATTTAGCATAAGGAACTGTAGCAACTTTTTGATTTCTGATAACAATTATCAAATGTTGGAGGTATATTTCTTTTATCTGAGCGTAGTCATCGTCTGTCAGATTGGCAAGATCGATGTCAGTTATTTCTACTCCGCAATAGTCTAATGGTTTGATTTGCATAAGTTCCTCTACTTTTCTATATTTATTGATAATAGTAGCAGATAAATATTTTCCATGTACGTGACCTATATAAATTTACCCAGAATACCTCAAGAGCTTTTAGATGAGATAACCGACGAATATATCTTGTCTCAAAAAAATAATGCGTTCCCAGAGAACGATCCAAAGTATAAAATTATGAAACATATATACAGTTCGATTCCACCAACTGATAATTTGAATCAATGGTGCAAAGAAAATATATGTAAATCAATAAAATGGTTTGTGCAAGTCATACGAACTGATTTACCAATGCACAAGGACATTGGAGCAACTATAAAATTTAATTACATCTTTAATCAAGGAAATGAAGATGTCGAAACAACATTTTATGAAGATGATAAAGAAACTATTTTGCATTCAGAAGTAATAATGCCGCATAGGTGGCACATGTTAAAAGTTGACACCATGCATAGAGCTTGGAACTTAACTCCAGGTAAAAAAAGATTAAGTATAAGTGGATGTATTTTTTAAGGATTAGAAATGAAATACTGGAAAAAAATTAAATTAAAAAATCTGGATGTTATTCAAAAAAAAGCAGAAGAGTTTTTAGATAAGGAAAAAGAAAAGTTTTTAACTAATCCTCAAGATCTAAGAAATATAGTTCCAGTGTTTTTATTTGATCATAAAGAGTTTAGAAAAGAATGTCCTGAGTTTGATCAAGCATTTGAAGAATTAGGGTTTAAGGTAAAATTTGTTATTGCTTACATAATGTTGAGTAATTATGAAGGCGCGATTCATGTTGACTCTGGTGCAGATAGAGCAAGAGTAAACATTCCTATTGTAAACTGTGAAGAAACAGTTACAAGTTTTTATGCTAATGTTAAATTTAGCCAAGAGATTTTCCCTAACGGGGCAGTATTCTACAGCGTTGTAAACACTGATTATAATCTTGTAGATGAAGTAACAGTTGACGAACCAACTGTTTTAAGAATTAGTAAGCCGCACGGAATCAAACTTAATGATGAAGCAAAAGTTCCTCGGGTAACTCTGTCTGTAGGATTAGATCCTGATCCAATTATTCTTCTTGAGCAGGATGATTCTTAAGAAATACACAATATTGTATCTCGCTGTTTGCAGGTTTTTTAATATCTAGAAGGTTATTAGAGAATATTTTTTTGGCACGTTCTATCGAATAAAAGCTTACAAAGAAATCAGAGCTAGGCAACGGTACTGGCTGATCTACACCTATAATGATATCTGAGTTAATGTAATAAAGACTATCTTTGTGTGCTGCGGCCTTGCTTAATAGTTTTGTTATCTCAATTAGACTAAGTCCTCGTTTTTTAGCAAAATAAACTAAAGCAGAAGGTTCTAGTAATGTAAAAGCTAGAATACCGTTTGTATTAAGCAATGGAAATAAATCATGATATATTATGTCTATCATGTCTTCTTCTGTGACATGTGTTACTACACTGAATGCAGTAATCAGATCAAATTTAGTTTCAAGGCTAGGTATTTTTAAACTCTTATCTCCGTTACTGTTGTAGCAATGATTCCATTTATTGTAATAGTACCAATGTGCATTAGGATAATCTTGTTTACCTTGATTGATAGCATCTTCACTTACATCGATGCACCAGTAATTTTCTTGGGGTATAGTACTGCTAGGATCTCTTAACAGATTACCCCAGTTACCTCCGTAGTCTAAAATTTTACTGTTAGTCCAATCGAAGTTTTCTAACTGCTGATTAAAGTATGTGAATCTTGGATAATAAGGATGTGTGCTCATTTTTTATTCTTTAAGAAACTTTTTACTACTCGATCTCTAGCCTTTGCTCCCGGAACACCGTGTATGATTATATGATAACGATCTTCATTCGAATTATTATACACATGATGACTGTTGCTAACATCTAACAAAAATGTATCGCCTTTATTAAATGGTATTGGACCGTGTTCTGTCATTGTAAACACACATTCTTCGGGTTGATTAAGAGCTACATTATACGCAAATAATCTAGACTGATCAGTGTCAGTATGTTCAGCAATAAATCCGCCAGCTTCTAACAACATAAATCTTACTCTAAAAAGGTGTTCAAATTCTAAACTTTCTATCCAACTCTTAGTTACAGGACATAAGTCTGCTATTTCTGTCCATGCATGTGGTGCTTGCATTATATCGTCGTAGCCATATGATTCGTGGGCCAAAGTACATTCAGGACCAAGGCCATGCACGACTAAACTACTCCAACCTTGATGAGTCTCACCGGTAGTATATCTATGAGCTACAAATCTTGACCTAACTGCCCGTGCCTCGGCTAGCATCTCGTCGTGAGGACAGTCTTGCATAATCTTTAACCAAGGTAATCTACTTTGAAATATAATCCAATTATATAGATCCATTAAAGTATTCCTTGAGTGAAGTAGATGGTAATAACTCTTGTCGATTATCGTAGCAACTGAGTGTTATGATATTTGGATCTCGTTTGTAGAGATCTTCTATCCAATGTTTATAGCACACTGCTGATCCTTCTCGTCCTTTTAACATAAGACTGTTAAATGTATTAAAAGCATGGCTCCACCAAATAGCATTGTTCTTTGTTGGATCAATTACGTTAATCAGATAGTTTCTTTGAAATCCTACAATGTCTACTAGCAAATAACTTATTTTACAACTGTTAAATTTTTTCCAGTGTAGAGCAAACTTTTCTTCACTACCAAAATAATTAATTACTTGACGCCAGTGATCTTCTACATCTGCAAATTTAACACTTTCAAATAGTGCAGGTATCATGGTAACATATTGTCGAACAGTTTCTACATAGTTTCGACCATCCCAATTCTTATGCAACCATCTTTTAAATTCAAGTGCATTGCCGCTATAGTCTATATAACAAATGTTTGTATTATTATTAAATCCGCAAGCTTCGGCAATAACGTTTGGTTTGAAACCGCTAGCTACTAGATAAAAATTATCAATATTAGACACAGATTCAAATCCACTTATACCTTCAGTATTATCAAAAAATACTTTAGTACGCTCTACTGCTAGAGAATGAAGAATCATACTCTGCATATCATACCATAGGTGGTCTTTATCTGGGTACAAGAAAACTTTATATTGTCTCATATCATGTGTAAAGTTCCGTACGATCAGTCCTGCTTCTAACGCAGAGTTAATCCAACCCCACCCAGGCTGATAATCACTGACAGCGGTTGTATTCTTAGAAGGCAATATCCATAAAGGCGTATAATCATCGTGTATATTGCTTAAACTTTTTTTTGGTACAATTAAATCTATTGGACTATTAGGAGCGTGTTCTTGATAACTAGGTTGTCCAATACGATTCCAATTTTCTACATTTACAAAAATGGTTTGGGGGTGTATGCCTGTTGATTCTTTGGCAATGATGTGAGCAATTGCAAACCAATTGTCATTATTAAGATAGGGTGCTAGAGTTTTGTAGAAACTATGATCAAAGATCATATTTCCTGATTCTTGAATAAGGCAATACTTTTTGCCTTGCGCTAATGCAATTTTTAAAAGTTCATCAATGTCTGCAGAGACCTGATAAGTTTTTATATAAGTTTCTGTCCAGTATTGTGTTATTTCAAAACTTTGATTAGCAACACTTTCGGAAAGATACTTATCAGGTCTGTGTAATATACCAAAATGTGTACAGTCTCTAATATCTACGTTCATACACTATTTAAGTGTGCTGGTAAGACTGTCAAATTCTTTTTGATATTTGGCTACTACATTTTTTTGAAAAATAATTTTTTGATCTTCGTCTAACACAGCTTCAATATTTTTTACTGTGGCTATATAAGTGTCCATTGTTCGACCATAAGCATTAAAAAAGGTCGAACACATTAGAGGATTTTGCCCCCATGGAATTTCAGCATTAGTCATAATCTTCCACATGGTCTTACGTCCTTCGCTTTTAGCTTCGGAAGTATCCTTTCTTGCTTGCTCAAGTTCGGACAGATAATCGTCAACTTGCTTTCTTTGTTCTTTAGAAAGTTTTATATTCGATGTAAATGATCTAGTGTCTTTGATTTCTTTGTCTAGAGATCTACTCAATTGATCTGTCATTTGGTCATATACCCATGCCCAAACATCTCTAAAATGAGAACGAAATTGTCGACGTGTTTTTATATCTAGACTATTATCAAATTCCTCCATTCGAATATGGATGTCAATGTGAGCTCTAATAACTCGATTATAATCTTCTACTGTGATAGTAGAATATTTGTTTACTAGATCACTAGCAGGGTCACTAGTGTGCCTAACCACGTACCAATGCCCTGGATACTGTACCCAAGGTGCGCCAGCTTGAGCGTACTTACCCCATCCACCTAACTTTTCATGTAGACGAAAGATGGTGCTGATAACAGCGTCCCATTTCTTCTTTTGATCGTCGTTAAGATCTAGTCTATTAACTCCTTGATTAAAGTCACGCATAATGACATCTCTTGGTCGTTCTGCTTGTACATTGTTGGAAAAAAGAGTTATGCCTAAAATAAAGATGCTGATAAGTTTTTTCATATTTGCCTTAAGGTTAGTTAAACATTGATAACATTCTACTGTGCTTGGGTAAAAAGTTTTTCAAAAACTCCATTTGATCTACAAGTATGTTTCTATTACGCAGTATTAATCCTTCTGCTCGATCTGGAATATACGGCACATACTTTAGTAACATATTTGCTTCTTCAGGAGTTCTATCGTCCTTTTTGTTGTTACAGCGTTTACATGCAGTAACGCAGTTCATCCAGTTAGTAACTCCGCCTCTGCTTTGTGGTTGAATATGATCTTTGGTAAGATCAATTTCTTTGTGTGTTACGCCACAGTAAGCACATACGCCTAGATCTCTTCTAAAAAGGTTTCGATTGTTAAATGCCGGTGTTCGATTTCGGTTAGAAAATTTAGATTTGAGAGCTATAATCGAACTGATACTAACTTCAGAAGGTAGCCCAGTCATACGGTTAGTACCGCCTCTGAAAACGAATTCTTCATCACCAAATTCCCAGGCGATAGATCCCTTACACTTCAATGTAACGGCATCTTGCCAAGTAGTCCAATCATGAGGTAATCCGCTGCTGTCTAAAGTTAAAATTAAGTTTCTCATTTGTATCTCTCTTTAATGGCTACCCCACACGGATTCGAACCGCGACCAACGGTTTTGGAGACCGGTATGCTGCCGTTACACTATGGAGTAGTAATAAATATTTTTATGAACAACCACTATATTACAGCCTTTTATCAACTTTTGCAAGAGGCTAGCGAGTTTTATGGCTACGAGCTCCCCAAATATGTTGAAAGTTATATACTGCTGCTATTGGCAGATCATATGGAAAAGAGCGATTGGTATCCAAAACCTAGTATTGCTGAAAATTATTTAACAATACAAACGGCTAGTGATGCCAAGCATCTTGGTGACGAATGTTTGTTTCTCTGCGGAGTATTCCCAACCTTTGGTAAACAACGAGGAATGGATATTGGTTATTATATCAATATTGGGTCAACAAGCTATAGTATAGCCAGTAGATCTTTAAATCCGGAATTGTTTACAGCATTGAGTAAAAATTTTGAATTTGCTAGCAAGTTTATTAACATTGCTCTGAGAGAAACTAATTACTTTAAGTAATTGGAGCGGGCGATCAGGTTCGAACTGACGACATTTACCTTGGCAAGGTAACGCTCTACCAACTGAGCTACGCCCGCATCATCTTGTGAATCTTCTAATAAATTTAATCCAATAGTATTTAATACCTCTCACTGGACCAAACTCATAGAGATTTATTCTAGGAACTTCTTTTGGAATATTACCATACGCTTTATTTAAAGTTTCACCAGTCTTCATAGTAATACTCCATATAATAATTTATCTTTGGTTGCGGAAAACAGGAATCGAACCTGATGTTTCTGGCTTATGAGACCAGCGTGTAAACCGTTTCACCCTTCCGCCACTGTTTAAAAGTATGGAGCACAGGGTCGGATTCGAACCGACGGCTTTAGAGTTTTGCAGACTCTTGCATTGGGCCTCTCTGCCACCTGTGCATGAATTAAGTGCTCTGCGAACCCCGGTGGTAATTATACCATAGTTACTTGCGTACCCATGGCCTCCACCCACTCCCCGACGGGTTCCGTTCTCGCATTGCCAGCGCCACTTCGGTAGGAGTGGTACCACCCTTGGCTATCACACCACTTCTCATCCTGCGGGTCACAGTATCTGCTGATTAGACAGAACGTCTTGGTCGGAGTACAAGGATTCGAACCTTGGACCCCCTGGTCCCAAACCAGGTGCGCTAGCCAGACTGCGCCACACTCCGAAATGTCTGGAGCGGAGTGAGAGAATCGAACTCTCAACAACAGATTGGAAATCTGTAGTTTTACCATTAAACTAACCCCGCATACTTTGATAAAACACACTCACGTTTCTTATGTCTCTGTTGGCTATGAGCCAACCGAATGTGTTCTATAAAAGTGCCTAGCCACTAGTCCTCACTAGCCCTAGACTGAGCTGTTACTCTGTCCGCTACATTTACTTCTGGTAAGGTGTAGAACCCACCTACGATTTTTCTTGCACCCATATAGCGGGTTCTGAGGCACATCGCATGAGCCTTGGCGTTCTGGTTAAGCCAACAGACCCCCATTTATAACGTAGATGGGCCTACGAGGTTCTTGGTGCCCCTTGATGGAATCGAACCACCAATTGATGATTACAAATCAACTGTTATACCATTTAACTAAAAGGGCAATTTCTTACGCAGTACGTTTGATTACGTGAAAACCAAACTGTGTCTGGACTGGCTCGCTGAGGCCACCAACATCAAGACCAAAAGCAGCATCTTCAAATGGTTTAACCATTTGTCCACGACCAAACATTCCTAGGTCACCGCCATTGCGGCCACTGGGACAACTGCTACTGTTTCTTGCTAATTCAGCAAAGTCTTCGCCTGCTGAAATTTTGTTGTGTAATGCTTGTGCTTCTGTGAGCGTTGGTACTAAAATATGACTGGCTTTAACCTGCATTTGTTGTTCCTTTATCTTGTTCTGCAATATACGAAGCTAATTTTGCTTGATACTCCGATTCGCTAAGACCGTGCCAACCAATACAATTACCTGTTGGGCTACGACCACAGCCACACGTACCAATTTTTTCTTGAACTCTTACTTGCATTGTTTTACCTTTATTAAAAATATTATCCCAGTTGCTAGCAAACTGATTTTGACTTATGCTATAAGGCCTAGGTCTAGAACCTTTGCCAGCCATTTATTCTGCCGCCTTAGCTGATCGATCTGCTTTATTAGTTTTAGGCCTAACGGCTGCTGCTAATTCTGCTTGAATCATTGCTGCTTTAAAAGCATGACTACGTGGCGGCAACATACTGGCCATCATCATTTTACTAGACTTACTTAGTTTAAAACTTGAATTAGCTTTCATATTGTGACCTTTTTGTAAATGTTTCAAATGCAATAACTATCCATCCTGTTAGTGCAATAATGTTGGCATTGAATGCCGCATCGTTGTCTGCTCCATAACTTGCAATTAAATTAATAATTATTGCGAATACTATGAATACAGGTGTCCATTTTTTAAAAAAATTTAACATTTATTATCCTATGATAAAATTTTGGCGGAGCGTGTTGGATTCGAACCAACGATCAGAGTTTTAGCCCCGATGCTTTCTTAGCAGGAAAGTGCCTTCGACCAACTCGGCCAACGCTCCATATTCTTTACTTTTGATATTTCTCGTTCATTTTTTCTACTGCTTGATCAAACTTCAATCCAGCAAGTGCTAGATTATAAACTATACCTAGGGCAAAAACAATAGCAATAACTCCTACTACCCAAGTAGGAAATTGGCTTAAAATAAGCCCTGTTAAAAATGCGCTGCCCATTACACCAATTGAAATTAATGCTGCTTTGAGTTTCAAATTCATTTTTGTTTCCTTTCAAGAACTTAACTAATGAACCTATATATTACATGAAGTTCAAAAAAAATTCAAGAACTATTTTATCAAATCTGGCGGAAGCGGTGAGATTCGAACTCACGGAACCTTTCGGTTCGTCTGTTTTCAAGACAGGTGCAATAAACCAGACTCTGCCACACTTCCATTAAATTGGTCCCCCAGGCGGGAGTCGAACCCACATTGGCCAATTATCTGTTGCACACGGGATATAAATCCGCTGTTTTACCGTTAAACTACCGGGGGACATATTTGGTAGGAGGTGACGGGTTCGAACCGGCGACATTTGCCTTGTAAGGGCAACGCTCTACCAACTGAGCTAACCTCCCATATAGGAACACACTAACCTGGCTTCAGATTACGTCACATTAACTTAGCCCAATCTTTACTCGGAGGGTACCGTTAATGTGTTTCTATATGGTGCGCATGGAGGGACTCGAACCCCCACCCCGAAAGACTAGTTCCTAAGACTAGCGTGTCTACCATTCCACCACATGCGCAGAAGAAACTTAATTTTTAATGAACAATTAAACTATTCTTCTATTATATAGTCTTACCAACAGACTGTCAAGCTTTTATTTTATCTATTTTTTTCAAACTGTCTCTACGAATAAGAAACTTTCTTTGGTTATATTCTCTATGTACTAATAGATATTCGACACCGTCAATGGCTTGAATGTCTTTAGGGTTATCACAAATTACAACTTCTTTAGTAAATAGATTTTCAAACAATGTTGGTTTCATAATGTTCTCCTTACATAGTAGGACCGTTGCCGTTTTTAAATCCAACGGTCCCACCTTCTTCTTCAATACGCTTGATAACGTCTTCAAACAAGATAGGTGTGTAGTCGGTTTGTTCTACACATACGCAATGATAACGAGTATCAATTTCGTCACTGTATAAAACTTCTCCCGTTTTAGCATTTATACCACGTGCTTTTTTAACACGACCTGCGTGTAAGTGTCCGTGAATGTTGACACCAAACCGACCTAAACTTGCTTCGTGTACTGGAATATGACTTAAGATCATTCCGTTCATAACGTGGTATGCACGTAATTCACGAAAGTACATTCTATACTCGTCATCCCTAAAGATATCGTGGTTACCACGGATTAACACTTTGTCTCCGTTTAAGCGAGATAACGTAGATAATGCTTTACGATTAATCACTACATCACCTAAGTGATAAACTTTGTCGTTTGGGCGAACACGTTCGTTCCATCGCTTGATCATAGCCTCGTCCATTTCGCTAGGATCATCCCAAGGACGAAGTTTGCTTCCATCTTCACGCAAAAATCGGCACACACCAGCGTGTCCAAAATGCGTGTCGCTTACTAAAAACACAGCAGGCATAATGCTCTCCTTTTTTATTTCTATTATTATACTATCAAACATTAATTTGGTCAACCTAATTTTAATTTAGATTTTGCTAACTCAATAAATATTTGACAATGAACTCAAATCTTTACATAGTTTACAATGTAGTTAAAAGAACTACAATTGATGAAAATCCTCATAACATCAAAGATATTATAGAATTATACAAGCTGTTGCTCAAATCAGACGCGATTGTTAACATAGAGCAACATTGGACGCCAAACGGTTTAGAGTCCGAACTTCGGGTGATATTCTGGTCGGAAGCAGAGTACGACGAATGGGCTGCTGAAAATAGAGTCAAATATGATGATCTCATTCTTAGTTTTCATAATGCACATTCTGCAGCCGATGTAGAGTTCAATCGATATACATCTAATGATGAATATGTCAGTAAATTTCCATATACTTACTACCCGCCAAAAAATCAAATAATTTGTTGGACCTTGTTACCTTTACATTTAGATTGGTTTGTCAAACATATAATACCTATTGGTAATATGATTGACTACAAAGGAAATGGTATTTGGGACAAGAGCCCTGACTTAACTGGTTCTCGTTTTCTTAAAGAAAGAACCAGTAGTATTGTACGCAGACCGCATGATCTGTCTACCCACAAAGGTAAAATTCCTACTTGGCTACTTATGTACACGTTTGATCATGCTATGCAAACTGCCATGTATGATCAGCCTTATATCTACAGAAGATTCATGCAGTTAACTAGAGATGCAGAAACTCTTGCAGAAACTTTTATAGAAGATTGCGATCACGCTGCTGTATTAATTGGACATGAAAGTTTGGACAATGAATTTATTGTACATACACATCGCGTCACGGAAGAAAACAGACTTACACTAACAATTGCTGTTCGTGTAACTTTTAATGGCACTGGACTTACTTATAAGTTCTGGGATCCAATCCCAGATGATGATCCTAATCTTTTAGGCTACTATAGTAGTCCTGCGTTATTAAAACGATCTTACACAGATCAAAGACAACCGCATGAATTTAAAATTACTGCTAGATCTAGTATCCTAGTTTTTTCAGGAAGTCATGTACCGCACAGTGTTACATTCGATAATGATCTGTATCTTTTCTATGTATGGGACAATGTAAATTTTAAACCAGGCATGTTGGAAAAGATAAAACAAAATAGTCAATACACTTTCTTTCAAGATCAAGAACAAGTTAAGCGACTGTATTTTTATAATCTTTAATTACCAAATAAATGATTTGCTGTAGTGGTTATCTACTACCATTTCTGGTATATTAATCCACTCAGGCTGTTCTATCATCCATCTAACTATACTAGCGATTTCTTGAGGTCTTGCCCAACAAATACTAGAGTCCCAATTGTAGTTTTGATAGTCTTCGTCTTTGACTCTATACTCAGTGAGACTTCTAGCCATGTCAGTATCTACTGCTGACGGGCTTAGACACATAACTTTAATTGGCTTCATTCTACTGTTGCTCAGTGTCAAACTACTGTCTTTTAAAAACTTTTTAGCCAGAGCATAGGCAGTTCTTGGCTCACCTTCTTTAACACCGGTCAATCTTTCTGCACTAATACTTGACAGATTAATAATTTGTCCTTGATTCATTTTGTCATAGAATTTAAACAGTAAGTCTACTGCAACTGTACCATTGACGTGAATCATTTTGTATTTGTCTAAAAACAATGCCGCAGCATTGTTGATAAACAGATCAGGAGTATACGTTTCAACAAGATAATTTCTAAAATTGCTATCAGTTAAATCACCCTGTTCTGTTGCGCCGGCACTACGACCAACAGTGACCACTTTGTAGTCAAGACTTAAATTGTCTGCAATGGCAGCTCCGATGCCTCGTGTGCCGCCTGTGATTAATGCTAATTTTGTCATAAGCTGGCCGGCCCTACAGGAATCGAACCCATATCTCTGCGTTCGAAGCGCAGCATCCTATCCGTTGAACGAAAGGCCGTCATTGTTCTTGTTCCTTCTTTTTTTGAGCTCTAAGTGCTTCTTCTTCTTTATAACTGACGAAACCTTCTATTGGTTTCATATCTATTACTGGGCTTTGATAAGCCACTTCTTTTAATCCTAAATTAGCTTTTAAGGCCAGTTCCTGATGTGCATGAAGCTGCTTAGGTAACTTACCTCTTACAAATGCAGGTATCCTAAGTTCGCGTATAGGATTATATTTAGGTTGTATTTCAAGACCTAATCTTTTATAACTGATATCTATCATATAGATCAATCTTCTACGTCCTGTATAATTGTGTGCAGAATGTATCAACTGATTATTAAATCCCCAAAGGTCTGTCCAGTCTATTTCTACTCCCTCGCATTCAAAGAAAATGTCTCCTGCAGGAGTATGCAGCGGAACATGAATACGCAGGTATTCGTTGTCTCTATTTTCTTTCCCGGTGTGTCTTGGAATAATGCCCGGTTCCAGTGTTGAATATAAGCTACTAGGACAATCGTCAAAATATTTTTCAGTTAATGCCGCAGCAGTTGGAAATGCAGCAACAATATCTGGTTGTTCTAATCCATTAAACACAATTGGAGGTTCTGCATAAGGATGAGTATATTTTAATCCTTCAGTTTTCCAATTGACAAAATCATGGCTTCTTCCTTCTTTAAATCCGCCTGTAAGCCAATCAGGATGAAAGTCCAAAAATTCTTGTAGTAGTTTTGGTGCCAAGGACATTAGTTCTTCGGCAATAGGTATTTCGTGTTTTAACCAATATTTTTTCATAATCAACTCCTCCAGTATTTATGAGGTAATTTAATCCCCATAAATATAAATTTAGAGTAGCATTATGAAACCCCTACCTAGTTGGCATAGAGTGAATATAAACACGCAAGATGCGTTGAGTACGTCCTATAAATGGTTTTATAGAGAACCGAGGTTCCTGCCTAATTTTAGAGTTTGGACTGTAGAATCGAATAAACTTTTTAAAAAGTCTTGGATAGAATATGTAAATTCTCTAGGCCTAGAACTTGCATATAAATCAATCATTTTTTATAGACCTATTGGTACTACTGATCAAATGGCACATATAGATCTTGATGCTAATAGTACACAAGATCAAATTAAGTCGGTACCCTTTGCAATTAATTGGGTAATTGGCGGCAAACACAGTCAAATGCACTGGTATGAGTTACCTGAAGGCAAAATGCATGTAACTAAAAATGCACCTTCTGTTTACGATGTTAAATGGCCAATTGAACAACTAACTAAGATTGATTCTGTAGAAATTTCTGATCAAGCTACATTAGTTAGAGTAGACTTACCTCATGCCATTACTAATGATCATGAATATCGATTTTGCATAAGTGTAAGATTCAATTTAGAAAATTATCAATGGGATGATGTAGTTAAACATTTTGAAGAAAAAGGTTTACTTCTATGAAATGTTATCACTATCTTAATCTTCCATTTGAATTCAAGCCTTACAAATTTCCACCTATCAAGGTTCATGTAGAATTAGAAATTAAAGAACACATGATAGATCAAAATTTTAAAAATTGGTTAAGTTCCCTTGGACTCGCTTATGACATTCCAAGAATGTTAATTGCAGTACCTAATCAACAGTATACCATACATAGAGACAGTAGTCCAGAATATGGTTGTGTAAAAATAAATTTTATCTACAATAGCCAACAGGCTAAAATGATTTGGTATAAAATAAAATCAGGACAGTCTATAAAGACTTATACTAATACGCTAGGAGAAACTGTTGAGGGAGGTTACACTCTTAACGACTTAGATATCTTAGACCAAGGCATTTTAGATTCAGTGTCCTTAGTTAATGCACACGATCTACATTCTGTACACAATGGCAATACTTTTAGACAGTGCTATTCTTTTGCATTAAAACATATCAACACAGATAAAAGAATAACTTGGGAAGAAGCAGAAAAAATATTTCTTCCTTACTTTACTGGTAGCCTTAGCAGGTAACGCTACTACGTCTTTCGATTATCAGTCGAGTGCTCTACTTTTGAGATATGAGGCCATATTAGTTGGTGCTGCCTCGTGGAATCGAACCACGTTCAACGGCTCTTCAGACCGCCGCTATGACCACATCAGCTAAAGCAGCAAATTGGTGCTCCTATCTGGTAACGATCCAGAGTTTCTACATTACCAATGTAGTGTAATACCTTTATACTATAAGAGCATTGGGGTGCCATACCGGTATCGATCCGGTACTACTGCTTTCACAGAGCAGGGTGCAGGCCACTACACTAATGACACCATTGTTTGGCACCGCCATCAGGAGTTGAACCTGAGACTCAACCTTCGCAGGGTTGTATGATATCCTATTTCACTACAGCGGTATTGGCAAGGGAGACAGGACTCGAACCTGCAACCTGCGGGATCAAAACCCGTTGATCTACCAATTGATCTACTCCCCAATTGTATGGTGGACCGTGTGGGAATCGAACCCACCGATAACTGCTTGCAAAGCAGCCAAGAACCCCAGCTCAATCACAGCCCTAATTATTTTAAATCTTTAGAATCAACACAGGTTCCGCCTTTAAAAACATAAATGTCGGAATCTATTCTAAGTTGTTCGAATACATGATTGTTCACGCAGACGTAAGGATCTTTATAATTTTGCGTCCAATAGAATATGCCATATCCTAATCCGGCTAAAATCATAATGATAGGAATGTACTTAAGATACTTGACTATTTCTGGTAGCGCAGCTAGTAGCTGCGGCAGACTTTTTAGTAGCTCTTTCATACTGTTATTTAATCGGTCTAGGTTGTTTACCGCACAACCTAGTAAAGCGGGGGTCTGTAGACTGTTGACAATTTGTCCTACTCTACGCCGTCAACAAGGGCGAGTATTGGCTGACCAGGTAGGGCTCGAACCTACGACATTCTGATTAACAGTCAGACGCAACTACCAACTGTGCTACTGGTCAATAAACTTTATGGTACCCTTGGAAGGTAACGCTCCTACGTCTTTCGATTATCAGTCGAGTGCTCTACTTTTGAGCTACAAGGGCACTGGTAGTAATGGTAGGACTCGAACCTACGATAAACACCGTATGAAGGTGCTGCATTAGCCACTATGCTACATTACCATATAAAAACACATTCTTGGATTCTCGTAACAGTAACCCATAGCTCCGGACGCCATTATGTGTTTGAATGTGTTTTTATATGGTAGGTGCGGTGAGACTCGAACTCACGACTCTCTGATTAAAAGTCAGATACTCTAACCAACTGAGTTACGCACCCATTCTTACACCGTACAGTTGCCACATAATTGCTGCAAGCTTATGCTTGTTTTGGTATGTGTAACCGTATCTTAACAAACCACCCTTACAACTCTTGTCACTATCCATAACAGGATCTCCTTATCGTAAATTTTTGTGTATATACATTAATAAAATTCCAACCATTATCATAACTGTCACGCCCCCATGATTGTTCTCCTCTAAACTTAATGCAGACCAGAGGACTCGAACCTCTGCGACAACCGGTGTTAGGCACCAATAGATGCCCGTCCTATCCATTATCTGCAAACTTGGCGGTCTTAGGGGGTAACGATCCCCACTCTTACGGCGTGACAAGCCGTCGTGCGTCCATGAACACTTTAAGACCTATACTTGGCTCCGGTGGAGGGAATCGAACCCCCACTAACGGTTTTGGAGACCGTCGCACTGCCATTATACTACACCGGAATTATTTGGCGTCCCGTACCGGATTCGAACCGGTGTGTTCGCCGTGAAAGGGCGGTATCCTGGGCCTCTAGATGAACGGGACTTAATCTGGTGGGTGGTGATGGTAACGCTCCACGAGGCAACTTCCTTACTTTACAATGCCAACGGTTTTACAGACCGCCGTAAGGGGCACCACCCAAATCACACACTCTTTAGAATGTGTGTAGTAAAGTATATTACCTAGTGCCTGCCAAAATAGTAATATACTTTACTACGCTACCATTTTACACATCTACGTTACCGCCATAGACTTATCATCCGGTAGGCCGCCCTCATTAATAGCTAGATGTTTATAGTGCCTAGCAGGGTCGCGTTCCCTATACACACTGTACTGCTAAAAACAAAAAACCCCAGGGTTTTTAATCCTAGGGTCCTTTGAAGTTTGTGTTTTGTATTTTACTACGCTACACGATCCTCCATGGACCCTTTGCCTGGTGTACGATCATTACTCTCAATCGCTGACCAATAAGAGGGCATAAAGCTCCCTTGCTTGGCTATACAATAAATTGTATGATTGAGTGTAAGTTTCATTTTCTTTCTGTTTTCCTAAAATTAACGTTATCTCTAACGCATGACACAAGTATATAGTCATTTGCCCTTGTTGTCAATAACTTTTTACCTTTTTGGTAAAATTGCTATTTCAACAACAAACTTAACTATGAGTCTATTATATGAGTATTTATATCTTTTGTCAAGAACCTGCCTGAAATGTGGCTTTTTTGCAACTTTATTTTTTATTAACAAGAAAGGACCCGATGGGTCCTTTTGTTACGGGTTACGAGTTCCCGCAGCACTCTATAAATGTGCTCGATTTAAAAACTAAGTTGACTTCTTAACATAACAGCACGTTCGCCATTTACACGACTACCTGAACTGCCAACTAATGCATCAAACTTTGTGTCTACATAGTTTAACATAAAACGTAGGTTGTCTGTAGCGAACCAAGTGACGCCATATGTCATAGCAGTAGCACGATTAGATTTGCCTGTAGCTACTGAGATGTCACTAGCATCAAACTCGCTCATACGTACACCAACTTGCCAAGCACCACGTCCACCTTTGTCAGTAGGATTATTTGGTTTGATCCAACCAAATGTACCATCTTTGTATGCGTGTGATTCACCTGTTAGGTTGTATACAGCTTGAACATAGTATCCATTTATTTTCTGATCGTTACCTGTAGTAGGATCATAATTAAATTGGAATTGCTCACCTTGTACCTTTAGACCGTTGTAGGCAAATGCTGCTTCAAGACCTTGACGTGTTCTTGTTGTGTTGCCTGATAACGCAGAACCTGTGAACCAACCTGATTGTGTTCGTGCCTCAGTTCTACCGCTAGCTGGTATTACACCACTTTTGATATCACCTGTACTGTATGCTGCTCCTAGGTGTAACACATAGGCCTTGCTACCTTGTAGTTCGGCAACGTTTGTTGTTACGCGACCGATGTAGTCAAATCCGTCATTGGTAGCGTCTTTATTAGCACGACCGCGGCTTAATGCTAAAGCATAAGTTAAGCCAGGTTTAGGAATACCGTGTAACATAAAGCCAGTTTCCTTAGCAGGAATAAACTCACCGTCAGTATTACCAATTAAACTACGCTCCATAAAATCAATATTATTAGAACTAGTTAATTGCTCTAAGCTGAAAGGCATTTTAAATAAACCAAACTGAAATTGCATTTCAGGATTAGCCGCATAGTTTACCCACATTTCGTCTGCTGTGGTTGTAGTAGAACTTGAACCAGCATCATTACCAAAGTTAGCCAACAACTGATATTTGAAGTCTTTGGCAAACTGTCCACGAACACCAAATCTAGCACGACGAACTTCTGCTAGGTTCTGATACGAATCTGTGGTTTGACCTGTACCATAATCCGGGGAGTACTGACGATAGTCCATATGTAGTCGACCTGTAAGCTGGATGGTATTGTTGCCATCTTTGCTTTTGAGTCCGATTCCGTTTTCTGTAACTGAACCATCATTAGCCTTTGTAAATCTTGAATTGTTGTTATCACGTAAATCTTTATCAATACGAGCAGCATTGAACTGTTTGTTCTCTAAACGCTCAGTGTGTGCTTCAATTTTTGTATTGTACTCTTGTTGAGTAATAATACCTTTTTGCAGTAAAAGATCAAGTGTATCTTTGTATTCATCGGCCATGGCCGGCGCCGTAAAGCAAAATGCCAAAGAAGTGGCAAGTGCTAATTTTGTAAATGTTTTCATTGTGTGTCCTTATAAAAAACCGTTAGCATTATAACATTAAATGCCAACGGTTGTCAAGTTGATTACTTCCAAATTGGATTGTTGTCTGGGCCTTTTAGATCCCGTTTCCAGTTGTCTTGTACTAGTTTGATAACTGATTGTGGCAAGTGAACATATTCTAAATCTTCACTCATCTTGCTACCGTTCTTGTAACTCCAGTCAAAGAATTTAAGTACAGCACGACCTGTTAATGCGTCTGACTGTTGTTTATGCATAAGAATGAAACTGGCACCAGTAATAGGCCAAGCATCCTTGCCTTTCTGATCTGTTAGTAACAAATACATTCCTGGAGCACTGTTCCAGTCTGCGTTGGCTGCTGCGGCCTTGAATGTGTCATCGCTAGGCTGTACAAAATTACCGTCACGATTTTTGACTTGTGCGTGTGGAATCTTGTTGCGCTTGGCATAGGCATACTCCACATAGCCAATGCTGTTCTTGAGTTGTTGAACTACGGCACTTACACCTTCGTTACCTTTGCCACCTACGCCAACTGGCCATTTCACTGCTGTGCCATCTTTAACTTTATCTGCCCATTCCGGATTAGTCTTACTTAACCAGTTGGTCCATATAAATGTTGTACCTGAACCATCACTGCGATGTACCACAGAGATATTTGCGTTAGGTAATTTTACTCCTGGGTTAATTGCTGTGATACTAGGATGATCCCATTTAGTAATCTTGCCCATATAGATATCAGCAATAACGTCTGAGGTAAGTTTAAGTTGTCCGGCACTAACACCATCGATGTTGACGACTGGTACAACTCCTCCAATAATTGCTGGGAATTGCATTAGACCTTCTTTGTCTAATTCATCTTGTTTTAGTGGCATATCACTAGCACCAAAGTCTACAATCTTAGCTTTGATTTGACGGATGCCACCGCCACTACCAATTGATTGATAATTTAAACCAATACCAGTTGCGGCTTTGTATGCTTCGGCCCATTTGCTATAGATTGGATATGGAAATGTAGCACCTGCTCCTGTTAGATCGGCTGCTGATGCCAGGGAGGATACTGCTAATAAAACTGTTGCGATTAAGTGTCGCATTGTGTGTCTCCTATTTGAGTGTTGTAAGACGACCCTGTCTTACACAAATATTTAAACACAAAATGATTACAAGCGTGTTACAAATTACAATTTTTTTACTCAAATATTACATTATGACCAATACTTGTTATGAATTGATTTTTTCCAGTATGACGGATTTTTTAAATTGATAAAATTTTTTATCATGTACCATGCCATTCCAAAATATCCCATTTTTTTAAATCTGCGACTATCTTGGCCATAATAGTGATTAATGATTTTAAATTTTTTCACATCGTATTTTGATGATAAAAAAAAGTCTTCTGATGTTGTGAACTGCTCAGGAAATCCCCCAAACTCGTCAAACTTGTCTTTTCTAGTAAGCATAAAAGCACCTACCGCAAAGGGTGAAAAGTATTTCAAAATGTGATTAAGTTGATTGAAAATGAAGAAACTAAGTTCTGCTCTCCAGTCATTTTCATAGCATCTAATATTAGCACCTATTAAGTCTAAATTATCCAATTCAAATTCAAACACAGCATCTCGAATTGTAGAGCTGTCAAAAAATATTACATCAGCATCTATAAACAATATGTAAGGTGTAGTAACTAATTTAGCTGCACTGTTTCTTGCCATAGCAACAGGTCCACCGTCAATGATCTCTACATTAAGAAATGAACGATTGTTTGTTATTATATCTCTAGTACTATCAGTTGAACAATCGGCAATAATTATTCTTGTATTGCCTACCTTTTGTAGTCGTAATGAATCAAGCAACTGGCCTATATATCGTTCTTCATTTTTACAAGGAATTATAATAGTGAGTTTTTCACTTAGGATATTTTTTGACATTTTCCTTCTACCTTAAAATTTTCAAACTTTAACCAATAGGTCATTGACTGTAATGTCTGCTCACATTGCTGCTGTGTTTGGAATTGTAATGTGATCTTTCCGGGTATATCTTTAGGATCGTTTATGTGTACTGCTATCAATATCATCATCCACATTGTCTGAATCCTTAGTCCAAAATACAATTTCCCAACGACCGTCATGATGTTCGACAAGAGCCGTACAGCTTTCTACCCAATCACCGTCATTCATATATGTTACACCATCAATCTCTTTTATTTCAGCATTGTGTATATGACCGCATATTACTCCGTCATATCCTCGTTTTTTACAATAAGCTGCTAGAGTTTTTTCAAATTCAAAAATAAAATCAACAGCTTTTTTTACCTTGTGCTTAAGGAAACGGCTAAGACTAAAATAGCCAATACCCATTCTATGTAGGATCCAATTAACTCTATTATTAACTGATAAGATGAAGTCATAGGCTTTGTCTCCTAAAAATGTTAGCCAAGGTGCTATACGAGTTATGCCATCAAATAAATCTCCGTGAATTACTAGATAACGTTTTCCGTCTTTGCCAATATGATCATATTGATTACACACTGTGATCATATCAAAATTAATATTGTAATTAAGGAATGGTCGTATGAATTCGTCGTGATTACCTAAGACGTAGATTATCTTGGTATCTCTTTTTGCGTGACCTAATACTCGACGAACTACATTAGTATGACTTTGTTTCCAACGCCATTTATTTTGTTTTATTTTCCATCCGTCTATTATGTCACCTACTAAGTAAAGTTGTTCACAGCTATTATGTTTTAAAAAATTATTTAAAATCTGTGCTTTACTATCTTTCGCTCCAAGATGCACATCTGATATAAAAATACTTCTGTAAGTTTTTGTGTACATAATCTTATTTAAACACAAAATGATTACAGCAGTATTACAAATCTAATTTTTTTAAAAAATTAATCAATTACAGTAACAAATTTATCTAAAGGTTTTCTAACTTTTTTAAGATTTTCTAGCCAGTCTTGTCCTGATTCTCGATAACCAATTGACATCAGTGCTACACTTTTTAAACCTTTAGAATTTAAATCTAAAATTGCATCTACTGCCGGAGGATGAAATCCCTCCATCGGAGTACTGTCAACTTCTTCAAATGCAGCAGCAATTAATGCAGATGACAATGCTAGGTAAGCTTGTCTAGCAGCATGTTCAAAGTTCGTTAATTTATCTCTGTTTAGATACGTAGTCAACAAATGATGTCTATAACCTTCCCAACCTTCATTAGTAAATCCTCTTTCGCTGTTAGTAAGATCAAACATATAATTAATTCTATCAGCAGTATATGTGTCCCATGCCGCAAATACTAATAAATGAGATCCTTCTGTAATTTGAGATTGGTTATTAGCTGCTTCTTTAATTTTGTTTCTAATTTCTGAGTTAGTAATACAAATAATTTCAAATGGTTGAAGTCCGCTAGAAGTGGGGGTAAGTCGAGCTGCTTCTAAGATTTTATCTACTTTATCTTGAGGCACTGATTTATTAGGATCCATTTTTTTTGTAGCATAGCGCCACTGTAATTTATTAAGTAGGTCTGACATCATTATTCCTTTTATTAATATAATATATAGTTGTTAAAAGCTACAGGATTTTATTTGTTGTTCGATTTCATCAAATAGTCAACAAAATTTAATAATAGGTCGTGTTGCCCGCCATGCCACTCACGTTTCATCCAAGATTGTAACTGATACCAGTTATATTCGGCTTCAGGATGGCAACCAATTAATCCAATACGTCCTTGAATTATAGCCATCGGATCGCCATTTGAGTAAGTGGCTACTGTTTCAAATTTAGTCGAATCACCAACTAGAGCGCAGCCATCGTAGAAATACATTTTTAGTTGTTCACCGAACCATGTTACTGGCATGGCTTTAGCGTGTGGTCTACGAGTACAAGTGTTAGGTCGTGTAATGTATTGTACTGCATCTACATTATTGAGTATATTGAAGTAGTGCGACCCTGCCCAATATGCTCCCATACATATACCAAGATAGCGGCCACCGCGAGCCACAAATTTACGTATTCTTGGAGCATGATGTGTCATAAGATAATGCCAAGATTCTGAGTCACCATCTCCACCTGGAAACGCAACAATATCTACGTCGTCAAAAAAATCATCTTCAAGTTCGTGTTTGGTGAAAACTTTAAGATTATAGTTGTCTTCAAATGCTTTGATCATTCCATTTGCGCATTGAATTGAACATCTAGGTTGGTGCAGGAATAAAGCTATTCTAGGTTTCATGATATTATGTTAGCACATAATAGTATTTAGTAAAACAGGGTCCGAAGACCCTGTAACTATTTTTGGTAATAAGGCATAGCTGCCCCAGCATGGCTATCAAGCAGCCATTGCGTAGTAACTGTCGTTTGCAGTTATAGTTTTGCTTCTTTTACGGAGATCGCCTACCGTGTAGATCCTTTGAATACTTGCTCGTCAATCGATACTATTTCCGGCCCATCAATAAGATTCTCTTTGAACTCTTCCAACCATTCGTTAAATAACGAATAGTTCCACAAGTTTAAGGGAGGTATATAATTATCCCATTGATCCATAAAAATCTTTTTGGTGGACCGGCCGGGTACCGCCCCCGGGTCTTGTCCAATCTTTCTTCTTAGGCGTTGTACTACAATATCTTCCTACCTTTAGAATAACCTAAAGATATTATTTCTTGCGAGATATCCGGATATTTTTATTGTACAAATATGTAGTGAAACAAATGCTTAAAATCACACTAACTATTAATACTACTATCCAGATTATTAATGACTTGATCATAATTACCACAACTCGCAGTTTTTTATTTTTTCGTCGTCTAATGTTTTATCTCGTGAAAGATATAATACCCCAAACACTAGCCAAAATAGTAAAAATAAAATATAACCGGTCATTAAACTTCCTTACAACGGACCTAGGGGGATATATTATCTCCGTTTCGCTTTGCGTAGAACTCTACGTGCAGTAGCTTTAATACTGCGAGGATGATGTGCTCTAAACTTAGCCATTATTTTTGCCTTTTACGTAGTGCTCGACGTGCTGCTGCTTTAACTGGTGATTTTGCTCTATAACCCATTTTGGTCTCCTAAGTAATTAAAACATGTATATTATTTATTCACTGCTTGTGTTTGTCAAATCATTAACTCTCATTTTAGCAAAGATTGGCTACGATTTCTTCAAAACTGTAATTTACCCAATTGTAACTGATAAACTTTCTAGTTCCTGGATTTGGGCTGTACACTGAATGAATTTTACTTACATTAAGAACATATGCATCATTCTTTTCAGCAGTGAATTGTGCAACTTCTTCTACATCGTCAATTCGATAAAGATTTGCATTTTCTTGTCCTGGATACAATTTTGCTGCTGCAGATTCTTTTGGTATATGAAAGCTAGTTGTCGAACCATTTGGTTCAAAATAATAATTGATACAACATTTAATAGTATGGTCAACATGCGGATCTAGCAATCCCTGTCCTGTTACTTCTGTAATAAATGCTCCTTCAGGACGAATTTTACAAAATGGTTTTGGATGTAGGGATATAAATTTTTCTAAGTTAGTAGGCATGTAGTAATGAATACCTGTTCCGTTTTCTTTCGAAACGAACTCAGTAAAAAGATCCCCTTTGAGACTTTCATAATCAAATGGATATATCTCTAAATGAAATTTGTGAAAATAGTTGTTCATAGTATTCCTTGTTTTTGATATTTATTGTTTTTTTTGAGCTCTAAAAATTTAAAAGTAAATAAGGTATGAACAAATTTTGTAGAAAAATTCAATTACCTTTTGAAGTAAATCTTAAAAATTTTCCTCCGACAAATTACGAAGAACGAGTGTACATGATTAGACCGCCCTGGTCTACTATTGATAAAAAATTGATTAGTTTTTTATCTTCAAAAAATCTTCATGTAAAATTTTATGAAATTTTTTACACTCCGCCACAACAAGAATTATACATTCATGTGGATAGAAATGTCTACAGCAATATGACCAAATTAAATTTTTGTATCTGTGATCCGTTGAGTGTAATGAACTGGTTTACCCCTAAAGAGCAGTTTAAGAAAAAGATGGCTTCTCAAACTATGCTCAAAACTGATTATTTAAGATTCAAATCTGAAGAAGTTGATTTAGAATATACAGAGTGTATTGCAGGTTGGTATTTGGTTAATGCTGGAATTCCGCATAATGCAACTAATTTTACCGACAAACAAAGATGGACTCTTAGTTACACTTTACTTGATTTAAATAATGATCCTGCAGATCATTTAGAATTTGATCGAGCCCTTGAAATTTTTAAAGAATGCCTTATATGAAAAACTTTAGACATATTGAAATTAATAATTTACAAATTATAACAGAAAAAGCTTTAAAGGTAATAGAGGATGGCGGTTTACCTTCTCATACTCACCTTTACTACTTAGACGACTATAATTTTTTGCCAGATAGATTTAAAAAAATTCCAGAGTTAGCTGAAGAAATGAAACGATTAGGTTGGTATGATTATTGGATCGGAACAGCCATTGTGGTTAACTATCAAGATCTTCCTATACATCAAGATACTGGTGATTTTGAATACAGTTTAAATTTACCAATTAAGAACACTAAAGATACTTACACTGCATTTTATGAAGTGTCGGCACCTGCCACAATGAAAGTTGTACCCAACACATCTGTAACATACATGAGTTTTGATCCAGAGATCAGTACCCTTATTGAAAAAGTTGAAATAATTCAGCCTACTTTATTAAATGTAAAAACTCCGCACAATGTAGTATTAAAAACAACTAACCTACCAAGAATTACTATAGCTCTTCGATTAGGCAAAAACTTTAAATTAGAAAGTGAACAATGAGAACATTAGCCATTGTTGGTAATAGTACTCTAGCAAGATCGTTCATAAAAAAATATCAAGATAAATTTTCTATCAGTACATTCTTTAGACCAGATTATGATATTTCAGATAAGGAATCTTGTCAATCATTAATATCAGAATTAAACAAGTTTGATCTAGTTGTTCTTACCGCTGGTATCATGTCTTCAGATTTATGGGAAACTTATCTTACTAATACTGTTGGTACAAATTACATCGCTCACGCTTTATACGAATCTTCTCAAGTTGACAGAGTTATCGTCGTTAGCAGTTATGCTGGAACTTGGACAAGTTGGCCTAATATTGAAAAAGATCGATTGTTCTATAATTCTAGCAAACAGGCTGTTACTAATTTTTTAATGTCAATGAGCCATAGTGGAACCAGTAATACTAAAGTCACTGCATTTGATCCATCAGCTTTTGTAAGTAATATGAATCCATCTATGGGTATGAAGATAGATCATGTAATTGATACATTATACTACCTTTGTACTCTGCCCAGCGGCATAGATGTTTTAAATATTAAAATTAAGAAATCACAATGACTCCATACTTATTTGATAGCATAGAATGGGAAATTACATCTGCTTGTAATGCAGCTTGTCCTCAATGTCCTAGAAATTATTACGGTAGTTATACATGGCCTAATCTTCCTATTGTTCAAATTGACCTAGACTGGGTTAAGAAATATTTGCCAGAATCTGTTTGGTTATCAATGAGACGTATTGATTTCTGCGGAACCTACGGCGATCCAATTATGAATAATAATTTAATATCTATTATTGAATGGATTAAAACTGTTAATCCTAAAGTTAAAATAGAAATTAAAACTAATGGCGGAATTAGAGATAATCATTGGTGGAAAAAATTAGCCAGTGTGTTATCAGATAAAGATCATGTTGTGTTTGGAATTGACGGTCTTGAAGATACTAATCATCTGTATAGAAGAGGAGTAAATTACGAGAAGGTAATAGAAAATGCAAAGTCTTTTATTTCTGCTGGCGGCAAGGCCTACTGGAGTTTTATAGTTTTCAAACATAACCAGCACCAAGTTGACGAAGCTAGATTGTTATCTAAAGAACTTGGATTTCAAGATATTATTGTAAAAAAGACATGGAGATTTTTTAATAAAAATCATGAATATCAAGATAGGTATGCAGTATTGTCAAAAGATGAAAAAGTAGAATACTACTTAGAAATGCCTTCTAACTCTGATTATATTAACGAAGGCTATCAAACAATAAAATTTTTAGATAAAAAATACAATAACTTTAAAAATTATTTACAAACCACTGAAATAAACTGCCACGAAAAAGCAGCTAAACAAATTTACATCAGCGCCGAAGGACTGGTATTTCCCTGTGGGTGGATACATGATCGTATGTATGGATACGAAGCTGAACAGCACAGTGATCACGATAAATTATACGATATTATTGATCGTGCTGGAGGCATGAAAATGTTGAATCTAAATTATAGTAATTTGAATAGTATTGTTTCGGGCGAGTTTTTTAGACTGTTTCAGGACAGTTGGACAAATAACAGCAGATTAGAGAGATGCAGTTTGATTTGTGGTACTGAGCTAAATGGCATAAAATCTCAAAATCAGCATAACAGCACTCTTGAATCAAAATAAATAAAGTTTCCAGGAGTAAATTATGGAGCTAGTTTTCGACGATAATACTTCGTACATAAAACCTAATAAATGTTCGTGCGGATGTCATAAGCACTGTGGTCATAGTTGTCTTACAGATGATTGCGATTGTAATGAATGTCTATGCATAGATTGTAAAAATAATGAGGAAGAAATAAATGGCTAAAGCAAAAGGTACTGGTGCACTGGCACACACGTCTGTTGTAAAATTAACTAAGCAGGGCGGAAAAGTTAAAACAAGTTCAATGAATAAAACTGAAAAAAAGACTCATAAAGCTTATCGAGGTCAAGGGCGTTAATCTTTTTTCAGCATAGTTTATCTTTGCGGAGTACGGTAAGGCTCCGGTGGAGAGGGTGGTGTTGGGTAACGTTTAGATTTGTGCGAGAACCATGACATATTTTACTCCAAAAAAAAGCCTGGACTAACCAGGCTTACTTATAAATTACTCTAGTTCCTATACTTAAATTATTAAGCGGACTTTCTTTAGGTGTATAAATTTCTTTGCCTACACCTATCATACAATATTCGTCTGTTTGTAAATCGTGTATAAACCAACTACTTGTGTGTGTTTCAAAATTTACGTAGAGTAAATTAACAGTGAGTTCATTAGGAGCTTGAGTAGCTATAACTAACTTTTCTCCGTATTTTTCCATAGTTGCTTCTACATCTTCAAAGCTTCCGCACATGGCTTTAACTTGTCTGCTTCTAGGTTCAGCGTTAGCTGCTAGAGTGACGGTAGCCAGTAAGATGGCAGCTAACAAGGTCTTCATTTTAGGTCCCTAAAACTTTATTTATTAATTGGCTAGAGGATTATCCAAGGCTTTTTTAATCTTATCGTCAATTTCCCGTCGTAGTTGTTTAATTTCTTGTTGTGTTTCTTTTTGGTTACGTGTAAGTTCTTGATTGATCTCTTTGATAGTTTGATCACTGTAACGACGTATATCTTTAATGGCGTTGTCGCTTTCTTTACGTATTTCTTTTACAGCCGAATCAACTTCTTTTTTAGTGCTGTTTACTGTTTGGTCAGCATCACGCAGCCCACTTTTGCTACTACGTTCTACGTTCTCGACTACAGTTTCTAAACGACGTATATCATTCTTTAAATCGTTTTTAATATCCTGTGTATATTCTGTACTCTTGTTTACACTAGCTTCAATAACTTCTAATTTCTTTTCAAGTTCGCTAAGGTCAGGTGCTACATAGTTTGCTATCTTATCTTTCATATCCATGTAATCTTTATACACTTCAAATGCTCCATAAAGACCACCTAGTATAGTACTGACTATAGTACCAGCTATCATTAGTTTAGCAGGTGTAAACTCATATCCACCAATACTAATCACAGTGTTAGCACTAGCATATTTTTCTGCTGCTTCTTCTAATTTGTCGACTTGTTCGTCTATGTTTTTGTTACTCATATTAATTTCCTATGTTATACTGTTGTTCTATCATCATCTGATGTAGAACATCGCTCTTACCATTTAAAAAACGTTCAGCTCTAGCATTATCTACTGTACGCTGTCCCTTATAAATTTCTTTAGGTGTGTAAAACTGTCCATCGCGCATACCATTCATGTACAACTCAAATCCTTGTGGTGTTTGTGCTATTGCGGCAATGTCCATGTTGCCGGCTGCTGTATTTGGTTGTACATTTTTATTTACAGTTGGCCCTGTAGTTTGAGTGGATGTATCTGCTGGTTTAGGATTAGAACTTTGATTTATAGAATTTAAAGGTCCTGATTGTGTAGAACTACTCGGCTGAGTAACCGTCTCTGAAGTACCTGTGTCATTTCTTTTTTGTACAGCTTGTTCTCTTAAAATAGATTCTACTACACTTTGTTGTTCAATTACCGATTGTAACAAACTCTGTTCTTGAATATTTTTAATTATACTTTGTTCGCGTTTTTCATTTTTAGCAATAGTGTTTAATGCTATAGAATTAGACATTGATATTATCTGTTGTTGCTGTTTTTTATTTTCTTTTGATGATTCTTTTGTTACAGTAGGAACGCCATCAGGAGCACTTAATTCTCCTGAAGTTGTTAATTCAACACCACCGGCATTTTGCACAGTAGGATCTGTACGTGTACTATCAGGTGCTAGATTTATATTAGTATAACCAGAAGCTGCGTTATAAGTTACAGTAGGTGTACTGGCAGTATTTGAATTTAGAGATGCTACAAAGGCAGCGCCGTACCCTGAACAACTAGGACTATACAAAGGATTAGAAACGCAAGGATCTACACTATAATTTAGACTAAGACTGAAATTCATAAATTCTGGCCCGTAGTGTCCTGCCCAATATCCAGAGTCTCGACTAGTAACTGCTAATTGTATATTGCTTACTGCCGATAAAGAGTAGGGATTGTCATATGTTCTTGTTCCAGAGAATGAAGTCCAATTTGGAATATGATAACCATAATTATATCTGTCATTAACTAATAATGAACCTGTATTACTATAGAGATTAACATCAACGTAGGTGATAGGATCAAACCCGCCTGGTTGCTGTCCGTTGATGTTAGAATTTTTTACACTCCAGGAATAATTATAACCATTAATTTGTAAACCTGTGCCAGCACTGGCTAATGCTTGATTAATGGCTATAGTCTGACTTAGAGTATATTGGCCATAACTAAAAATAATTTGCCCGGTACTGGAATCGTAACCTGGACAAGGACCACCCGATGTTCCTCCCCAGAAAGATCCACTCTGGTTGGTATAACAGCCGGACCAGGCATTTCCAGTATTACCTACTAAATTATTAGTAGTATAGACCTGTGAAGGATCTAATTCCTGAGCGTTAGAACAGACTGAAAAGAAGGATGCCAAGTAAAGCACCCCAACCAGTTTTCTTATAGAAATCATCACTCTTTGGTTCCTCGTATTTTGGCCACTTGTTAGTATTTTCGTTCCATGCCACGCGAGCCTGCTCGCCAATTGCACCCTCGTAGGGACAAGGTGTACCAGCATTCCACATAGCATCAAACACACGACGATCTTGACACATGATAGACACCGCAGCAACTTTCATTCCCATATCATAAAGTGTCTTGGCGTTCTTTAATCTTTCGCAATTCATATCACGTATTGTACCTCCACTACTGATACCTAGTATCTGTGTTTGTACAGCACCACTAGTTCCAGTAGTACATAAGTCATTATTGCCGCCACTCATCATTGCCGGAGCAATAGCAGTCGGCGGAGGTTGTATAACCTTCTGTGTTATATTACTATCATTGATATTACGATTAGTCATATCACCAGAATTAACATTTGTGTTTATATTATTACTGGTTGTAGAATTAATGTTACGATTAGTCATATCACCAGTGTTTACATTATTGTTATTAAATGTTTGAGTTCCACTGTTTATATTGTTATTTGTATTAACACTTGTACTGGTATTTTGATTTATGTTAGTATTAGTGCTTGTACTGTTAACTGTAGTATCATTAACATTATTACTTGTACTAGTGCTATTACTATTGACCGTACTGGTACTAGTGCTAGTGCTATTTGTATCTACTAGTGTGCTACTATCATATGTCTGGGCCAAAGACCCAGACATAGCAGCCATCAATGTTATTATTGTTATTTTGTTCTTCATAGTTGATTCGCTCCCAACTTATTTTATTTAAGTAGGAGCGAATCAAAAATTTTGCGAGTGTTTTATGGTACTTTGAAACTAATCTTACCAATAGGTTTACGTGTAGCCATATAATTATTACCTGCTACAACTTTGATAACTCCATTAAACACAGGAGGATAGATGACATTAAAATTATTAAAGTTGGCACCGCCTTGGCCTTTTTTCATGGCAGATTTAACCTGTATCATTGTACTACGTTCTAGTACAGCTTTGAAGAAGTTACTAATGCCAGGCATTTTGTTTAAATGATCAGCAATTAATTCTGCAACACCAGCCAATACATGATATCCCATGTCATAGGCTGGGTCAGTAAACTTTGCACCTTTTCTGTTTAAGGCCATTTGTATTCCAGGAGTTGCAGCCCACGATGCTTTAGGATTAAATTTTTCACCTTGACCTAATTTACTTAAAATTAGTTGACCTTCTTCTGAGGATATAAATCCAAATTGTATTGCTAACTGTATTGGGCCGTCTTTGGCACTATAGTCAGCAACTGTTTTTATAATTTTTAATATTTCTTGATATTGTTTGTTTTTAGTAATTCCAGAGAAACGAGCTGGATTTTCTTCAATATCCTTAACTAGACCAGTAACTGCGGCAGCAGCCCCGCCCTTCTTATCTTTACTACTAACTTTAAGAGTTGTAGTTTCAGTTAAACGGAGATAACTGTCGTATAATAAATTAGAGCCTGCGCCCGGAAATAGAACACTGTTAATATCTTGCCATGACAGTCCTAAGGGCGTTAATAGTGCAGATTCTGCTTCTTTGTAGCTACCACTGACAAAGTTACCGGTAGCTAATGCAATAGGTGCGGCACTTTCTCCTAGGTCAACTTCGTAAGTTGTTATATATTGATCAGCACCAGCGACTGGTGTATCATCACCGTTAGTAACATTAGATAATAGTTGTTTAATCTGTTGATTAATTTCTGGACTAAGATCAGTACGTTGTTTTACAGTACCTGCTAGCTCAGTGATAGAAATATCAACATCTGTAGGAAATAATTCATTAGGTTTTAATTTAAACTGAGCACGTTCTGCTATCTTACTATTAATCTGTGAGAAACCAGTGTCACGGCCAAAGTCAGCATTTGTCCAAGTAATAGGAAATGCACCGGCTTTTTTAGTGTTGGCAAACTTAACAAAAGCCAAACGTTGATTAGTAGTTTGATCATGCCATACTGTAATAAGTGCAGCACCAGACTTTGGATTTACTGGACTATAGTATAGTACAGTCGGGTTGCCGTTTGCTGCCAGCGTATCTTTTAAAGAAGCTCTAAGATCATCTTGTACATCATAACGTAGTTCGTTCGCTGGTAATACTGTTGTACCGACTAGATTGATCTGTTGATCACCTTTAGCGAAGGTTATAGTTTTGCCTTGTGAAACCTCTTGTCCACGCCGGATAATTCCACCTTCAGATTCTTTAATAAATTCTAATGCTCGCATAGTTTAATATTTAGCGTATTTCAGGGAACAGACAATCCTGTATAAAAATACGTACATCTTCTTCATTAAGCCCTAAACTTGCCATTACTTTAGGAGTATGCGGATTCTGTTTTTGATTTTCGCAGTAGTAGTTTTGATTACTAGTAGTATTTTTATGTGTAAAATTAGTTTCTGCTACGGCACTTAGATAATGTTTAATACTAAGATTAGCAAAATTAAAAATTTGAGCAAGTTCTTGATCGTCCTGGACATTACCTGCTGCAACCATACTGCCAGTAAAAATACGTTCAGCCCAGTCGGGTAATTTTCTAGTCTTGTTCCATTGCAGTTTAGCAGCTTCGCTGGCAAACCAATCTATTAAAGGATGCTCATGATCTCCTGCTGGGCTAAAGTCATGAAAACAACCAGTAATTTTGTGTTTACCGGCAATCACATCAAACCCATAGATTGGGGCAGGATTATGAAGATGCGGGAAAATACAACAATGCATCATCCAAAGACCTTTTGTATCTCTAGCATCAACTACATCTATGTGTGCTCTGCGATAACGATCGCTATTCCATACGCGATTGACCCAGCCAGGCTGATTAAAACGATCCATACCAGGCTCATGTATTTCTGTTCCTGTTTCATTAAATTTTTCTTCTAATAAATTTTGTATACCTATTAATGTATCCCATACATTATTCATCTTTGACCAACGCTTTCATAATTTTGATAGCCCACTGAAAAGCGACTCGGGCTTCGTCACCTAGGTCATCTGTGAGCTCTGCTCTAATTGCAGTCTTTAAATTTTCTGCATCTTTAAATTGATAGAATTTTCCTGACCCTGGACATTTTTTGGCAATAATCTGTCCGCCAAATAAATCTCCCATATGTCTGCAATATAAGTGAGCTTTAACTAGATGCTTGTTATCACTATAACTTAAAGCTAAAAGATATTGATAGTATTCGATTGTTTCAGGTAACCATTTTAAGTTATGATTAGGTCCTACAAGTTCAATGCAGTCTTGATAAATTTTATGTGCTCGTTCGATATCAGGTAAGTTTTTAAGCATACCTTGACCTTTAGCTGCTACTTCGATGCCGTTATAAACAAGAACCATTTGCCAAAGATAGTTTGCATATTCTTCTTTAGTAAATGATCCAGTTACAAGTTTTTTAGCAAAGATAGTTCTTTCTGCATCTGCGTGTAGATCTTTGGTTATTTCTCTAAGACTCATTCTTCCTCTTCCATTTTTGCTTGGAGTGGGAATCCATTAGCTCTAGCAAGATTTATAGTTTCTACTAATTTTATTTCAGCGATTTCATAACAATAGCTGCCTGCAACTCCCTTACCAGCCTCGTGTACTTCTATCGTAATTTCTTTCGCTCTCTCTATACTATGTTTGTAAATTTCCATTAACACAGAAATTACAAACTCCATCGGAGTTTGATCGTCATTAAGGAAAATGACTTTCCAATTTTTTGGCTCTGTAATCTTAACAACGATTTTCTTATCTAATTTTACATCTGAAATAGCCATATTATAATCTCCATTTTGTTTAAGGTAAAGTACCACTTTTTAAATACTTAGCAAAGCACAAACGATTAGTATTGTTACCACGATTATACATGGGGTATCGAAAAAGGTCAATACCAAATATAACACTATTACTTGGTTCAATCCCTAACTCGTGACAAAATTTCTTTTGCTGTATAGACCAAGTAGCCCAATTGTGATCAGGACTGAACTTCATTAATTCGATACCTAGTAATGCTCCGAACTTATTAGTATAATTTGCTTTGTTTGATACAAACAGACTATCGTCGTCATCTACTCTACTACACCGCATTCCTATTCTATAGTGTGCAACTGGAAAACTTTTAGATAGACTAAAGGTTATATCTGTAATACAACTATGATTAAAATTAAAATCTATATTTGCACATATACCAAAAAATGCACAATCTACTAATACTGGTACAGATAACTTAGAACATAAAGCAAGTAATGCTTCTGTGCTGTCGTGCTTGTTACCAGTGTCGCTAAATGGTAGACTAATAACTACTGCATCGTTTTCTTCAATATCTAAATTTTCAATAAACTTCCAATTAGGAAAATAATTTCTCCATGCTAATTGATGATACAAATATTCTCCAGGGAAACATCTAAATCGTCTAGTGTTGTTTTTTAAATAAAATTTATCAAACGCTTCAGTTGTACCATTTGAATATGCAGTTATAGGAAAATTATCTAATCCTTGGATTTTATTAAACTTCGTAGATTTTATCCATTGAACATAACTGTCTAAAAAGACTTTAGTTACGGAGTCGTCTCTCATGTTTTCTAATGCTATTAGAGAGGACGATTTTACGAATTCTTCCATTTGAGGATCATTAATAGCCCATGCTCCTCCGTAGGGTAAATTTTTAGACATTATCTATTTGATCTGACGTCGTAAGGTTCTCTAGTGGTTTCATCTATCCAATAAAGACTTCTGTGTGGTAATTCTTCGGGAGTAGAATTACTTTTAAAGTAGAAGAGTCTTAGCCCGTCTCGACTTACGTTTTCAGGACAGGTTAATGGAGTAGGATGCCCGTGAAATAGTTTTGAATGATAGTTCCATAACAGTAGTCTGTTCGGTTTACATTCAATTTTGTGTACTAGATTTTCTCTTTTGAAATCCCAAAATTCAAGGCCGCCGTGCCAAGAACTATCCCATTCTGGATGGATGTATAGTATTAAACTAAGACATCTATTTAAGTGTAATTCTTCATTCCAATTGAAGTCTGTGTGAAGTTTTAAACTATGTCCAGTATAACATCTCATTAGGCCAGCACCGATAAGATGCGGATCCGGTATAACTTTGTTAATACCAGTTAATTCTTCTAGCCAACTGATAAATTCAGAACTATTAAGATTTAAAGTAAGGTCTCGTATTGTGGGGCAATAATCATGAAGCTTGTTACATTCTTCCATAAAGCTTCCATTCCTAGTAAAATGTGTCCACATATACTTTGGAATTTGATTGATTTCTGCTTGTACTTTTTTTAGTAATTCTTCTGGTAAGAAATCATCGAAAAATAGCCAGGGAACAGGAGTCCCCTGGCTATAGTCCATTGAATAGTCTTTGGACTTAAACTTTTTTGTTATTTGTTCTATATAGTGCATCAACTATTTAATCGTAATTAGTCGAGGCTTTAACTCTTCTGGAACGATTACGTTGATCTTGATTTTTAACATGCCGTTAACCACTTCGGCATCTTGAACTACATGATGTTCCATGAGTGTAAATATACGCTCAAAGCTTCTTGCAGCCAATCCTCTATGAACATATTTAGAGGCATCTTCTTCGTTTATTTTGTTTCCTCTAATGATAAGTTCATTTTGATTTACTTCGACAGTGATGTCATCTTTATCGAAACCGGCTACTGCCAATTCAATTTCATAATGACTGTCGTCGTGTTTTAGAACATTGTATGGTGGATAGTTCGAAGTTTGATTTGCAAACCTTGATTCGTAGTTATTAAAAATACGATCAAATCCAATTAATGCTCTATTAAGTTGAGCAAGTGCTGTGGTGTCTAGTCTTTGTAACGAGTTCATAATTTTTCTCCTTTTATTAAGCAAGAATATTGTGCGGCCCCACCCGGGCACCGCACATAGTAAGAGCTAACTGTTAGCCCTTAACTTCTGTAAATTCAGCATCTACTACAGCATCGTCTGAAGATTTTTTAGATCCCTCAGTTTTAACTTTTGCTTCTTGGATGACTTGACTAGCATTTACTAGATCATTTAGCGTACTATCAATGGCTGCTTTGTCATCGCCAGCAACTGCGGCTTCAACTGAATCAATTGACTTTTTAATTGTATCTTTTTGTTCTTCGGTTAGAACTGACTCAACTTCGGTCATGTCTTTTCTAATTTGATGAACAATATTATCAGCTGCATTTCTAGCTGTAATTAATTCTTTTTTCTTATTATCTTCTTCTGCATTAGCTTCAGCATCTTTGATCATTGCATCAATTTGGTCTTTAGATAATCCAGAATCAGACTTGATGGTAATTTTGTTTTCTTTGCCTGTATTTTTATCTTTAGCATTGATATTCATAATGCCGTTGGCGTCAATATCAAAGGTAACTTCAATTTGTGGCATACCACGCGGCGAAGGTGCGATACCTTCTAGATTAAATTCCCCAAGCAATTTATTGTGCTGTACAAAATCTCGTTCTCCTTGGAAGACTTTAATTGTAACAGCAGGTTGATTGTCTTCTGCTGTGCTAAAAGTTTGACTGGCCTTAGTTGGGATAGTTGTATTCTTTTGTATTAATTTAGTCATTACTCCGCCTAGTGTCTCAATACCAAGACTCAATGGAGTAACATCTAGTAAGAGAACATCTTTGCGATCGCCTGCTAAAACACTTCCCTGAACAGCAGCACCAACTGCAACTGCTTCATCAGGGTTAACATCTTTGCGTGGTGCTTTACCGAATAGTTTTTCAACTTCTTCTTGCACCTTAGGCATACGTGTTTGACCACCAACAAGAATAACTTCGTCAATATCAGCAGCAGTGATACCTGCGTCTTTGATTGCTTGACGGCAAGGTGCTAGACTACGTTGAATTAAATCCTCAACTAGGCTTTCTAATTTACTACGAGTAATTTTAATATTGAGATGCTTAGGTCCGTTCGCATCAGCAGTAATATAAGGAAGGTTAACATCTGTTTGTGCGCTATTAGATAGTTCAATCTTCGTGCGTTCAGCTGCTTCCTTTAGACGCTGTAATGCCATAACGTCTTTGCTTAGATCAACACCCGACTCTTTCTTAAATTCAGAGACTAGGTAATCCATGATGCGATTATCAAAATCTTCACCACCTAAGAACGTGTCGCCATTAGTGCTTAGAACTTCAATTTGTTTGTCTCCATCAACATTAGCAATTTCAATAATACTAACATCAAATGTACCACCGCCTAAATCATAGACAGCAACTTTACGATCCTTGTTATTTTCTTTATCAACACCATAAGCCAATGCTGCTGCTGTAGGCTCGTTAATAATACGCAAAACTTCTAAGCCAGCAATCTTACCAGCGTCTTTGGTTGCTTGGCGTTGACTGTCGTTGAAGTACGCAGGCACGGTGATAACTGCTTGGGTAACTTCGCTACCTAAATAGTCCTCTGCGGTCTTCTTCATCTTGCGAAGAACTTCTGCTGAAATTTGTGGAGGTGCTAATTCTTTATCGTTGGCTCTTACCCAAGCATCGCCGTTCTTTGATTCCATAATTTCATATGGCATTAATTCGATGTCTTTTTGCACTGCCTGTTCTTGGAACTTACGTCCAATTAAACGCTTAGATGCATAAATTGTGTTTTTGGGATTTGTTACTGCTTGTCTTTTAGCTGACGCACCGACAAGAATCTCATCGTTAGCATATGCTACAATACTAGGTGTAGTACGAGCACCTTCTGAGTTTTCAATTACTTTGGGGGTTCCGTTTTCGATGACTGCTACGCAGCTATTGGTAGTACCTAAATCGATACCGATGACTTTGCTCATAATATTTTTCTCCTTTAAGTAAGCAAGATTTTTTGGACTCTTGTCCTTTGTATAGCCCTATTGGCGCTAGACAAATTTATTTATCTTGTAGTAATTTTTTGTAGACATTTTGTACACCTATTGCTTGTCTACGAGCATCTTCTAATGCTTGGTGTTTGTTAGCTTGAGGCATTTCTGGATCTATGCCCAAATCAAAAATTGTTCTAGTATCCCTAACTTGCCAGAAATTCCACGGCGGTGCTTTTTTTAATGCCCTATAATACTGTTCAATAATAACAATATCAAAGGCTGCTCCGTGACTCCAAAAATTAGAGCAATGCCAAGAAAATTTGTGGAATCGGTCTATAGCTTCTTGTATGGAAATTCTATCTCCATCTCCGAATGCTTCGTCCTGCGCTTCTGGTGCTTGCGTACTCCACCATTCGATTGTTTTGTTATCAACAGTCATGCCAAGTTCAGTTACAGATTCAAGATCTACTCTCGCATAAAATTCATCAAAAATTTTATCTGTTTTAGGATCAAAAGTAACTGCGCCTATTGTTAAGATAGCAGCATCGGGAGTGGTGGCAAGGGTTTCTAAATCAACCATTAAATGTTTTGACATAGTGTAATTTTAATATAATTTTTTAGGAAGTTGTTGTTTTTCGAGCTTTTTAACAAAACGCTGACGTCCAGCTGCTTTGTCTTTTCTGCGGGTTGTTGTGGGTTTTTCGTAATACTCTTTTTTTTGAAGGTCTTTTAATTTTCCGCCTTCTTCAATTTTGTTTTTAAGTTTTTTTAATGCACGATTGACATCATCATTTTTGACGTAGACAATACTACCTGCTAATTTCCATTCCTCTCTATTGCTCATCTGTGTCCTCTTCTTCGTCATCGTCTCCTTGAAGATTTTTAACTACCCAGTCTAAGTCGTAAATTCTATTTTTACTAATTAACCCCCATGGAGTTAAATCATCATTAGTAATATAATAAACATTTTGTTCAGCTAGTAAAAAGCTGATGAACATTTTAGTTGTTGAATCACAATTATCTATATCTATAATAATTTCATCGACTTGATGAGCAACACTAAGCAGCCATTCTATATTGCTTTCTTCCTGATCGTACACGAAAACATTTAGATCGTGATCAATTGAACTTAATATTGTTTGAAACTGCATTTTAATTTTAGTCGAAGGCTTAACTAAAAGGTAACTTAAATTATTATTAAAAAGCTTATCCGGAGGAGTGATAAGATTAATTTTTCCTAGATTCATATGTTCCTATTTTTTATTCTGTTCCAAATAGAATTTTCACTTTGTTCTTGATTTTGAACATATTCTATTTCTTCTCTACTTTTTCCTTCTGTATCTGTCTGTCCTGAAGCATTACTATGTATGTAGTTTTTTTTTTGGTCTTCTTCTGATGATTCTGATTGTTCGATATTTTCCTCTGGTTTCTCATTTAGTTGATCATCTAATTGCTCAACTGCTTCCCAAGGAAGATTTTCGATAGCGCCAATGGCATACAAGTGTTTAATTTCTTTAAGGTTTACGTCCGGATGTTCTTCCTTCCATTTTCTCTTTAAAGAATTTTCTTTTAATTCTTCCATATCACTGGCCATCTCTTGATCTGCATCATCGTTGGTCCAGATTAAATCTTTAGAGGTAGGCCATGTCCATTCAGCAGTTTCTTCACCTGACTTTATTTTAGATTCTGCTATCTCATTTAATTTTTCTAATGTTTCATTTTTTTCTGCTAACTCTGCCGCTATTTTAGCATCGCCTTCTAGAGGACGTTCCGTTGGAAATGGATAATATTCTACAGGTTCCTCGGTCTGATCTAGTTCTTGTTTTGCTAATTCACGTATCTGAGCAATTTGCTCATCAGTTAACGGTCCATCATCTTGTTCGTACTCGGCAATTTTTTCATTAGCTTCGGCAGCGCGGTCCTCTTCATCTTCTTTTCTAGAAATATTTCTTAAATGATTAAAAAACTCAGTTACTTTAGGATCTACATTGCCGTATAAGTTATCAACTACATCGCACTCTTTATTAGGGCAGAAAGGTCCAATACCGGGTGCTTCTATAATCTCTGTACCGCACTTAGGACAGTGTGTTAATTCTTCTTGAGTTTCAACTAACGCAGTTTCAACTGGAACTTCTTTCGCTTTTTTACGGTCATCCTTCCACCAGAAGTAACTCATTTGTGCCGCAATTAATAGCAACACTGCTAACGGATCAAACACAATAACTATCATTATGATGACCCAAGTTACTGCCTTTTCTAAAATATTAGCATCTGGATTATCACCGTATATAAACTTAGCAATATATTTGATCGGTCCAACTTCTGCTTCTATTTTTCTATTTTCGGCTGCGATCGGAGCACGTAACTCATTTAATTTGGTAATGTTCTTTTGTTCTTGTGCAATTTCTGATTGTAGTCTTGCACGTTCTTTGGCTTGATTTCTTCTAATTTGTACAGCACGTTCAGCCCCTCGTTCTGTATCAGTCCTTCCTAACATCTGATCTACTTGCGCATCCATTTGTTGGAGAGCTTTTCTGTTAGTTTCTATATTGTCCTTGGAGGTTTTAATCTGCTCATCATAGACAGCCAATCTACTTAATACATCACCACTTACTAAACTTTGATCAGAATGAGCTTTGCTTAAAAAACCAAAAATACCCATGCTGGTAATCACCATTAGTACAATGACAGCTGCCAGCATGTAACTTTTTAGTAAGATAGGAATTCTTGCCCAATAAGCTTTAAGCCAAGTGGCGGCAACTAACTTGGCTAGTTCTAGGCTGATGCCCATGACTATAATTGGATAAAAGGCTGCTGCAAAGATAGCAGTCAGACCCATTACCGAATAATAAATGGCAACAGACGATATAGTTAAACCGGTTAACAGTAGTAGTATAGCAAAGACCATAATTAATATTTATCTGAAAAACGCCATGCATTTGTACTCGGATTATAACAAGCGGTATCAGAGAATGGTCTATTAAACTTTTCAGTTTGTATTTGACCATAGATTCTACGACAACTAAGTCCGCCGTTCATCCAAGTCATTGCAACTTGCACATGGCCGTTACTATTAGTTCTAGGATTATACCATTTGATTAACTCGCCGTTATCTAAATGTTCCAATGCATAATAGACCGCATGTTCGTGTTTTTGTTTATCACTTTCATTTATACGATTAGAAAAGGTATTCCACATGTTATAAACTAATGCAGGAATACTATCTGATCGTACATAATCATCTCTACTAGGAGAGTCCCAAGATTGAGCGTAACAGTTAGTACAGAGCGTAAAGATCAATAACTTCCCAAGTACCATCCGGTTTAAGGCAAGCATATGCTGTGCTTTCAATAATTTGGCCATTTTTATATCTTCTAATAGGACTTTCGCCGCAAAACTTTGCAACTCCAATCTTAGTTTGATAAATTCTGTCGAATCGATTATCACTGCACTTCATTACTTCGACAGTCTTCTCGTCTTTGACTTGTCCGAAGTCTCCTTTAACTACAACAGTTTCAGATCTTAAATCACAAAACTGTTCAGATGTTTTAATAGGAGGATTCGAACTGCAGGCACTTAGGCCTGCAGTCAAACAAATAATGAGAAATAAATTTTTCATTATTTTCTCGATTGTTCGAGAACTTCAGCCGCAGTCTCGTCTACAGTTTTACCTGCAACTCGATTCTGTAGTTTAATTTGTTTGTTCTCGTCAAACGTTCTTGCCATTTCTTGAATATCTTTTTGACTAATCTTCATTAGTACAAAAGCTCGATAGTGTCTCATTTCTGGACTATAGACTACCATCTTCTTATCTAAGCCATAAGTCCTAAGAACACTTTCAGCAACTAGATTAACAATGACATCTTGATTGGCTTGACGTCCGTTAACTTCCTCAGGCCCGCCGGCTTCATTATAGGTCATTGTGGTACGATTATTCATTTCGCCGTTGACTCGATCAATCAACTTTGCTTTAGCTTTGAGTGTAGCTTTCTTCATAGCCATTTCCATCGATGGGCTAACGTCTTCTGCTACAGCATAAAAATAACCTTTTCGATCCCAGAATTTGAAACCGTCCATTTCTTTACCGGAATCAGCATGTTCCAAATACCAATCTGGTACTTCACGTTTACTGATATTTTCAGTACGCAGTTCTTTCATTCCAGAACATGCTGTCAGTGATAATGCTAGAGTTGTTAGTACGAGTGCCTTTTTCATTTTTGCCTTTCAAAGTGTGTGTAAAAAAATAAAACCTCTACAGCTATACTATACTGTAGAGGCTAATAAAAGTCAACAGTTTTGGTTATTTGAAAAGTATCAAAGCGGCCAAAGATGCTTGTACAAAAAAGCCAATGCCGATAGTTACAACATTCAGCATGTCCTTTTGGATAGCAGCTTTGATAAAAAACAACACCAAACCAAGCCAAGTTAAAAGAAAGAGATCTACAGGAGGAAACTTTTCTGTAACACCTGTAAGTACAGCCAATAATGTAGGAATAGTTGACAGATGAATAATCATTACTGCTACCCATCCTAATGCTTCTGCAGACAAGTGGCTTAGATTTTCTTTGAGAACTTCTACAAATTTATTAATGTGTTCGGCTACCATGTGATTCCTTAATTATAAAAAATGTGTTGACCAATTTTTGCTACTCGCTCTCGACCCCACTTTGGATCAACATAATCTGCGTGATAGTAGAGAGCGGTTTTTAGACTAGGAAGTCTAAATCCTTCAAGTAATACTTGTTTTGCAACTTCGTAACTTTCTTTGTATGCCGGCTGGTTAACTGGCCTACGTACTGCTGGGGAGTTACAATACCAACTAAACTGGCAAATAACTTTGTTGTAAACAACATTCCTTTGATGAATTACTGCACATACATCTGATGGGAATTGTCCACTTTTTACTCTATTCATTGTAACTTGTGCAACTGCTACCTTTCCTTCAAAAGGTTCGTAACCAGCTTCGTAATAGATATTTTGAGCTAGACACTCTAACTGTTTATTACGTACTTCTGCTGTGACGTGACTGGTCTTGTGAAAGACGTCAACTTTATTCAGCTTATAGTTTATAGCCACTTGTGCTATAGAAGCAACCATAAAGGCGGCCAAAAGTATAAGCGAAGCTTTAATTAATCTAATCATATTTTTCTCCTTTGATTGTTCGAGTATAAAAGAAATATTTTAATTGCTAAAAATTTATACTCTATTACCTACGCATCTTAGAAATGTCTTTAGCAGCATCGTCACTAAAAATAGGAACTGCGTTAGACTTATGCATAGTGCCAATTCCGATAATTTTATCTCCAGTGTAGGTTGGATTTGGCTTCTTAGTGCATGGTGCCCATGTTGTCACCAGGCTATTATATTTACGACTTTCCTCTAATCTGGGGTTGATTTTCGGCTGATAAACGTCATTTTTGACACTTTTTTGGTGTTTTTTAACATTTGGATCAACTCCCCATTTTGATTTAAGGTCATTCCAGCTTTCTTCCAGCTCTCTTGTTAAACGAGCTTGTTCTGCATTACGAAACTTTTTTTTGCCTTTTTTCTTACCAGTCATGCTCAAACTGGGATGGTGTAAGTGCATAGTCAAATCAAGTCTCCTTTAATAACAAACAAAATATAAGTTTAAAGGAAAAATTTGATTTTGTCTAGTAATTTGGTAGGTCTTTGATTACTTTAGATAAAAGCTCTTCGTGGTCCAAATTTAGTAAATCTTTGGACAGCTCAAATGTAGAATTATCGTTAACGTGTTCTTCAAATCCTAAAATTTCAAAAACTTCGTTTTTTGTAAGCTCTTCGCCACGCATATGACTTACCCAAACCAATGTCATAACATAGCACATGAAAACAGCAGCATCGTTAAAAATACAATGCTCCTCACACCATTCTTCGGTAATTTTTAAATAATATTCAAAATCATATAACCTATGTTCTATTTGAAACAACCAATCTTTTGTGTTATTTCTAGTCCACATGATTTATACCCTAAAAGATTCTCCACAACCGCAATGATCTCTTGCTTGAGGATTATTAAATTCAAAACCTTCATTTAGACCTTGACGTTTAAAATCAATTTCCATTCCTTGCAAATACGGCAAGTTTTTTGGACTTACAAAAATTTTAACTTCTCGATCTTCAAACAAATGATCTGTAGGGTCAACTTCATCAACATACTCAAGGGTATAGGCTAGTCCAGAACAGCCTGTTGTCCTAACACCAATTTTGATGCCAATACCTACTCCTCTTTTTTCTAAATATCGTTTAATTTTATTAGCGGCGGTATTAGTAACTGAAATATTATCAAACATTATGTTTGGCCTTGTAATCAGCAATCGCAGATTTTATTGCATCTTCCGCTAATATTGAACAGTGAATTTTAACTGGAGGTAACGCAAGCTCCTCCGCGATTTGCGTATTTTTAATAGCAGACGCCTGCTCGAGAGTTTTACCTTTAACCCATTCCGAAACCAGCGAACTACTTGCAATCGCCGATCCGCAGCCATAAGTTTTGAATTTGGCATCTGTAATTATCCCTTCGTCAACTCGTATTTGAAGTTGTAGCACATCACCGCAAGCAGGTGCGCCAACTAATCCTGTTCCTACTCTAGGATCATCCTTATCTAGTTTGCCTACATTTCTAGGGTTTTCGTAGTGGTCTATAACTTGATCACTGTATGACATTTTTTAACTCCCCCATTTTAGATTTTATTATTTCTACAATTAATGGACTCATTACGACTTCATAATGGTTGTAATTTACTTCTATCAATTCCATATCGTCACCGTGATGTTGCATACTTTGAATTGTAACTACTCCATCATTTGGTTCAAGAATAAACGGACTTTTTCCTCTAGTTGTTACTACATTAGTCCAAGGATGTTGAACCTTTATTCTTGAGGCTATTTTCATGGGATCGCTATTAGGACCAATGTCTCTCATTAGTCTACTAAATGGTAAGAAGTATCTAGCATAATCTGCTTCTCTGCTACCACCGTACGGAGTAGAAATAGTTACTGCACCAATTACTTGATCAGGATAATGATTCGCTAAATGCAGAGAATAAATCCCGCCTAAACTATGTGCTACAAAAAACACATTGTCAAGATGTTTTAATTTTTCTTTGAATATTTCTAAATTATTAAGAAAGCCGTTACTGCTGTCGTAGTTAAAAGATATACTAGGAACATCTAGGTGATCCCTAATATAATTGAAACTTTCTTCGGTTGCACTTGCACCGTGGATATAAACTATTTGCATGATACAAATATTTATTGTGCTAGCATCCTTACTAGCCCAAGTGCATCAATACTAACTAATAACAGGTAATTTGCGAGCATACCGAAGCTCCTACGAGTCCAAGAAGCCCAAACGTACAAAGCACACCCAGTAATCCAAAACGGGTAGAGTATGAGAAGAGGTGGGCTAGGCACAGTGAGAGCCATAGTAACGCTGCAACCAATAGAAATAGCCCAAGCCAGCAGCTCAATACAAAAACGAGTACGGCTGGAATAATAGTCAGTCCTAATCCAAGAAAAAATTCCATAAAATAAATCGTTCAATTATCCCCCAGCGAACACATCTTTAGATCCTGCTGCTACAGAAGAGCCACAGCCTATAGGATCGCCAATACGTCCAATTTGTTTATTGTTTACAAAAACAGATCCACTACCCGAGGACAAAGAACTATCATGGCAACTAGGTTCTGGATTGCAGTGTGTCACCCAATGATCGCCCTGTCTATGTACTTTAATATTATTGCAGAATACATCGTCGCTGGCTGAGTCATTTACCCTTGGTGGCCAACTGCCGTGCCCTGTACATCCATCACCTAATCTTGTAACTGCTGGCATTATACTGATCCTCTCGACAACGCTTGCACCATTTGAGCTTTACCAGTGTCCCAATTATTTTGTATAGTTTGAGTCACGGAAGCTGATCCTGATGTAGTACTTATGGTATAAGTAATCGTTTTACTTAAAATTTTTGACGGGTTAAACTGGGTAAGAGCGTAAATTTTAGGAGGTATATCTTGATATGGAGTTATATCTACTTCTTTTTGTGGTTCAGTTGTTAGATATTCAAAAGTTTTTTCTGTGAATATATTGATGTATCTTCCGGAAATAGTAACATTAGATCCGCTATAGTTTATAGTCAATCCCTCTGTGGATAAATTTGCACTAACACCAGTTACCGTAGCAGCGATTGGTTCTAAAAATCCTACATCCTCTACACTTATACTTTGAGTAAAATTTTGAAATTCTTCCACAGTTGTAAGTATAGAGGGAGATGCAGTAGACATGTTAAGCTAGTTTAATTCCAGAAGTTTGTTCTAAAAATGTTTTAGCAAACTTTTCATCAGATGCTTCAGCTACTGTGACAGTTTTCTTTTGCAATTTGATTTCTTTGTCTGGGTCTACTGTGAACAAGTAGGGCATCAGACCGGGACCTTGTTGCCCCATACCAATTACCATTGGTCTTGATAGTTTATAATGTAAATCATTTTCTTCAATCAGTTTAGCTACGATTTCTTCGCCTGATGTTAGTTTTAGAGTAATTACTTCGCCTACGGATACGCCTTTATCAATTAACATGTTAACCTTTCAAAAATTGTTTAAGTTCTGTGAATCCACCAATTAATTTATCATCTAAAAAAATCTGTGGAACTGTACGTGCTGTTGGTACTGCTTCTAATAAATCTTCTTTACTATACCCATCGCCAATTTTACGTTCTTCAAATTCAATACCTTTTAACGTAAGTAGTGCCTTTGCTTGATCGCAAAATGGGCAATGATATTTCGACCATACTACTGCTTTCATTTATTTCTCCATCATAATTCTGGTAATTCTTCATAGTCAACGGCATCTGACATGACACCTATAACATAATTAGTCGATTCGTTCTCTTGCAATGCAGTTTGTTTCTTGCTAGTATCGCTATGCTTGTTAAACCAAGGAATGGGTGTAGTTTTTGGTGCAGGGCGCTGATACTTAATACCAATATCTTTTAAAGCACCTGCGGCTGTATAATCTACAAAATCTTTTAATATATTTGCATTAAGTCCAATCACAGGACCTTTCTTAAACAAATAATCTGCCCATGCTTTTTCTTCGCGTATGACGTCTTCATACATAGAATACACTTCAGCTTCACATTCAATCTTTACTCGCTGAAAACGTTCATCGTCTTTTACCACTGTATTAATTAGCAAAGCAGTCCATTCTTTGTGTAGAATTTCATCTTGCAAAATTAAACTGATAATGTTACCATTTCCGATAAAGATTTTATTCTCAACCATTGCTAAACTTGTAGCGAACGATACCATAAAGCGGAATGCTTCTAGTGCATAACTGGCATTTAGTGCTAACCAAATGGCTCGAATGTGTTGCTCTTCAGACACTGGAGGACTACCTAATTCTTTTGCACAATTAATTGTGTGTAGTTGATCGTAATACTTGCCTACACTTGATGCCATATTGACAATTTCTTCAGTGTCGTGAATAGTGTTGAACACTTCCTTAGGCACGTTGTAGATATTACGAATAATATGACTGTAACTGCGACTATGTATATTAGTTTCAAAGAAACTCCAATTATACATTAATGCTTCTAACTCAGGCAAGCTAACACACGGTGTGAATACCTGTGCTGGGCCTCGACCCTGTAAGCTGTCTAAGGCTGTCTGTCTTAATAAGTTACTGGTAAAAATGTGTTTGACCGCATCGCTAGATTCTTTGAAGTCTCCGGCATCTTTAGTTAAACTAATTTCTTCAGGAACCCAGTAGAACCCTCGTGCTGTCTGTTCTATTTTTTGTATCTTAGGATACTTAACTTCTTCAAATCGCTGAATTGTAACCGGACCTTCTGGGTCTAGAAACATCTTACGATGTAAGTAGTCTGTCTTTGTGTTTAAATCATACTGAGCTTTGCTCATAGTTTACATGCCTCGCAATCATCATCTTCTAATACTTCATGAAACCCGTTGTACTTCATTTCTAACGGTGTTTCTTCCTTTTCTGCCTTGACGCCTGTTTTGTTAATAAGGCTATAATAGAAAGTTTTCAATCCCCAATAGTGAGCCATCATTAAGTTTTTAGCAATCAATGTAGTTGGTACTTTACGATCTGCATAGTGCGCAGGATTGTAGAATGTGTTTGTGCTAATACTTTGATCAACATATGCAGCTAGAACTGCCGCAGTCTTGATGTATCCTGCACAATCTTTTTGATCCCACATTAGCTGATATTTGTTTTTTAATTTATGATACTCAGGAACAACTTGAGTAAACGAACCAGCTTTGCTTTCTTTAACGCTAATCAAGCTCATAGGCATTTCAATGCCATTTGTACTATTAATAACAACACTACTAGACTCAACTGGAGCAATAGCCATAAGAGTAGCATTTCGTACACCATATTGTTTCATCTCCTTCCTAAGAGGTTCCCAATCTAGTTCTGGTGTAAAATTAGTTAATTTATTAACACCGTCGGCTCTTAATTCCCAAGGAAAAATACCTTGACCGTAACGTGTTTGATCACTATCTTTGCACTTGCCTCTTTCTTTGGCTAGTTCAACTGTGGCTTCTGTTAGGTAGTAAGCTTGATGCTCGATCCAGGATTTAACCTCTCCCAATGCATCGGCTTCACCGTATCGTAGGCCGCGTTTAGCATGCCAATAAGCAAGATTAGTAACACCAATACCCAAAGGCTGAATTTCGTCATTGCTTAGTTTACTCTGAATTGATAAGAAATCTTGATAGTCCAGTATGTTACATAGACTACGTTGTAAAATGCGACAAGCACGTCGCATATCTTCTGGGTTACGGAACGCTCCCCAGTTAACACTACCCAAGGTGCATAAGGCAATACGTCCTTCATCATCATCAAGTCTCTTAAATGGTTTAGTAGGTAATAGAATTTCGCAGCATAGGTTACTTTGATAAATGGTATGATACTCAGGATCAAATGGTCCTTGATTCATTACATTATCAATAAACACAAGATAGATACGACCTGTGTCTGTACGTTCTTTTAGAATTCCACTCTTAAAAACTTCTTCTGCTGATATAGTTTTCTTGCGCAGGCCAGGTACTTTCTCGTACTTGACGTATAGATCTTCAAACCGTTTCGAGTCTCTATAGAAAGCTTCATAAAGGTCTGGTACTTCATTGGGATCAAAGAAAGTAATGGATTCTTTATTTTTAAATCTGCGCCAGAAGAAAGCAGACAATACCACCCCGTAGTCCATGTGTCTAACTCGGGTTTCGTCTGTGCCTTGATTATTCTTAAGCACGATAAGATCATCAAACTGATGATGCCAAATAGGATAAAAAACTGTAGCACTAGCATTACGTATACCACCTTGACTGCAACTCCTTAAATCTGCGAACCACTTTTTCAAAAAAGGAATCATGCCAGTGTGCATGATTTCACCACCACGTATAGGACTGCCTAATGGACGTAGTCGACCAATCTCTAAACCAATGCCTGCACGTTTGCTGGCATACTTGGCCATCATTTCTCCTGAAGCAAAAATGCTATCCAGGTCGTCATCACTGCGGATAAGAACACAAGAACTAAACTGTTTAGTCGGAGTGCCAAGACCAGCCAACACAGGTGTTGCAAGAGTAAACAAGCCGTCAGATGCGGCGGTATAATACTCTTTGATATATCGCATTCTTGCTGAATTGGGTTCTTCTCTATGGAAGACTGTTGCCGCTGCCACCATGTATCTAACCTGTGGAGTTTCATAAATTTCCTTTGTGCTACGATTCTTAACTAGATATTTTTCAATTAGTTGTTCAATAGACGCATATCCATATTGTTCATCTTTGGAATGATCGATCATATCATTCATTTTATTCCAGTCTTCTTCACTATACCACTCTAATAGCTCATTAGTATACAACCCCGTAGCTACGTTTCTTTTTACGATTTCGTAAAGGTGGGGAGGCTCGTATTGGCCATATACATCCTTACGTAGCATACTCAAACGTTGTTTGCCTGCTACATATTGATAATTGGTGTGTCCTAGATCTGGATTGCTTTCGATATCGATAAGGTCCACTATTGCTCTTAGTGTTATTTCATCGATTTCTTTGGTTGTAATTCCATCGTAGAAGTGCGGTTGACTTTTAATTTCAATCATTGACTGACTAACGTCAGCGATTTCCTTGCATACTTTAGCTATCTGTGTCTGCCATTTTTCAATCATTAATGGCTCTTTTTTTCCGTCGCGTTTAATTACTGTTATGTTTGTCATTGCTTTTTATTTTTTAAGAAACTTATTTATTGATGCCAAAAACGAGAATAAAACTTCTGTTATTAATTTTAAATATTTTTATAAATTGCTGCAAATGAATAATATAATTCTCCCGAATCATTGTAAGTTAAATTTTTGTACTTGATAATAATAGTATCATAACTTGAAGCACCGTCAGTATCAACTAACTGTGCAGAAAAAGTTAAATCCAAATCGCCGCCGGACGCACCTGTAAAATCATAATCATCACTTAATACTAGATTATTACGAGCAGCATCTAGTGCAATCTTAATTGTACCTTTTCTCATTAGTACTGAGTTCGAACTTCTGTAGATATAAGATATTTCGTAACCAGCTAAGTCATAAGCGGGCAATCTAAATAAATCTGTAAATATCGGTGTTTGTGTTAAGATAACTTTTTGTGTTTGACTAATTTTGTACTCAGAGATACCAGCAACTTCTGCAATATACGGTTCAGTTGAACCAGAATCAGATAAAATAGTCGACCTGTCAAAAATACAATCATTACTATTATTACCAATAATGTCAAATCTAATTTGGTTATAGATAGGAACACTGCTATTACCAAGATCATTACCTACATTATTAAAGAAGCAATGGCTAACAAGATTATTGGTTCCCTTTTGTACTAATACACCTTCTTGATATATTCTTTCAAAAAAGCATCTAGAAATAATATTAGATCTAGGTCCGTAAATTTCCCCTGTACTAATACCGTCGGTGTTAGCACCAAAGGAGACAGCAACTCTGCTGTCAGTGATATTACAGTTTTCAATGATATTGAACCGAATATCGTTGTCTGAATGGATTCCGCAATCTACACCACTGATTGTGATATTATTAAATGTATTATTTCTACTGGTAACTAACGCACTTAAGGCATTAAGAGATATACCTCTTGATATTGCTGTTTCATCTTGTACTGTAGGAGTCCAATCTCCTTCAATTTTGATATCTTCAAAATATGATTCTTTGGCAGCATCTAAAATAATACCGCTAGTAGATGCATCGTTTAATTTAATACTAAACCCTTTAAGAGTAATTCTTTTAGGCTGTGTTCCCAGTGTTGCACTAGCAATAGGTGCAGGATCTCCTTGATCACTATTATCGTTTACACATCTAAATGCAGCGTCGTATCCTTCACCTACAAAGTTAAAAATAACTTTATCAGTACCAGCACCTACTAGATTGCAATAACTTGGAATATAAATTGTTCTATCGATGTCGTATGTACCTGGCCCAACTTCTAAAATGTATCTATTGGTAGTAGTATCTCTTGTAGAAATATTTAAGAAAAGTTGATCAATGGCTCTTTGCAGATTATCTCCACAGACAGTACCATTAATAACTGCAAAACTAGCTACTGTAATGTGTTGATCTAATCTACTTTGTAAAGTAGTTTGAATCGGATAGTTGATGTCGTCACTAGTTTGTATAGTGCTATCCATTTTTCTGTATTCATATTGATCAGACAGATCAAGTATATTATCGTGTTCGGTCAATATTTTAGTGTTCCCCACATACGGAGACCCTTCTGCAACTGAGCCGTTACCGATAAACAACTCTTGGGTATCTATCGCCCATGCAATTTCACCACCCGAAAGTTGGGGTAGATCTTCTCTTATACCTCTACGATTTTGTATTTTGCTAATTTGAACAACGGCCATATTCTTAACTCCAGTAGACAGTATTTATCCGTCTATTTTGTAATACTGACTCACTCTATCGCACCAGCGATTTGTCCACATATCAAAGTCTTTTGGTTCTAAAATAAACTGCTGATATTCTGGTTCTCCCCACTTTCCTGGCTCTATTTCAGGAGGACGTACACACATCATAATTACACCCTTGCGTATATTAGTCCCGTGTACTTCGTTGTGAGCTAGTGCATATGCAGTAAGCTGCAAGAAATAGTCACCAATCCACTCTAATTTTTTAGGCTTATTAGTTTGTTTAAAATCTAATATACTTTCTTCACCTTCGTGAAGTCCTACGCAGTCTGTGGTACCAGCATATAATGAGGGGAAATATAAAGGTACTTCACTACCCCATACTTCATCTACTTTAGGAAAACCTACTTCTATAACTTTTTGAGCCATAAGTAGACTTTGTTGTGCATATGGATTAGTAAGACTTTCTCTAAGTTGTTCACCTTTGATGTAGTCTTCTAAAAACTTATGCATACGTGTCCCACGTCCGGCAGCTTCAGTAGTTATTTCTTGAGCTCGTTTCTCCCCAACTGCTTTTTTCCAGTTGGCAAGAGCTTCTTTTGCTTCGGCTGGTTTGGTACGATCCAATATTGTGGTTACGCTAGGAACACTGTCGCCGGCTGGTGTTGCATATAGCCGGCGTCCGTTTATTTCTTGTCTAGATATTTTTTCGTATACAAATTTGTGTTTTAATAGAGTCATACTCTATTATTACATCTTTGTAAATGAAATGTCAAGTCTTTAATTCTTTTGCAGCAGCACGTTTAGCCATACTATCTAAATTACTGGTTTTTTTATTAAGAGTAACTTGATCGTTGGCCTTGGCTTTAGTTTTGAGGACTACGCCATTTGCGTCATACTTTTGGACTAAATTTTTTATTCTTGGATCAGAATTATAAATTTTATCAAAAGAATTGTAATCAAGAGCAGTGCCATCGTCGAGACTATTACTGATATCTAACCAAGTATGGACAGAGGTTTGTCTTTTTGAATCTGCACTGTTTTGGAAGGTATTAAGAATGCGGAAAAGATCTTCCGCATCCTCATTTATTTTTTTTTTGAAGAAAGAATTTGTCCGATTCTTCGGCTGTATTCAATGCTTTCTCTTTTGGCACGACCTGCAACTTCAGTTCCGCCTGCTGCTGGTGCGCTAGCTGCAAATTCATCAGTTGCTGGCTCTTCTGGTCCCATTGCTGGTTCCTCGGTAGCACCAGATGTAGGAACTTCATTACCCATTGATGGTCCAGGTGGTTCTTCGCCTGTTAACAATCCCATTCCTGAGCTTAATGCTTGACGCTGTGTTTCTAAAGATGCTTGTAATTCTGATAAGGCCGGTTTTACAATTTCGCTAAATCTAGTACTAACATCTGATCCCATATTTTGCTTGATACTGTCAAGTAGTTGCAATAATGATTCAGATTGCATAGATGCAACGTCTTCGATCCAACCAGTAATGCGATCAACCATGTCTTTTCCTGACATGATAATACTAGCCTTGTCTTCTTCACTTTCTCTAAGAATTTTTTCACTGAGAACTGTTTTAAGAAGATCCATTGCTTCTTCTACTGATTCTTTCTTTGCCATCTTAGTAGCAGTGGCATGCATCACTTCGTCTCCTCTTTCGCCGTAGCGTTTAGAAAAGTCGCCCTTAACTTTTTTCATACCTTTAAAGTATTTTTCTTTTTTAGACTTTTCTTCAGGGGAAAGTGTTCTTTCAGTAATAGCTTGACTGATAACATCTAAAAATGCACGAGTTTTTTGATAATCATGATTCTCTACGACAGAGTCATAACTTTCAGTCATTTCGTAGTTATAGATCTTGTTTTTTAATTTAGCAGCAGCTTGGTATAAATCCTCAACTGTTAAATCCTCAAGTTTTAAGCTATATCCAAAAGTTTTAGCTAAATTTTCATTTAGCTTTTTGCTACTAACTGGTTTGGAAAATTCTGTAATTTGCATGTCAATTGTTCCTAAATTGTTTTTATTATTTATGTCAGAAATTGGTTTTAAATAGAGATGCTATTTCTGTTTTGTAGCGTTTAGCTCGGCCCAGACTTAGTTCATATCTCCATGTAAACACATCTCTTTTTACTAGATCATTAGTTATTTTTCTATAATGATTAAAGTAAATTGTATCAGTTGCATTTTGATTGTATTTATGGTCTAATTCTTTTATCTGTAAGTATTTTTTAAAATTAAAACTTTGATACGTTTTAGCTGCTAGCAAGGCTGTTGCTTTGAGGTAAAACGTATCAATTACATCACTGGTATTTTTCAAGCTATAAAGAGCCCAATTTTTATTTTTATCTTGTACAATAGCAAAGTCTTTGTATTGTATGCTTCCATCATTAAAAACAGTTATGGGTAGCTTTTTTTCAAAAACTTCTTTTATAAAAGTTTCAAATTCTTCAAATTGTTTTTTATTCTTCTTTTTCATTAGCGATTATATAAGGATTGTCGTGTCCTACTTTAATTACCAAACTTTTACGAATCAACCCCTCAATAATGAATCTTTCCCTTTCCGAAAAGCTTAAAAAAGATCTAGCTGAATCTAACTTTTTAAGAATCTCTTTTTCCTCGTTAGTAACGTATATTTCAAAATTCTTAATTAGCTCATTAATTTTCATTTTAACCCAGATAATCTCTTAATAGCAGATAATTCAGATTCTTGGAATCTTCCGTAGCCACCAGCTGGTGGATTTGGTCCAGTAACTGTTGTAGGTTGTGTGCCTTGACCCTGCTGAGGGTTAGGAGCTGCTGGTTGACCTTTATCTTTCTTCATGAAGTTAGGAGTAATACTGCCTAAAAATCCTCCTTTACTTGGAGCCCTTGCAAGAATAAATTTGTCAGTTGGATCTCCTTTACCAATCCATTTTTGATCTTCTGGTGATAACGCTGCCCATGCTGCTGCCTTAGCCGGGTCTTTGCCTTCCCAAGGATTCGCTCCAGAAGCTGCTAGGGCTTTATCTGCTGCCCTAGTAGTCGCTCCGGTTTTTGGATCCCAATTACCGGGTCCAGGATACATGCCTCTGTTAGCGAAAGAACCACCGTTTTTAGCTACCCATGCTAGTTCGTCATCTGAACTGCTAGTTACATTTCCGCCTGTGCCTGTTTTAACTGCCGGTGCTACTGTTGGATCTTTAGCTGGTTGAGTTGCTTGTCCTGTTTGTGTATTAGGGTTGTCTCCTGCTGCTACAGCCTGTCCCTGTTGTGAGCCTCCAGTAAAGTTACCATAGCCGCCGCCTGCTGCTTGTGCTGTTACTCCTAATGCGTTAGTTTTAGGCTCTGGTGTAGTAGATGTGCTCGATCTTGAAGCCATAGCAGATGCAGCATTACCAGTTGATGGATTTTCGGGTGCTGGTGCTGGTGCTGGTGCTGGTGCTGGTGCTGGTGCTGGTGCTGCTGCCACTGGGGGTTGATTTCCACCTATGGCTAATTGTTTCATTCTATCAAGCTCAGCAGAAGCTCCAGCTGACGGTTGTGCCATTTGCACGTTAGGATCTTTATTTGGATCATATGGATCTATCGATGGATCAGCTTGTTGTGCTGCGGCTTTAGGAGTACCATCTGGATTGTGTGTTGCTCCGTATTTCTGTAACCATGCCTGTCCTTTAGGACCAGTAGATGGTTTGCCACCTAATGTAGGTTGTGGGGCAACACTTCCAGGAGCTCTATTCTGAGTGCCTTGACCTGATTTTTTTGTTGCTGTCTTTGCCGGTGCTGCTGGTGCCTTAGTTGCTGCTGCCGGTGCTGCTGGTGCCTTAGTTGCTGCTGCTGGTGCTGCTGGTGCCTTAGTTGCTGCTGCTGGTGCCCGCGGTCTACCTGCAGCCGCATCTTGTGCTGCTTTTAACTGTTGAGCATTCATTGTTTTGGGCGCTGATGTTGATGGAACCGGTTTAGGAACACCAGCAGCTGGAGTTCCTGTATTTGTTGCACCCGTTAAACCTGTTGCTCCGGGTAATTTATTCATAGTCGCTTGTCTTTTATTGAAATCCGCAGCTAACCTGTCTGACTCTGCATCCGCTGCCGCATCTTGCCTAGCGATATCTGCTTGCGCTGCTGCTGCTTGAGCAGTTTTTGGAGCTTCACTTAATACAATATCGTTAATTTTCATAATTTTTCCTTATCTTAATCCAGCTAATCTTAAAATGTCTTCCTGGGCAGCTATTTCAACATCGTCGCCTACCTTAGGAGCATCTGGATCATTAGAAGTTTGTTGTCCTCCTGACCCTAATGCTCCCTTGGACTTAGTATTTAACACTAGCTTACCTGAAGCATCTTTAGTTAACGCAGAAGGATTCTTTTTTAAATCAAGTTGGGTTTTTGTTCCATTACCGTGATCAATCTCAGCAGCAACTCCGGGTTGAAGTGCTGATAGTTTTCCGGCCATAATTTCTTCTACTGTAGGCTCAGTACTTTCTTTTGGTACACAGTTAGGAACTGTGCGGCCGCCTTTTTTCTTTGTACCCACAGGCTTGTAACCCTTCCAACAAGGATTGTCTTTCGGGTCGCGTAATCCTTCGCCTAATAAATCTTCAATTTTCATATCGTCTACCTTTTTAGGCACTGCAGGTCCAATAAGTGTATCTGACTTTTTCTTTGTACCATTTAGTGCTTGAGTTTTTTTTGCGTATTTTCTAGCTCTAAAACCTTTTTTATGTTCCGCTAATCCTAGTCCTTGGCTTTCTAAATCTATTATGTGTTTACGAAGTTTTTCAATTAAACCTCTAGATCTTAAAACTTTAAAAGTTAAGTTCTCTACACTAAATTCGCCTTCTCTAGCTAGACCAGCTTTTCTAATCTTTGCTATCTCATCTTTGACAATTTCTGCAACTTCAATATCTTTTGATTTTAAGGCCTGCTGAATTTTATCAATATAGCTATTTACCTTATTTTCTACGTCATCATCGTTAATATTTACACGCTCTGCCTTGGGTTCATTGATCCAGCGATTATCTAGTACACTGTAAATTCCAGCACTGTGGTGGGGTTGTTGATCGTCTTGTACATATAGTTCTACATCTATACCTTTTATTTTTATATTATGTTTAAAGTTATAGTGATTCTTTTTAGCATCAAATAAAGATTTGAGCTGTAGTTCTTGATCTGCTGGAATGTTTACAATTAGATGTAGATCTAGATCGCTGTAGGGAGTATATGTGTAGGCAGCATTTGATCCGCTGATTGTGATATCTTTTAAATTTATTTCTGGAATATCAATAAAGTTGATAAAGTGTTTAGCTATAGCTAATAATTTATAACGTATCTGTGATTTAAGACTATTATTTTTCCAAAGGGCAGGATTTAGTTCATCATGAAAGATAACTGCACTGTCTAAAATTCCTTCTTGTGTAAATTCTCTCAAATACATCGTTCATTATTCTAATATTTTAAGTAAGGTATCCCAATATGCTGATAACCAACCTATTACTGCTACACCGCCTAGACCCATATAAGTCCACTTGGCTCTAAACTTTTCTAAATCAGATATCTTATCAGCTAATTCATGATGTTGTGCTGTTTGTTGCTTGTGTAACTCGTCGGCATGAGCATAAAACTTGTCTCTAGTTGTTCTGTACTCGTCTAACATAGTGTCTAACTTTTCATTGACTTGATCTCTAGTACGATCTAGACAGTCATGCATGTCTTTTACATCGACTTTTAAATCATCTAACTTTTCGTCAATTGCTTCTACTTTAGTTTCTAGTACACTTACACGTTCCTGTGTGGGTACTGAAGCTATTTTTGCCACTCGTGCCATTTGGGCATCTCCTTAAATTTAATGCTATTTTTTTAGCCAAAAAAAGTAGTGCCTAAATTGTGCCTTATTTTATATTTATTGTTTAATTTTAAAAACAATATTCAGTCCTGTTCCCTGTGTTATAAAAATTGGTTTTTGTATTATTGCAGTTTCATCTAAATTTGTGATAAAAGGTACAAACTGAAAATCTTCAATTAGTTGCCCTATGTGGTTTTCGTCTTTGATGTACACATCTACTTGTTCTGTTTCCCATTCAAAGTTCCATATTTTTTGTTCTGATGTCGAATTGAATCCGTAGTCGGATGCTTTTTCAATTAAGACTGCGGGCTTTTTGTCATAGCTGATATTACTTCTTAATTCTAAGGTTTGTATAACAGTATCAAAATTCTGTTGTTGATTTCTTTGTAATTTTTTATCTGGTTCGTTTCTATATTGACCAGTATAACTGATATCCACTAATGTATACAGACTATATTTCATCTAGTACTTATCAGACAAAAAAATAGGGCAGTAAAAACTGCCCTACCCTTCCCATCCCTAGGAAATCTCTAAATTAAGAGAATGTTAAACCAGTTGGAGTAACTGTTGCCATTGTGCAAGCAGTTGCGCCAGTTACGGTTGCTACGATAGCAGCTTCAGCTGCGCCATAGCTAGCATCAGCTACTGCTGGATTAGCAGCTGAACCGTCATTACCGGTGTTGTCATGAACCATAACTAAACCAACGCTTGGGTTTGCGTTTGTAAACCCACCAACATAATAGATCTCAAATTGACCTTGTAGAGCACGGATAGCTTGGCTTAATAAGCTGTTGCTGATTGTTGGGGTTGTGCTTAGGTTAGCGTCAGCTACAGAAACACTGATAGCTTTAAGTACTGGTGTACCAAAATTGCTAATAGGGGTTGCTGGAACTTTACGGGTATTAGCACCTACTGTGGTGCTACCTACGGTACTTGTATAGATACTTGGCATAATATTTTCTCCTCAATATGCTTTTACTCACGCTCTGTGAGTATTGTAATATTATTTATCCAGAAGTCAAAAAAACGGCTTTTAGTTGTTGTTTTGTCGTCCTTCTTGAATCTTTTTGATTCCTCGTTTAAATTTAGCGGGTTCGGCAGTACGTATAGCATTAATAAATCTGCGCTCTAATTCAGCAGCAGTTTCTAAGTCATATTGTTCTCTAATTAGAGTTAATAGGTTAACGGCGCTGTCAATAAGATTGGCACCGCGACTTTCAATTATAGCATCGGTATTACGATTTACACCTACTTCAGTTAAACCCTGTAAAATTGACCTAGTACTCTTTCTCATCGATATTCCCTTTTGTATATTTAATCGTTTTTTAATATTACTAAATACTTTTACACATTGACACAGGAGTTAAAAATGTTAGATCTTTTAAAAAAGATGATCCAAAGTCTCACTGGTTCGTATCAAAACGAACTAGATCAGTATATCAAAGAACGCAATCCTAAAAACGCCGCAGATGTTGAACGTATAGTACAAGAATATACCTACAGACAAATGAGAGGCTGGTCATGATCTGCAAGCTAATTCAAGCTATCGCTGAATATAAGCAACGTCAGGCCGATCTATATCTTAGAAATTTGACCTGGCAACCTATGACTGATGACGAAGTTGAGTGGGTGAATAACCCCACGAAAATCCCCAATAAAGATTGCAAGTCTTTAAAATAAGATATATAATACTGTATGCGTAACAGCATATAAGACATACACACAAGGAGAAAATAATGTCACAATTTGAAACACCAAAACTACCAGAAGTAAAATTCAACAAGAACGGCTACGAAATCCGTACAGATATTCTTGGCATGGCCAAGGATCTAATACAATCAGAACATTCAACTAAGTTTGCTGGTTGGGAAATGTCAGCCAAGCGTGACGAGAAGACTGGTCAGATCGTTACCACAGTAGGTATGCCAGAATTTCCAGGAATTGATAAAGTGTTAGAAGCCGCAGAAAAGATGTACAACTTTGTAAATCAAAGCGCAAAGAAGTAATTAACCTAAATCAAACAAAAAGGACTCTTCGGAGTCCTTTTTCTTTATCACTAAAAAGTTTTATTTGGAGTGAGGTAATCTCTAAAACTACAACTACCTGTTACTTGAGTATTTTTTAAGTACAACGCTTGTATGGCTTTGGCTAACTCTTTTTGACATTCAGCTTCAGAAGTGTAAAAGTTTTGAACACTTCCTTTATGTCTATAAGGAGGTTCTGAACTTAAGACTATAATGAGTAAAAGCCACATGTTTTATTCCCATGCTACCATCTTAAATCGTTCTCGGGGTGTGCCAAAGTAATTACACTTCCACTCACTTTGTGCAAAAAAATCTAAGTGATGCCATTCTGCTTTACGTCGTAATACATTTACAGCAGCATCCTCCCAATCAATACTGGCTAGTATAGGCTCTACATACTGTTTCATCCACAGCATTTCTTCGTAGTCAAAGCCATCATACTCCCAGTGTAGCAATTCAAAACAATTGCCATAACAATCTACATAGTCCATGCTGTAATCTAATCCCCATTTAGGTCTTAGACTGATCAGTTGCCATATGCGAGGAAAGTATTTGGTCCACATCTTGAGTTGGCTTAGTGCTTCGTCTTTGTATCCCTTACGTTCAAATAGCAAACTGTGATTTAGGATAGCACCTTCTAGTTTGTCTGATTGATCGAACCAAGGTTGTTTGATTGCTGTGCGGTGACTGCGATGTAGCTGTGTTTCAGTTAAGTTTGCCGCAGCATACATCTTTTCTAATTCAGTTAGATCGTAACCGTTTTGATCAAATAGTTCTAAGTGAGGTATTTTAGGAGCAAAATATCCTTCTATAGGAATTGTCCAATACCCTTGTGCGTTCCAGGTATTGTCTGTAAGTATTACATCCTTCATTTCTTACGACCACTTTTCATATTTGCACACCAGTGATACATTTTTGCTCGTTCACCGGATGCATCTTTAGCACGTTGACGTAATGATGTTACTGAGCCGTCGCAGCTGGCGCCAGCATTTTGTACACGACCCGGACGACTCTTGCCTTTGACTTTACCGTCAGCAAAGTTTTCAGCAACATTAAATGTTGGATCAGTCTTCTGACGCTTCATACCTTTAGGCTGACGAGGATCAACAGGGTCAATGTCAGTTGTAGTGAGTCCTGTTTTTTCTAAGTCGTTGATATATTTGTGTTCTTCTTCTTCGCTACCAAACGAAAAAATAGTACTGGGCGGTCCTTTGCCAAAATCATGTTTACCTAAGCCCTTCATATTACTAATAT
>Ga0315901_10000438_pt1 | contig 61766 bp, 60 predicted proteins | sample LakEriMetagenome_10_FD_203761 | JGI IMG/M metagenome (GOLD analysis project Ga0315901, IMG submission 203761) | Freshwater fungal communities from buoy surface, Lake Erie, Ohio, United States - Buoy 2 MA116 | ecosystem: Environmental > Aquatic > Freshwater > Lake | place: USA: Lake Erie, Ohio... | reverse complement strand
TCGCTTGTGATCTCCGCTCTTCCTACTCATCGGTGCCGAACTCTAGTTCCAGCAAATAATTTAAGAATCATTTACTGGGCAAATCTATTAAGGGATCCCTCGCGCACCCGTCAGAGCACGCCTACCCTTGCTGTATTCCTACCCTGGGGGAGTTCGGACGCGATAACGTCGCGCGAGGGATCTGGTCTAAGCATAGTTATTGCTACCGATAGAGTTCACCTGCTGATTAGGTCGCAAGCGGGTTTTACGCTCAGTTTGGGCCCAATCTGCGCGGGAGGATTCGCATAGCGGCCGAGTGCGCACGCTTGGAAAGCGTGTATAGGGCAACCTATCGAGGGTTCAAATCCCTCATCCTCCGCTCATTTCATTCGCTTTGACTGAATCACGAATGACTGAAACGGACTTGTTTACCTGGAACTGATTGCCCTGTCGGGGTTTGTTGCTGGCTCGGACATCCTCCGCTCACCAGTTCGGCCGGTCACCACTGAACAATCTGGTTGTCTTCCCATAGAACTCCAGTGGTATCGCCAGCATTGAATTCTCGAGTTGCTAACCAAAGTGCAGTTGCTGCGCCTTCTTCTGCGCTGCGCGGTGCATCAGGGCCACCCATGTCGGTGCGCGAATGATTCGGACAAACTGCATCAACTAAAACTCCGCGCGCACCTAGCCCGATTTCGTGTGCAAGGTTTCGCACCAGCGCATTAACGCCTGCTTTGCTGATTCGATACGGAGCAAGACCGCCAGCATTTCCAGGGCCAGACATTCGACCTAAACATGCGGAATAAATAATGATGCGGCCATTACGTGCTTCAGCCATTGCGGGAACTAGGCCGTTAACAATTGTGAAAACGGAATCTAAATTAATTGCCATCACGCGACGCCATTCGGCATCAGTGGTCTTTAGCGTTTTAGACATTTTCTCGCTCATAACACCATGGGCCAGAATCATAATTTCGGGTGCAGCGTGTTGCTGCGCAATCAGCTCAACTGTTTTGCGGGTAGCTGACTGATCTTCTAAATCAACGGCATAGGTCGTGAACTTTTGATTTGGGTATTGGCTCTGCAGCTTTTGGCCAGCAAGCGTTAAACGATCTGCGTCCTTTGCAATCATCAAGATGTCATGACCTAGAGCGGCTAACGATTTAGCGTTCTCGAAACCTAGACCCCTGCTTGCACCGGTGATAATTGCTAAAGACATGGGTAAAGCCTGCCTCAAATCCCTCAAAAATGTTGATTGAAATATAGTTACAAAATCGCTTTCCTGCGTAAAGTTTGACCTATGGCAACTAAAGATCGCAGCGGATATTTAACTTGGAAGCATGGCCGAACTTGGTTTCGCGTAATCGGAGACCTTAGAAATGGCCAGATTCCAATAGTTGTGATGCATGGTGGGCCTGGCGGAACTCACGTCGGGGTTCTATCTATGGCGAAGTTACTAAACGCGTCAGGTCGCCCAGTAATTGTTTACGACCAACTGGGCTGCGGTAAATCAACTGCGCTGAAAGCAAAGCCGGCCAGCTTTTGGACGATGGAGCTTTTCGAAGAAGAGCTGAGTCGCTTGATCAAGCATCTTAAAATACAAAATCGTTACATGCTCGCTGGTGCATCTTGGGGCGGAATGCTTGCGTTGAACTACGCAGTCAAGAGACCCAAGGGGTTAAAAGGTTTAATAATTGCTAACTCACTGCCATCTAGTCGTATGTGGGTGCGCGAGACACGCAAACTCGTTGCCAAGCTGCCTGCAAAACATCGTAATGCGATTTATAAATATGAGAAGTTAGAGAAATACAAAGCTAAGGAATATCTTGCAGCAAACGTTGAATTTGCTAAGCGCCATATCAGGCAGATTCCACAGCTCGTAGATTTCGCACAGAAGCCTAAGTTTGGAATGCATGTTTACGAGGCGATGTGGGGACCAACTGAATTCACGGTTCGCGGAACGCTAAAAGATTGGTCGGTTGAAAAGGAACTTCATCTAATTAAGGTGCCGACTTTTTTCATCAATGGTGAGAAAGATGAAGCAACCCCCGTTATGCATCGCTTCATGAAAGCACGCGTTAAAGGTTCGCAGTATTACTGCATCAAAGGTGCTTCACATACTGCCCCGGCCGAGGCGCCCCTTGAATGGATGCAGGTAACCCAGAAGTGGCTAGCCAGTAAGAAGCTTTAAGTCCGATTTTCCTTGCTTATCTCTCTGATTTCGTGATACCATGATGTCATGACTAAGCAAACAACTTTGCGCCTCCCCGATGATCTAGCCGATCAAGCAGAAGTCGTGGCTGCTGTAAGAAATATCAGTGTTAATCAATTAGCGATTGAAGCTCTTCAGGCTGAGATCTCACGCATGAAAGACGATGAGCAATTTATCATCGACCTTAAATTGCATTCGAAAAAGCATAAAAATCTGCTGGATCGCCTAGCTAGGTGACCTTGTACCTGACTTTGAATCAGGTACTGCATATTGCTGAAGAAGTAACCGGTGTATCACTTGAAACGTTGGCACGAGTTTCTCAATTACACCTTCTCTCTTCGGCAGTTGCGGCACCCCAGACAGAACTAATCGGGCTAGACCCATATCCTGAACTTTCAGATAAAGCTTCGGCTTTGGCCTTTCACATTGCACGAAATCACGCACTTCCAGATGGAAACAAACGACTTGCTTTTCTATCAGCGTTTGAATTCTGCTGGATCAACGGGTTCGAAATGGAATTCGATATTGATGATGCCGAAGCAATCTTCTTCGGACTCGCTGGTGGTGAAATTACCCAAGAAGCTCATGCGATCTGGATTAAGAAAACACTTCGCGACCGAAATGGTACTTGAGATACTCTTTTTCCATGGATTCCTTTGAGAGTTTTTTAACTTCGCAACAACTTGTTAGGGAATCTGAAGTGCTGTCCGAATTTTGTCGTTTGATAGTTGAGGAACGTTCAAGGTATGAAAATCAGGCAGAGATTTTTCTTGAGACGGGGTCTTTTTCTCGGGTAAATGGTAATTACTCTTTCAAATACAAAATGAAAGGTGACCGTTTCGTTTGGCATGCCAAGCCAATTTCGCCAACTGAAAATAGTTACTCCAGCGAAGTGCCTATTCCAGAAGCCATGGTTGATAAAATTGAAACCTTGATTGAGTTTTTTGCCCAGAGCGAAGCTGGATTTATTAGTTAGATTTGCACGCCAATATATTTAGTTTGTAAGAACTCGTGAATTCCATCGAAGCCACCTTCGCGACCTAAACCAGATTGCTTAACGCCGCCGAATGGGGCAGCTGGGTCAGAAATTACGCCCTTGTTAATCGCAACCATTCCGGATTCCATTGCCTCTGCTGTGCGAAGTGCACGAGCCAAGTCGCTAGAAAATACATAACTAATAAGACCGAATTCGGTGTCATTCGCGAGTGCGATTCCCTCAGCATCAGTGTCGAAAATAACGACTGGGGCTACGGGGCCAAAGATCTCGTGGTTCAAAATTGGGTTGTCTTTAGCCACTGAAAGCACGGTTGCTGGGTAGAAAGCACCTGGACCATCTGAGGTTTTGCCACCGGTTTCAACCTTAGCGCCCGCTGCGATTGATTGATCTACTAACTCAGCGATCTTGTTGCGCTCCTTGATTGAAACGCTAGCGCCTAACGTTGTGGTGGCATCGGTGCCGCGGCCAACAACAAATGCTGACATTGATTTAGTTAGCTCAGCAATAAATTTTTCGGCAATTGGTCGTTGCACATAAATGCGGTTCGCAGAAGTACATGCAGCGCCACCGTTGCGCATCTTGGCTAATAACAATTGTGGAATTGTCACTGCAAGATCAGCGTCATCGTGCACGATAACTTGTGCGTTGCCACCTAGTTCCATTGAACAACGAATCACTCGATCAGCTGCTTCTTTAAGAAGAACGCGACCAACTTCAGTTGAACCAGTAAAAGATAAATTCTTAACGCGTGGGTCGTGCAGCATCTTAGAAATCGCTGGCCCAGTTTTTTCTGGAATAACTAAATTCAAAACACCCTTAGGCAATCCAGCGCGTTCCAAAATATCAACGATGTGCATTGCAGTCAGTGGAGTTTCAGTTGCTGGTTTTAAAATCATGGTGCAACCTGCTGCAATCGCTGGACCGATTTTGCGAGTCGCCATTCCGGCTGGGAAATTCCAAGGTGTAATTAAAATTGATAAACCAATTGGTTGATGAGTAACTAAAATTCGCTTGTCTCCGCTGGGTGACATGCGGAAATCTCCTGGTGTGCGAACTGTTTCTTCAGCAAACCAACGGAAAAATTCTGCGGCATACGTCGCTTCGCCGCGAGCATCAGGCATTGCTTTGCCATTTTCGCGCGAGATCAACGTTGCAATCTCTTCAATTTCAGCAGTCATGATTTCAAATGCTTTGCGCAGAATTTCCGAACGGAATCGTGGCGCAGTTGCAGCCCACTCAACGGCTACAGCATCGGCAGCGGCAATCGCGGCCTCACATTGCGCATCATCGGCAATCGCAACTTGGGCAATTACTGAACCATCGCTGGGGTCAGTTACGGCAACCGTGCTTGCACCCGGCACCCACTGGCCATTTATATAGAGTTGTGTGCGCATAAGCAGAGCATAACAATCTAAGATAGAGCCTCTAACAAGGAGTAAAAGTGCCTAAGTCTTGGACTGATGGAGCCCCAGCCCCGGTTGCGCTTCAGGATCATGCGCATCTGCGCGACCCGTTGACCTACAAAATCAAGAAGTGGTTCTTGGGCAGTGCGCTTAACCGTCATTCGCTAGAGCATCAGCGCCTTAAGAAGCGTTATGCGCTCGGCATTTTATCTTCAGACTGTATTTCATCTTCGGCCTATGGCTCTGAGCAGATTTTGATTGCTTTGCTACCTGCTTTTGGTTTAGCAGCTTTCACAATTTTGATGCCGATGACTGGCATTGTTTTAGCTATCTTACTTTTGATCACACTTTCTTACCGAAATGTAATTCAGGTTTATACCAAGACAGGTGGCGCGTACATTGTTTCGCGTGACAACTTTGGCCCAGTAGTGGCACAAGTTGCAGCTGTCGCGCTGATGCTTGATTACATCGTAACTTTGGCGATTCAAAGCGCCGCAGGTGTTGCCGCAATTATTTCAACTTTCCCTGAACTTGAGCCATACAAAATGCATATGATTTTTGCAATCATTGTATTGCTAACTTTTGGAAATTTAAGAGGAGTTAAGGAGGCAGGCAAAGCATTTGCACTGCCAACTTATTTATTTATTGGCGCAATGTTGATCGTATTTACTTGCGGCCTGTATCGATATTTCACCGGCACTCTGCCAATGCTAGAAACTGATCTTCCAGGTGCTGTTGAACTTGGTCAGCCAAGCTCATTGCTCACTGGTGCGGCAATCTTTATTCTGTTACGTGCATTTGCAAATGGTGGTTCTTCATTAACTGGTCTCGAAGCAATCTCTGATGGTGTTGCACTATTTAAAGCTCCTGAAGCAGATAACGCAAAACGTACGTTGGTAATTATGAGCGCAATCCTCGGAACTCTGGTTCTAGGAGTTTCTTGGTTTGCTCATAAAATCCATGCAATGCCTTACGAATCAGGTACGCCGACCGTAATTTCGCAAATTGCAAAAGCGGCGGTCGGTAGCGGCACATTTGGGCAAGGCATGTTCATTTTGGTTCAGTTAGCGACGATGCTTATTCTTTTTGCGGGTGCGAATACGACTTACAGCGCGTTTCCGCTGCTCTGTAACTTCGTGGCTGCCGATGGTTATTTACCGCGCCAGCTCAGCAAGCGTGGGCACCGATTGGCATTTTCAAACGGAATTCTGTTGCTTGCAGGTGGCGGAATCTTCCTCGTAATAATTACTGCTGGCTCAGTTGAGCATCTAGTGGCTTTCTACGCACTCGGTGTATTCACCGGATTCATGCTGGCTGGTTTTGGAATGGCCAAGCACGCAACTACCCACAAAGGCGATGGCTGGAAAGTTAAGTTTGTAATTAACGGTTTAGCTGGTGCGATCTCATTAATAATCGTGCTTATTTTCTCGGTTGTTAAATTTACTCAAGGTGCCTGGATTGTGTTAGTTGTTGCGCCAATTATGGTCGTTGCATTCTTGAGATTAAATCGTCAATACACCGCAGAACAGAAAGCACTAACGGTTAAGAGTGAGCAACAACGCGCTACCTCTATTACCCGCCACGACGTTACAGTTTTAGTTGATTCCGTAGATCTTGCCACAATCAGTGTTGTTCGCTATGCACGTACCTTAAATGCTCGAAAGATTTCCGCAGTTCACTTCGTAATCGATGATCGACGTGCTGCCGAAATTCAAGCGGCATGGGCAGCATCTGATGCAGTTGACGATGTTGAACTTGAGTTAATTGATTGCCCTGATCGTCGCCTGCCTAATGCGGCTCTCGATTATGCAATTAGAATGACTGAACAAAAAGATGTTGAGCTAACTTTGCTATTACCTCGTCGTTCATACTCTGGTTTCTTGGGTCGCTTGCTACATGACCAAACTGCCGAAGATATTGCGGCACCGATCTCTCAATTGTCGCGAGTGGTTGCCACGATTATGCCGTTTGATGTTTCAAAAATGATCTCCGGTAAATCACTAGTTATCGAAAGTCATAAGCATGATGCACTAGTTGCACCAAAACCAGTTGTCGCGAAAGCTGAAGCTAAACCTTTGGTTGCACAATCAGCTGAGCCAATTAGTCACTACGCCGAAAATATGACGCCGATCGGAAACATTACTTGGCGTAAACGCGCGCATATTCAGGGCCGAGTAACAGCAATTCGCACAGCTCCAAGCGGAGCAGCTCCGGTGATTAATGTAGAAGTTTGGGATGAAACCGGTGGCGTAACGCTGCAATTCTTGGGCCGCCGTGAAATCCGGGGCCTCGATATTGGGTCTGAATTACGCGCCGAAGGCATGGTCGCTGAAAACGAAGGAAAAATGACTATTTTGAATCCTTCATACGAACTACTTAAATAACGTTTACTTCTAACGTTGGTTACGCCTTAATAAATATGGCGGTGGCGGTGGGATTTGAACCCACGGTTGAGTTTCCCCAACACACGCTTTCGAGGCGTGCTCTTTTGGCCGCTCAGACACGCCACCGTGGGTGACGATACCTCAAAAATTACTGCCGGAAAAAATTAATTAGTAGCTCAGCACACTCTGCTTCAAGAACTCCGCCTACAACTTCCATTTTATGTATTGCGCGTGGATCACGAAGCACATCCCAAACTGATCCGACTGCGCCAGCTTTTTCATCCCAAGCGCCAAATACCAAAGTATTGATACGAGACTGGGCAATTGCACCTGCACACATTGCACAAGGTTCAAGTGTGACAACTAATTTGCAGTCATCTAATCGCCAAGTACCCAATTTTTGTGCTGCCCGACGGATCGCAACGATCTCGGCATGCGCTGTTGGGTCTTGATGCGCTTCGCGTTCGTTAAATCCTGTAGAAATAATATTATTTTCAGGGTCAACAATTAACGCACCGACAGGTACGTCATCTGTTTTTAGAGCGCTTTGGGCAATTGCAATTGCTGAACGCATTAGATATTGATGAATCAAAGTTCTAGCAGCTCCGCAAACTCATTTCCAAAACCTAATCGCTTTGCAATAGCTTCTAGTTGTTCATCTGGAAATAGTTCGCCATCATCACAGAGCGCGAGCAGTTCCATATGGGGCATTCCAAGATCGGCAAAAATATCTTTGTGGCCCGCCGGTAACGGTTCGTCATCGTCGTTTGGTTGATCAAGGTCTGCAATTTCGAGAAACTCTTCAGCAACTTCGTAATCAAGTGCGCATGAGATATCACTTAAGAACATATAGATATGGGTTCCGAGGACACGGATTAAGATGAAAAACTCTTCGTCAATTGAAATTAGAGCTACTGCACCGCCATTTGTTTGTTGTGATTTAAGGCGATCAATAATTGCTGGCAAATCTTGGGCATCGGGCAGAGTGGCTAGCGTCCAACGGCCGTCTTCATGCCAGGCTTCTACGGCGATATCGACTTCGTTAATGAGTTCAGTCACTTTTCCACCCCTCACCGCATCGCCACGAAGGAACTTCCCGAGAGTTCCAATACGGACATAGTGGCACTTATTTATGCGGAAAGAAACCCCTGTATGGTTTGCGTTATGAAAGTTCACGTAGCAAATCACCCACTAATTTCCCATAAATTAACGGTTCTGCGTGATCAGGAAACTGATTCACCAACTTTCCGACACTTAGTCGAAGAACTTGTCACGCTGCTGGCCTACGAAGCCACTCGAGATGTTCGTACGCAACAAGTTGAAATTACAACTCCGGTAACAAAAACCACGGGTATCAAAATGGCATCGCCTGCTCCGGTAGTGGTTCCGATTCTGCGTGCCGGCCTCGGAATGCTCGAAGGAATGGTCAAGTTGCTACCGACTGCACAAGTTGGCTTCCTCGGAATGGTGCGAGACGAAAAAACTTTACAAGCAAGCACATATGCCAACCGTTTGCCTGAAGATTTAACTGGGCGCCAAGTATTCGTTCTTGATCCAATGCTGGCAACAGGTGGAACTTTAGTTGCAGCCTTTAATTATTTAATTGAGCGCGGTGCATCTGACATCACAGCAGTTTGTATCTTAGCTGCACCTGAAGGAATCAAAATTGTCGAAGATGCATTTAAAGATGCCAAGATCGATATTAAGTTAGTAACTGGCGCTCTCGATGAAAAACTAAACGAGCACGGTTACATCGTTCCTGGTCTCGGCGATGCTGGCGATCGTTTGTATGGTGTTGTCTAAATGGCAAGTACAAGTCCTGGTTATGGCATCACGATCCGAGTTGAAGGACATCCTGATTCACACCCGGTAGCTGCAATTACCGCAGTTATCAGCGAAGCGGGTGCAACTATTACCGCACTCGATGTTGTTGAATCATTAATGGAGCGAGTTGTAATCGACATTACTTGCGATGCAGTCGATCAAGAACATGCCGATGTAATTACTAGTTCGATTTCTAGGCACCCAGATCTAACAGTTCGTAAAGTTTCCGATCGCACCTTCTTGTTACACCTCGGTGGCAAAATTGAGATTCAATCGAAGGTGCCACTTAAAACTCGCGATGATCTTTCCCGTGCTTATACCCCTGGCGTAGCGCGCATTTGCCAAGCAATTGTTGATGATCCAGCCGATGCTCGCCGCTTAACTATTAAGCGAAATACGGTAGCTGTAGTAACTGATGGTTCAGCGGTCTTGGGCTTAGGCAATATTGGTCCTGCTGCAGCGCTGCCGGTTATGGAAGGTAAAGCTGCTCTCTTTAAGCGCTTTGCCGATGTTGATGCTTGGCCAGTTTGTTTAGATACGCAAGATGTTGATGAAATTGTGCGCACGGTGCAATTAATTGCCCCGGTCTATGGTGGCATTAATCTCGAAGATATCTCGGCCCCGCGTTGTTTCGAAGTTGAAGCTCGTTTACGTGAACTTCTAGATATTCCGGTTTTCCATGATGATCAGCACGGAACTGCAATTGTTGTTCTAGCCGCCCTTCGCAATTCGTTGAAACTAGTTAAGAAAGATCTATCTCAAGTAAAGATCATCATGAGTGGCGCAGGTGCAGCTGGTACCGCGATCGCTCGATTGCTAACCAAGAGCGGTGCCACGAACATTATTGCCTTCGATAAAGATGGCGTTATCTGGAAAGAAACTAAGGTTGATAACGACCCAATGCGTCAATGGTTCATTGATAATTGCAACCCAAGTAATTTCAATGGCAACATTCACGATGCTATGAGTGGTGCTGATGTTTTCATTGGTGTCAGCGCACCAAATGTTTTAGTCGAATCAGATGTTGCTTCAATGGCAGCTGGCTCTATTGTGTTTGCACTAGCAAACCCAGATCCTGAAATTGATCCAGTGATTGCGCGTAAACATGCAACTGTTGTTGCTACCGGACGTAGTGATCAGCCAAACCAGATCAATAACGTTTTAGCATTCCCCGGAATTTTTCGTGGGTTGCTCGATGCAAATGCACACAAAATTACTGACACGTTGCTGATTGCAGCCGCCGAAGCGATTGCTGATTGCGTTAGCCCGTCACAATTAAACACCTCATTCATTGTTCCTAGCGTTTTTGATCCGCAAGTTGTTACAGCGGTCGCTACGGCGGTAAAGAAGAGCTGTTAATGGATTTCTCCTCGTACCAAGGGTTTTTAAGCTCGATGGCACCGTTTTTGCTTTACATCTTCATGGGCGTCATTATTTTCTTGGAAACTGGGGTGCTAGTTGCCTTCTTTATTCCAGGTGATTCACTTCTATTCTTCGCTGGACTAGTTGCGGCCTCAACCGAGAATGTAAACATTCTTTTGCTAGTAACAATTATTTTCTTGGCGGCTTTCATGGGCGATCAAGTTGGGTTCGCCCTTGGTCGCACTGTGGGGCGCTCGTATTTAGAGAAGAGCAAACGACCTGGATTTCTCAAGATGGTTGCACGTGCCGAACGTTTCTATGAACGATACGGGTGGTGGGCCGTAGTGTTTGCGCGTTTCTACCCTTGGATTAGAACTTTTGTGCCACCAATTGCTGGAATTTCCAAGATGAATTACTACCGGTTCTTAAGCGCAAATGCTCTTGGCGCTTTCGTTTGGGGAGTCGGAATGACCATGCTTGGTTATTACGCAGTGCAATTCCCTTGGATAGATGAAAACTCTAAATTAATCGCGCTCTTCTTTATTGTGCTTTCGTTGATTTCTGGATTCGTGAACTACTTACGCCTGCGGCGATCACCCCAAAGTAAGTCATGACTATTCCGGTTACTAGATAAGCGCTGACGTTAACTCCGTTGGTTGGTAAAAGTAAATCGAGAAGCAGCGATCCCACTAATTGGCCGCCAACGCTAAAGAGGGTGAAAGTGAAAACCCCGAGGTGTTGCACAATCGTTGAAGTAAAGGCAATATAAATAACACCAATCACGCCACCGGCATATATCCACCATGGGCCAGCTGGCAGTGGCGCGAGTTCAGACCAATTTGCAACGACTGCAATAACTAAAAGAATTACCAAAAAGCTAGTGCCCATCATGAAATTTAGTAACGAAGTAGTGAAACTCTGTTTTGAGTATTCATTAATCTGTCCATTAAGTGCTCTTTGCACGCCAACGATGGCACCTGCCAAAACCCCGAAAAATACTGCCCACATGGATAGGTCCTTGGCATCGATGCGATCCCACACTGAAACTAAAACGGCTAATACTGTTAAGGCAGCAGCAGCAATTCGTCGCTTTGAGATTAATTTCTTGCCGCCGCCAGTTAATCCAATTCGATCAACATATAAAGACATGGCAGTTTGTCCCGCAATTGAGGCCACTGAATAGATTGCTACACCGATGATTGGCACAATTTGGGTTTGAAACGCGACAAACGTGCCACCAAGAGCGCCGGCAAATAAGCGCCACCGTGGAATCTCTTTGGCTTTAACTGCCACGCGCAGATTTGTAATTCCTTCTTTTATACCCTTATGAAAAAGTGAGATAACGGCAATGATTAGAAGTCCAGAGCCAAAGGAAACTAGCGCAGCTTGAATTCCATTATTTAACCGATAGGAAAGTTCGCCATTTGCTCGCGCCTGAAGCGCGATCATTAAACCTGACAGCGCCGCTAATAAATCAAGGCGCATTACTTATGTGTGCCGTCGAACTCTCGTTTATCAGCTATCCAGTCCATTAGCGCGAACAAAACTCCAGATGCAACGAAGGTTAAGTGAATAACAATGCGCCACTTAGTGCCGCCGCCTACATCATCTTGCCCCGCAAGTTCGATGAAGTCTTTTAATAGTTCAATTACTGAAATCGCAACCAGTGACCCGATTAATTTGATTTTCAAACCTGAAAAATCAATGGTTCCCATCCAGTGTGGGCGATCTTTAGATTCAGCTGCTACATCAATACGTGAAACAAAGTTTTCATATCCGGCAAAGATCACCATCAGAATCAGGTTAGCCAAAAGAGTTAAGTCAAGAAGAGCCAAAAGTTCAAGGGTAAATGTCTGCGCAGTAGCTTCGCCGATGTGTTGAGTAATGTGATAGAACTCAACAATAAAGCGCCAACAGAGAAGAATTAGCGCACCAACTAGCCCGAGGTAAAGCGGAGCCAGTAAGAAGCGCGCACGGAATAAGGTAACTTCAATTGCGTGTGTTATTTTATTCATGTACTAAGTTTAACCCTCAATAAGCAAGGTAGCGGCTAGCCATTCTTCTTCGCGTTGCGATTTCTCTAAATTTAACTCGGCTAACTCGCCAGCTATGGCGGCCAATCGCTCGGCGTCAAATTCACAGAATTCTTGTTCCGCTATTAACGCTGCGCTCTTTTCCGCTATCTTGGATATTTGGCGTTCAATGCGTGCCAAATCTTTCTTAGCCTGACGTTGTTCGGCAGCTGAAGATGATGATTTATTCTCTTTTTTAGTTGTGGTTCCTGAAATAGCCTTCTCGCGTAGCTCCAGATATTGATCAACTCCGCGCGGCAGATCAAGTAACTTCTTGTCGCCAAGCAAGCCAACGAAGCGATCACACACTCGCTCAAGGAAGTATCTATCGTGCGAAATAATTAGCAGTGTGCCGGCATAGCTATCTAGTAAATCTTCTAACTCAGTCAAGATCTCGATATCAAAATCATTGGTTGGTTCATCAAGCATCAAAACGTTAGGGCTTTCCATAAGCAATCTAGTTAGTTGCAGGCGCCGTTTCTCGCCGCCGGATAAATCACCAACTGGGGTCCATTGTGAATCGCGGTCAAAACCTAACCGCTCACAAAGTTGTGATGCCGAAAGTGTGCGACCTTTGCCGAGTTCAATATGTGAGGCAACTTTTTCTACCGCTTCAAGAACTCGCCAGGTTGGGTCTAGCTCTGTTAAGTGCTGGGTTAAAAATGCAGCTTTTACAGTTACGCCCGTTACAAGCTTTCCAGCGCTAGGTTGCACTTCACCAGCTAGCGTGCGCATTAAAGTGGTTTTGCCAGCTCCGTTAACGCCAACAATGCCAATACGATCGCCGGGGCCAACATTCCAATAAAGATCATCGATCAACTCTTTATCGCCAGCACGAACTTGTAGATGATGTGCTTCGTAAACCGTGTTTCCTAATCGATTTTGGGCAAATTTCAATAACTCGGTGGTGTCACGCGGTGCTGGCTCGGCTGAGATTAATTCATTTGCAGCATCAACTCTAAATTTTGGTTTAACTGTTTGAGCTGGCGCACCGCGACGTAACCAAGCCAGTTCTTTACGAATAAGCATATTGCGGCGTTGGTCTAGTACTGCAGCTTGGCGAGAGCGTTCTGCTTTAGCTAATACGAATGCGGAATATCCACCGTCATATTCTTCGACTTTGCCGCCGACAACTTCCCAGGTGCGATCTGTTACTTCATCTAGAAACCAGCGATCGTGCGTTATTACCGTTACGGCAATATTTTTACGATTCTTTAAATGGTTTGCTAACCAAGCCACACCTTCGACATCTAGGTGGTTAGTTGGCTCATCAAGCAAAATTAAATCAAGATCATCGATTAGTAACTTAGCTAAACCGACGCGTCGTCTTTCGCCACCTGAAAGAGAGAGAAATGTGCGTTCAAATAGATGATCATCAAAGCCACCAAATAGCCCGGTAAATACTTCGCGAACACCAGCATCGCTGGCCCACTCATGTTTTGCTTTATCGCCAAGAACAACATCTCGAACTGTTGCGGCTTTATCTGCCACATCGACTTGATTGAGCATTCCAAGTTTGACTGAATTGCTCTTAGTTACGCGCCCAGAATCTGGTTGCTCGATACCTGCAATTATTTTCATTAAAGTGCTTTTGCCAGCACCATTTCGGCCGACAATTCCAATGCGTTCGCCTTCAGCAACACCCAGAGATACGCCAACTAGTAGCTGCTTGATATCAAAGGCTTTGTTGACGCTTTCGACGTTAACAAGATTGCGTGCCATAGGGGGAAAGCGTACCTTTACCGCATGAAGGTTACTGACCGAGAATATGCATTGGCACTAGATGCCGCAGACCCGCTACGCCACTTCAAAGAGCGTTATGTGATTACCGACCCAGATATGTGTTATTTGGATGGAAATTCGTTGGGCCGTTTGCCACATGACACTGTTAAAGCGGTTAATGATTTTCTAACTAAGGAATGGGGCCCTGAGGTTGTAAATGGCTGGGGCCATTGGGTTGATGAAGCCCAGCCAACCGGTGACTTAATCGGTCGCGCAACCCTTGGTGCTGCTGCGGGTCAGGTTCTTGCTTGCGATACCACTTCGGTTAATTTCTACCAACTTTGTCTAGCGGCTATTCATGCTCGCCCGGGCCGTAAAACAATCATTACTGATGCCGCCAATTTTCCAACTGATCGATACATTCTCGATGGCATCGCTAAACAATTTGATTTGAACTTAGTAATAATCGATAACGAAGATCCTAAAGTTGCCGACAATGAATTAATCACGGTTGATGTTTTAAAGCCTTACCTTTCTGACGATGTTGCGCTTGTAACGCTTGAAGTAATTCAATACCGATCAGGTGCGCGCAATGACATTAAGTCTTTAACTGATTTAGTTCGCAGCTTCGGTGCATTTCTACTTTGGGATGCCAGCCACGCAGTTGGTGCGATTGAAATGAACTTCGATGCTAACGGTGTAGATATCGCAGTTGGTTGCACATATAAGTACGGCAACTCTGGCCCAGGGGCACCAGCTTGGTTATATGTAAACAAGCGCGTGCAAGCTGAACTACAAGTTCCGATTCAAGGTTGGTTTTCGCAAGGTGATCAATTTGGCATGGGGCCAGTATTTGAACGCGCCGAAGGTATCAGAGGATTTCAAATTGCCAGTCCTTCTTTAATTGGGTTACGTTGTATCAAAAGTGCGTTCTCAATAATTGAAGAAGCTGGGATGAACGAGATTTCGCATAAGTGTGCAACCGGAACTCAAATGATGATCGAGCTATACGACGCTTGGTTGGCTGACCTTGGCTTCACGCTGCTGACCTCACGAGATGCTAATGAACGTGGTGGCCACATCTCAATCGGGCACCCAGATGCCGCTCGTATCTGTGTCGCTCTTCGCCAATTCGCCAACGTAGTTCCGGACTATCGCACCCCTGATTCAATTCGTTTAGCTATCTCGCCATTGCCTACCTCTTATGTAGAGATTTGGGATGGTTTTCAACGTATTCGTGATCTAGTAACTACCCGCCAATATGAAAAGATCGAAAAATCAGATTCGAGAGTTACGTGAGCACTGATCAAGTAGATCCAGCGCTTACTTACACTTCTTATTTAGCAGTTGATGAGCTTCTTGCTCTGCAAAGACCGCTATCAGATGGCCCCGAACATGATGAGATGCTTTTTATTATCATTCATCAAAGTTATGAACTTTGGTTTAAGCAATTAATTCATGAATTCTTGGCTGCGCAAGTGGCTCTGGAAGCTGGCGAAACACATCGCTCGCTTGCACTACTTGGGCGCATTCGAACAATCATGAAAGTTTGTGTTGCGCAGATTGATATTTTAGAAACAATGACGCCCCTGCAATTTAATAGTTTCCGCTCATATCTTTCTTCATCTAGTGGTTTTCAATCTGCCCAATTTAGAAAAGTCGAAGCAATTCTTGGTCGTCGTGATAGTGCAATGGCTGGGCATCTACCAGCTGATGTGCAAAGTGATATTTCGTTAATCACTAGTCGCAATTCAGTTTGGGATTCTTTGCTGGTATATGTTTCAAAGCGCGGCCATAAGATTCCAGCAGAAGTTCTAGCTCGTGATAAATCAGTTGCATATGTTGCAAATCCAGCCGTGCAAGATGTATTACTTGATGTGCACCGCAATGATCCAGAGAGCGCATCGGTCTGCGAGCGTCTACTTGATATCGACGAAGGGCTTCAAGAGTGGCGATACCGCCATGTGAAAATGGTTGAACGCACGATTGGTGCCAAAATGGGCAGCGGTGGTTCGGCGGGCGTTAAGTACCTAGCAAGTACTTTGTTTAACCCGGTCTTTGTGGATCTCTGGGAGATCCGTTCTCGCTTCTAGTCTGGTAACCCAGCTAAAACAATTTCGGATAACTCTTTGCGCTGACGTGGCGCATTTTCACGCTCAAGTAGAACGCCTTCGAGTTGTTCGGCCGGGCCCTGAGTTCCGATTGCAATTACAACAATAGGTGCGATTTCCGCAGGTAGCGCAAAGGTTTGAGCTGCTTTTGCAGCATCAAAACCAGCCATTTGATGGGCCACTTGGCCGCGACTATGTGCCTCAAAAGTAAGTTGGCTAACAGCTAATCCAGCATCAAAGCCTGAAATCAGTCGGGGAGTTCCATCTTCATTTTGATTAACGGTTGAGACCAAAACTAGCGCCGATGCACGGTTAGCCCAACTCTGGTTAAACGAAATCAAAGTATCAAGAATTGAGTTAAATACTTCATCGCCACGTACGCCTACATGAAAACGCCAAGGTTGAAAATTGTTAGCAGATGGTGCCCAACGAGCTGCTTCTAGAATCGCAACTAACGCCTCATTGGAAATAGTGGCAGTTGCATCAAATGATCTTGGGCTACGTCTATTACTTAACACTGGGTGAATTGGAGTTGCTGTATTTGCGCTCATTTAATGAACTATAGATTACAAGCGCAGAGAGTGCTAACTGAAACTTCTATCTGAACTACTTGGTCATGTAATAGTAAAGAATCGCAAATATTGAAAGGAGTGCTGCACCAGCAAGGATTAGATACTTAACCCAAGTTGGGATACCTACTTTATCGGCAGCTGATTGCGCCATAGTCTTAGTTTTATTCATCGCCCTACTAGCCCAGGCAAACTCGCTAGCTAAAATTCCAAGGCCGGCAAGTAAAATTAAAACGCCGGGGCCTGGTGCAACCAGTGCTATCGCGCCTAGCACCGTGACTGTTCCGCCTAGAACGCCTATAAATATGCGCCAGACTAAGTTGCCGGCTTTACTGCGTTTTGCGAATCCCCGAATATTCATAGCGGCTCCTTATGAGTATTTACCACTCGACGCACAGTTCCATACGCTGCTGATGCTATCTCATCGCGGCGACGACGATAATTCTCAGATGCACCAGAGATTAAATGCTCGAAGCGAACATCACCATTTATCAAATGGCGCATAGTTTGTGGGTCTGTCTCATCACCAAAGTGAGGAGGATCAGTCTTTACAATCTGAACCACAATATGAGGATTTATTTTGCGGTAGACCAGAGCTAACTGACGATAAACGGCATTAGCAAATTGGCGGTAACTTACAAGGCCAAAATCGCGCGCTTTTAGGCGCAATCTAGCGATCATTAAAGGCTGGGCTCCATGCTTAACGGTGGCCATTTCGTAGAGAATTTGGGCAGCTTCCTTGGCGCCATTGGCTTCTGGCAACTTCTTGCACATGCGGTGTAACCGAGCTCGCTCTTCGGGATCTTGTAACAACTTCACGGTTTCAGTGATGTTTGCTAAATCTGCTTGATCAGCTCGCAACGCATAACCTAAATCATGACACCACTGGGCGCGAGCTTCTTGATCATCAGTACCGCGAATATTTGAGACAAATACTGTTGGTACTAATGCAGGTAGCAGCTCGTGCACGCCGTTATAACCAGTTGCACAAATCGCTGCATCAAAAGCGTGTAAAACTTTAGCCAGCGGGAAATATCGAACTTGCTTAATTTCCAAACCATCAGGAACCAATGAATTTCCATTAGCGTCGATCGGCTTTTTAGTTAGGACCACTTGCAAATCTTTCCAACCAATTAAACCCTTGAGTGCTGCCGTCATTTTCTCATTTACATCACTATCGCCAGTTCCTAATTGAACTAATACCGCAGGGCGATCCAGATCAATGCCAAGTGCTTTTCGAGCTTCATCACGTTCGAGAGCTGTTGATTTTTGGAATAATGACACAGCTGAAGTTACAACGGCATCTTTACGATTCTTAGTTGGACCATGATCATAAACTCGAGCAAAATCGCCAGGTTCGATAATTTCATCCATCATCATTGATTGCAGACCAAGGGCTAGGCCTTGTGGTTTCTTCTGCCACAAACCTCGGCGAACCCAAACTAAAGCTAAATCATTCTTCTTTAACTTTGCGGCGATAACACCTGGATATGGAACTACGCCATCGAAGGATAAAACTTGAGCATCAGTTTCTTCAATTAGGGCAAGCAAGCGATCGCGCAAGTAAGCATCCCAAAGTTTGCGAGGCATCCAGCCACGATCACGGCCAGGAATATATTCACAACGAACGCCAACAAAATTAGGCACTTCGGCAACGCCACCAGCCATCGAAACAATGATTGGGTTAGCGATTTCCTTTAGTTCAAGGGCAATCGCACTGGCACGAGCAAGATGACCCATTCCGACACCATTACTGGTAGCCAGGATAATCGTGGGTTTTTCCGCTTGCGGACTCATAGAAGGAGAGTTTATCGCGTAAAAATAAATCAGGGGCACACCCGTTTGGATGTGCCCCTGACCTTTAAGTAGTTCTTTTACTGTTAAGAAACTTTCTTAACACGACCATCAAGTGCTGGGAGTTGAGTGACCTTTCCAGCGGCCATATCTGCCTTTAGTGCATCTACAAATACATCAAGTAGTGCGCCCTGAACCTTGGCTTTCGCTGGTGAGAATACATTGAGGTATCCGTCACCACCGTAAACAATAAAGTCAAGAGTTGTAAGGGTATAGACAGCTTGATCCTTGGCAATTGCAGTTCCATCGTTCTTAGTTACCGAAACGATGCGACTTCCGACTGCCTTAGTTGGATCAAAGGTGAACTTGAAACCAGAAATTTGTGGGAATCGACCATCGCCTGGATAGCTTCCGCCAACACCATTTTCTAGTGCTTTCCATAGGTTCTCACCAGTAACAACTGTTGTTGCAACTTGATTACCGAATGGGTAAACAGTGAGTGCATCTCCAAGTGTTACATCAAGTGCGCCGGTACCAGTACGAACCAAATTGGCATCAATCGGCTTGTACGTCTTAGCTGGGAAAGTATCGCGAATTCCGCCACCATTAGTTAACGCAAAGTCTGTCTTGTACTTTGCGCGAAGTAGATCAGCGATGTAAATACCCATCGGGTTTTCACCAGATCGTTCAACTGCTGGAGTTCCGCCACGTGGGAATGTGCCAGAGACAGAACCGATCTTGGCATCAAGCTTTACGGTCATTTGATCTTTGTACTTCTTGACTAGCGCTGCGGCAGTTGCATCAGCTGCAACTGTTGAAAGCGCTGCCTTCTTGATGACTTCAATTGAAGAACCAATCACTTTATCGGTGTCAGTATTAACACAAATTTGTGATCGAGTGTATTCAACGCCAGAGTTCAGAACTTGGCCAACCAATGTTCCGAAAACTCGCTGAGTTCCAGGAACTAGAGTTGAGAATGTTTGGTGGCTGTGTCCGCCATAGATTGCAGCAGCGCCCTTGATTTCCTTAGCCATATCGTTGAGTACACCAACCGCTACTCCACCAGCGTTTTCAGACCAACCTTGGTGGATTACGGCGATAACTACATCGGCGCCAGCTTTCTTGGCCGCAACAATTGCGGCATTTATACCAGTCACGCCAGCTTGAATCTGAATTGTTTGCTTAATTCCAGATGCATCTGTGTAATCCAAGTTACCTGGGAAAACTTGCTCGATGGTGGTTTCAGTATTTGAGCCAACGATGCCGATTTTCACGCCGCCTCGATCGATGATGGTGAAGCTCTTAGCAGCCTTAGTGCCTGACTTCAGCACAGCAAGGGATGAGTCACCGTAGTTTGATGCAACCCACTGGAAATCAGATGCTCCGATTACCTTTTGAACATGTGCTAAGTTGCGATCGTGTTCGTGGTTTCCGAAAGCTGAAACATCGAACTTCATTAAGTTCATTGATTCAATAGTTGGCATTTCTTCAAACTCGGTTGAAATAGGTGGTGCAGCACCAATGTTGTCACCTGATGAAACTGTGACGGTAGCTGCTGCATTCTTGCGATCGTTTGCAAAAGCAGTTGTTAATACCGCAGCGCCGATTGAGCTAGACGGGGAACCTTCGATAGCACCGTGCAAGTCGCTAAGTTGTAGAACTTGAACTGACTTAATGTTTGATGCAGATGCAACTGTTGCGAGTTGGGCTGCGGTGTAAGACTTGTTTGACTTAGCAGCTGCCGAGAAACCGTAGGCATTTACTGCTTGTACGACTGGAGTTCCGCCAGGTTGCCCTGCAACTACAGGCATTGTTACAACGCTATGCGATGTAACCGGAACTAAAACTGGACATGAACCTGAACCAGCCGAAACCACGTAATGCGTGATTGCAGGGGTCGCAGTTGCAGATGGTGTCCATTTAACAACAACACCGCGGGTTGATAAATAAGAGGTGACATTTGTCGGAGCACTTGGAGTTGAATAAACAACGTTTGCCTGTGCGATTGGGGTAACCATGGTTACCGCTAGCGAAGCTACAACGACAAATGCGCCGAAGCCTAGTTTTTTACTTGTTTTTAGGGTGTTTGCCATAAGGCGATCTTATATAAATCACGTTAAATTCTTGAAAACACGCGATAAACCACGCGTGAACGAGCGCTCCCGTTGCTTAAAAATTATAAACGGCTAAACTTCCTAAGTAACAAAATTTGTTGGGAGTAAGGCACTAGGGGCTTCGAGATCGTCTTGAAGTCGAAAGTGCAAAAAATGAAAACCACTGCGAATCATCCGCAAACGTTTAGATCTGTTCCTGCCACTTCAACGCCAGTCTCTAAAACTCGAGTCGCCGCTCTGTTAGACCAAGAATGGGCTCGTTTTAAAGAAGGAACTGGCAATTCCGAAATCGAAAATGCGGTTGCCAAAGAGACCATGCCAATGGGCGTGCCATCTAGCTTCCAGCACTGGGACCCGTACCCAATTTCCATCACCTCGGCACAAGGCGCCTATATGACCGATGTCGATGGTCGTAAATTGCTTGATATGTCAATGGGCTTCGGCGCAATGTTTGCTGGTCACTTGAACCCAGCGGTCGTTGAAGAAATTAAGAATTCGCTCTCCGAAGGAATGCTCTTTGTAACTCCTTCACCAATTTCGCGCGATGCGGCTGAACGCATTTGTAAGCGTTTTGCAATTGACCAAGTTCGATTTGCTAACTCTGGCACTGAAGCAACCATGTACGCGGTTCGCTTAGCTCGCGCCTTTACCGGTAAGAGTGGTGTTGTAAAACTCGAAGGCGGCTACCACGGTTCATTTGATCCGTTAATGGTTTCCTGTAAGCCAAGCTTGTCGCAAGTTGGCGATGCAAATGATCCAACGCCAGTACCAAATGTCGGAACAGTTCCAGGCGATGTTTACGTAGTGCCATTTAATAACATCGAATCACTGGAGCGAGTATTTCAAGCTCACGCTGATGACATTGCTTGTTTTATTCTCGAGCCTGTTCTTGAAAACATTGCAATTGTTTTGCCAGATGCTGGATATCTCGAATCTGTTCGCCAACTATGTGATCAGTACGGCATCATTTTGATTTTTGATGAAGTAAAAACTGGTTTAACTGCTGGCTATCAAGGTGCTGCACAACGTTTAGGCGTGCAACCTGATTTGATCACCCTTGCAAAATCAATTGGTGGCGGTGTACCTGTTGCGGCATTCGGTGGAAAAGATAAATACATGCAAGCAGTTGCCGATGGTCGTCTTGGACATTTTGGAACTTTTAACGGAAACCCACTCGCAATGGCCGGTATCCGCGCAATAGATAAAATTTGCACCCCTGAAGCTCTAGAAAAAGCTGAAGCTTTAAATAAACAAGCACTAGTGCGGATCAATGAAATTATTGATGAGTACAGCTTGCCTGCGCACACTGTTGGTTTTGGCGTAAAGGGTTGTATTACTTGGTCAACATCGCCGGTTCGAAACTATCGTGATTACAAAGCAACTGACTTCCAAGTAGCTGAACTCTCTTGGTTATGGTCGCTTAACCGCGGAATCATTACCCCTCCGGGACTTGATGAGCAATGGTTGATTTCATTGGCACACGGCCAAACCGAAATTGATATTTTGGTTGAAGATTTTAGATCTTTAGCTAAAGCGCTTCGTGACTAAATCTTTCCGCGCACAAACTTTTTGAAATTCTTAAGGCCGTTGGTCTTGCCATAATTCTTAAAGTAAAAGGCTGCTCGCACTATTGGCGCCCAAGATCCAAAAACCCGTTGGAAAACTTGTGCTCGCGCCAAAAGATCTCGTTCGGTACCCCAAAGGCTGCCCGAGCTATCTTTTGGGTGAATTGCAATTGTGATTGGCAAGAAGGTCGCAGTTCCACCTTTATTTAGTAAGTCGGTGATAAAAATGTATTCATCGCCAATGTAATTGCTAACACCAGCACCGAATTTTTCATCGAAGTAAACATCTTTAGATCTAATGCTCTCGACCCGCACAATCATTTCGTAGGTTGCAGCTTTTGCAGAATTGAACTTAGTTAACTGAACTTTTTTCTTTGAATAACGCTTACGAAGTGCGCCAGTGGTGTCGATCGCCTGCGCTAAAACCAGGTCACATTCCGGATGTTCCTCTAAATAGGCAACTGCTAACTTAATGCCACGGTCCAGGAAAACGATTTCATCATCAGCAAAAAGTAAATATTTTGTATTAGCGCTGCGAAGCACGGTATTTCGGCTTTTGGCAACGCCAATTTCGGGGGATTTAATTGAATCAAATCTAAAGTTACTAGGTAGCGGTTCAGCTGAATTATTGGGGTCTTGAATGGAGATAAAAACCTTATGCGGAACGCTGACGCGCGGAGGTTCAATATTGTTGATGCGGTCAGAAAGAGTGGAAAACCCAATAGTTAATAGTTCGTTACTCACTATGCGTACGCGCCCTTGCAAATCGCATCAGGCTAGTTGACATGCTAGAAAGACCTGAATTCTGCAATCTAAGACCGAAGAAAAGAACTACTGTATTAGCTGGGCTGATATCACCTTGATAGCTTAAATATATAAGTAGTCCGAGCAAGACAATCATTGCAATGCCTGAATACAGAATTCCTATCTCACCTGATTTGATTCGAGTTCTAAACTTGTCAGCTGATGAAATTCTCTTTTTCTTCTTGCGAGCGTTGGCGAAGTTCCGTTGGTCTTTGATCTGTTTTGCAAAAATACGACCGATTAAGTGGAGAACTACTAATACAACAATCAGATCCACTAAACCAAAAATTGGGTTAAAGTAGATAAAAAATAAGATAACCACACCTAGCTGAGTCAAAGTAGCCAGAATGTTAGTCAGTTCGATTGCTAGCGACCAGCGCCAATTTTCTTGAAATTTATTTACTTCGCTATCACTAGCCTTGAAAGCCTTCTCAAAAACTCTTAGCCGATAAATGCGTTGAAAAAATTGACCCGCTCGAGTTAGGCCAAAAAATAGAAAAAAGAAAACTACAAATAATATAAGTTCCCTTTTAGAAAGTTCATCTTCGTGCAAAATTATTTCAGTAAAGAATTTAGCCACTAATAGCTCTGAGACTGAGATAGAGGCAGCTAACAATGAAAGGCTAATTAGAATTAATCTGAATTTGTTAGTAGGAAATAACTCGAGCAAGCTCTTGCGCAAATTCCACAAGATAACTTTCATCGTTAATTTTCCTCTTCTAAAGCATAGTTAGAGGGTAAATTTATCGTATGTGGCTAGTTATTACGCAGCTTGGCAGAGGTTATGATCGCCAAAATATGGCCAACAGTTACAAATAACGCAATAATCAAAGCAATTTGCAGTGAAATTGCAAAACTGCCAAAGATCGCGACATACATGGTGAACTCAACTGAATGGAAAATGCGATGTGCGGGCAAGAAATTGAAGACTTTGCGGGCTAAACGAAGTAACCCTTTTCGAGGCAAATTAACGCCTTTGGCATCTTCAAGTTTTGGTAAACCTGAGAATGCTCTTGCCACATGTACTGCGTCGTTAAGTGCTTTATTGATAATGATTAGAACTGCAAGCAATGCACCTAAGTATGGGTAAATACTTGAAGTAATAGGTTGATTAGGCCAATCTGCTAATCGCAAACCAAAGCAGATTGGAATCAAACTCTCTGCCCCGTAATGACCCAACTTGTCCAAAAAGATACCCATAGGCGACTTGGTGTTGCGCCATCTCGCAACTTCGCCATCACAGCAATCAATCAGCATTTGTTTATGACTTAAAAGTAAAGCTAACGCGATTCCAAACCAACCTTGAATCAATAGTGCGGGTCCAATTGAAGCGCCTACCAAAATCATTAGCCAAGTAACGCCATTTGCGGTGATTGGAGTGCGCAATAAAACTAGAGTTACATATGGTGAGATTTTACGTAAGTAGAGATCAGCGATCCAATGTTCAGCATTTGATCGACCAGTGACTGAAGGTGGTTGTGATACTTCGCGAATTTGCGCAATGGTTGGACGTGCTGGACGTTCTTGCATTTACTTACTCCGCGCCTTATGTCCGGCTACCCACTGGATAGATGAAACTACAAAGAAGAGGAGCCCAAAGTACCAAACTAGTGGAACGATGGACCAACCGAGTGCTAGGAATACACCAAGAAGCGCAACTCGGCCTAATATAAAACCGCCAGCAATGGCCAACCACTTTGGTTTATGTTCATTTTGTAGTGCACGATACATATTGTCGTAATGATTGAAAAGAATGGCAAAGAGCAATAAAAAGGCAGCTGGTCGATTTAGATCTGTTGCCACAACGGCCCAGATAAAGACGGTACCTTCAAGAGCGCGCAAGATTGATGGTTCTAGCCAGTCGAAACGATTAGTAGAATGTTTATTCTTGAAGAAATCTAATTGGTCATCAATTAAGTTCTTATTAACACGCAGCTTTGGCCAGGTTAGAGATTTGCGAACTCGTGAGCGGAAAATCAAAACAATGGAGATAAGCGCCAAAATTGGCATTATTGTTAAGGTGAAAGCGGCCCCACCAACTATCGAGGCTGCGCTAATTACCAACCAACGTTCACCAATTGGGAACTGAAGTGCTTTCTTCGCCCAATATTCAACTCTAGATTTCTTAACTTTATCGACCGGCACGAATCCGTCGGACACTTGATTGAAGTCAATAACTGGCAGGTTTGTGCTGCGCACCTTATTGATGCGCGCAAAGTTATAGTCTGACAGGTGGCGAAAGGTTTGAAAAACCATCATGAACATGGCCGGTATCCAAAGGTCTCTGCCACTCTTTGCTGCACCGTATGCCAGAGCAAAGAAGACTAAGTATTCCTTGATGCGATCAGTGATGGCATCGAGCCAAGCACCGAGAGCTGAAAATTGACGGGTGTATCGAGCTAATTCGCCATCAACACAGTCAACAATAATGCTGAGTTGTAGCAAAATTGCACCGGTAAAAATTGTCCAAAAAGTTCCACGGCTAAACGCGTATGCCGAAAGCAAACCAATGGCAAATGAAATCAAAGTAACTTGATTTGGTGTCATCTTAAGGCGCACCGCGGCCCAAGTGAACAATTTAGAGAACTTGCGTAATACAAACACTGAGAAAAAACCATCATTAGCGCGGTTGGCCATCTTTAAGCGCAATCGCGGAATATTTAAGCCATTGATTTCCTCTTGAACTTTGACCTTAGCGCTTTCGTCAGCACTTCGTATAAATGGTGCACCTGTAAGTGAAGCAGGTGAGACAACAATTGCTGCGCGAACTAGTGCGACCAAAACTAAATCAATTGCCTCTCCGTAAGCTTCACTATTTTTTACCTCAGTTAAAGTTGTGACTATCGCCTCTCGTTGATTCTGAGATAACCGTAAAATTCCAACAAAGGTGTTGTTTCCGCCATCTAGATTATGGAAATCAGAGCTAGCCCCAGCCACTCGATCGCCAGTAACCCGAACATCTCCACGAAACATTGGCGCAACGAGTGCTGTTGTAGTCATACGTGGATAGTCGGTTAATAATTCCAAATGCGGTTTTGTTACGATTGCGTTCTCGTCAACCAATAAGAGGTCGGTATTACTTTCACTAAAGATTTCAATGATTTCCGAGATCTTTGTGCCCTTATTAACGACAAGAGTCCGAAGATTAACGCTCATAACCTGTAATCTATCGTGCTAAGTGATCAAATTTAGGCGTTCTAGCTTTACAAGAAGAGGTAAAAATGGCGATTCAAGTTGTAATCCTGGCTGCTGGTATGGGCACTCGTTTGGGTAAGCCTTGGCCAAAGCCATTAACGCAACTATCTGATGGTCGCTCGATCATGCAGCAACAAATGGAGAATGTGCAGACTGTTTTTGGCGATAAAGCGCGCGTGACAGTTGTTGTTGGCTTTAAACTCGAAATGATCATGGAAGCTCACCCAACTGCCTCTTTCGTTTACAACGAGGTCTACGATCAAACAAATACCTCTAAGAGTCTGCTTAGGGCACTTCGCGCAAGCCAAGAAAGTGGTGTTCTTTGGCTTAACGGTGACGTAGTTTTTGATCACAAAGTTCTTGAGCGGGTAGCTGATCGCATTGCTGCTGATAAATCTTTTGTTTGCGTTAATACCTCTACTACTGCTGAAGAAGAAGTTAAATACACAGTAGATGCCCAGGGATATATCAAGGAACTATCTAAGACAGTTAAAGGCGCTTTAGGCGAAGCGGTCGGAATTAACTTTATTTCTAGTCGCGAGAAAGCTGATGTAATTACCCAGTTAGATGCTTGTGGAGAGCAAGACTATTTTGAACGTGGGCTTGAATTAGCAATCGAGAAATATGGCCTACAGATGGAGCCAATTGATATTTCAGATCTCTTTGCAGTCGAAGTTGATTTTCAAGATGATCTAGATAGAGCCAATAAGGGACTTAAGTAAATTCTGTTACTTTTCAAGTAACTTTCTAATTCGGCGAAGAGCTTCGCGATAAATCTCTCGGCTTGAGTACTTTCGTAATATTGCTTTTTTCTCAAAAGCTAGCAAGGCGCTTGCAGCAACGCTTAAAGGAATTTCCGAAATTTCTCTATTTTGGCCAACAGCCACATCTGAAGTTAACAGCTCTTGCAAGTCACCATAAATATTTAAATTTAAAGATTCAATTTCTTTCACGCTTTTTTTGGAAAATTCTTCTGCGATATCTAGCGCCCATTGCGGCGTAAGTATTCTTTCATCCCTATCCGTCAATTTTATTTCATCTGTGATGTAGCGGAATGCACCATTTCTGACAAAGACTTCGTAATCTGGCCAACTCAGATTAACTGGAAAGGCCTTATTTATCGCTAATAACAGGGAAACTTCGGCGTGGCTAAGGGAGCGGTTTGAGCCAACTGAATTGATAGCTTTTAATGTTAGTTTTGGAAGTTTCAATACCTCCTCAAATGACCGATAAAGGTGGTCGGGCTCATTTTCATCAACAACTATTAAATGAATATTTCGACTGCCGAAAGTTTTTTGCCATCTGTCTATTACTTTGGCATGGTTATGTCGCTTCCAAAAAGATGGGCTTAGCTTTGATTTATTAGGCTCAGCAAAGATATCTTGCAACCATTCTTCATAACTAGCCTTTAAGCCATATTTCAAATACTGTTGATATGAAGATGAGAGCATCTTGCTAAAGGGGCGAATTGTGAAAATTACATGTACATCCATACCTTTTAAATCTTTGGCTAACTTCAATAAGTGTTTATCAGAAAGCTCACTAAAAAACTCACTACTAATTACTACTTGAGCTTTTCGTAACTTAATTTCCCGTAACAGTTTTTGCCATTCAGATATTGGAGTTTTTACTCCTCCGCGATCTTTCCAGCCCCAAGTTTTACCCGATAATGCCCAAGCGGCCCTATGAGAGGCTTTCTTGCCAGTTCGTACATATGTTGTTCCTAAAACTTTCAGAGCTTTAGAATTGGCAAATAGCGACTCTTGTATTGCGGTAGTTCCAGTCTTATGAAAACCAACATGTATGAATACTTTTTTAGGCATCAGAACCCTAAGAGTCTTACGCCATTAAGTAGGATAATTGCTACAGCGACTACGATTCCGAGTTGTCGACGAGGCATCCAGCTAACTAACTTTGCAGCAACTGGTGCCATTAAAATTCCACCTAATGCAAGGCCGCCTACAGCAGACCAATCGATATCTAACCGATTTATATTCAGAAGGAAACCAATACTTGCACATACAGCCACGACAAATTCAGCAGCCGAGACGGTACCGATAACTTTTCGCGGTTCGGTTTGCGTGGTTGCTAACAGCGTTGGTGTAACTATTGGGCCCCAGCCACCACCACCGGCGGCATCGACAAAACCGCCGGTTGCGCCTAGAAATGTGAGGTATCTGGGGTTTGTAATTTCGGCGATATTAGTTGTCGTAGGTACGAAGATATTTCGGTAAAGAAGTACTAAACCAAGTAAGAGTAAGAGGGTCGAAATAAATATCTTGCCACCTGATAAATCAATATTAGAAAGAAATGTTGCTCCCAAGATGGCACCGACGCCACCTGGAATTGCAATCTTTTTCAAGATATCTCTATCTATATTCTCGCGATGCCAATGAGATGCTCCTGATGCCAATGTTGTTCCAATTTCTGCAGCATGTACGGCGGCAGAAGCAACGGCAGCCGAAGCGCCCAAAGTAAGAAGCAGAGTGGAACTAGTTAGGCCAAAGCCCATTCCAAGCGAGCCATCTACTAACTGGGCAATGGATCCGGCTAACGCGAAGAAAATCCAATTCATAAAATCGCCGCTAGCAAAATCTTTACATTTTCAATTACTGGCGCTGTGCCATCAAGGATCAACTCGGCATGCGCTGGCTCTTCATATTCCTGTCCAATTCCAGTCATATTTGGAATAGAACCAGTTGCCGCTTTCTTATACAGACCTTTGGGGTCACGATCAATACAAATTTCAGTTGGGGTTTTAACCCAAACTTCCATAAATTTGCCAACCTCAAATAATTCCCGAACCGAATCTCGATCAGCGCTAAATGGGCTAACTAACGCCACAATAACAATTAGCCCCGCATCGCTCATGAGTTGCGCTACATGTCCGACGCGACGAACATTCTCAGCTCGATCTGCTTGTGTGAAACCTAGATCCTTATTAAGTCCGAGTCTTAAATTATCGCCATCTAAAACATAGCTATGCATACCGGCTGCAAATAATTGTTTCTCAAGTTCATTGGCAATAGTTGATTTACCTGAACCAGATAGACCAGTTAACCAAATTACCTTGCTGCTTTGATTCTTCTGAGCAGCTCTGGCAAGCGAATCAACTTCATAGTGTTGTTCGGATACATTCTCTGATCGACGCAAAGTGTGTGAAACCATTCCGGCTGCGACAGTGTTTAGAGTTACTCGATCGACCAAGATGAAACTGCCGGTATTACGCTCTTTTTTATAGGTGTTTAGGGCTATCGGCGAATCGGTTGCGATATCTACAATTCCGATCTCATTCATAGCCAAAACTTCAGAGGCCTCGTGATCGCCAGTATTTACATTTAATTTATATCTAATCGAAGAAACTATCGCCGGAACTTGAGTTGAGCCAGAGATCAGGTAATAGGAGCGGCTATGAACTAACTCTTTGTCGCCGAGCCAAACTAGATTTGCCCTGAACCGATCTGCTGGATTAGTAAAGTTATTAGCTAGCTGAATTGAGTCACCACGGCTTGCATCAACATCTGGCTCTAGAACTAATGTTGCTGCATCGCCATCGCCAATTGATTTGAGTTTTCCGTCGTAGGTAATAATTTCGGAGATTTTGGCTTTGCGCTTGCTCGGTAGCACAACAATTTCATCGCCTAAATTAAATGTTCCATTTAGTACCGTGCCAGATAGTCCGCGAAAATTTTCTGCTCTGGAGATCAATTGAACGCCCATGTGAGGCAAAAGGTGCGCATCGTCTGGTTTGTTCCATGTTTGAATATATTCCAACAGGGTTGGGCCGCTGTACCAAGGCATTGAATTACTACGAACAATCACATTATCGCCAACTAATGCACTAACTGGAATTGCTTGATAATCAGTTGTCTCTAACCGCGCGGCTACTGTCGCAAGTTCCTCGACGATCGCTTGGTAAATAGATTCTTGATAGCCGACGGCATCTAATTTATTTACAACAACTGCAACTCTACTTACGCCCATCAAGGAGCAGATTGTTAGATGTCGTAAAGTTTGAGTTCTGATTCCGCGAGCTGCATCAACTAATACAAGTGCTACATCAGCGCGAGAGGCAGCAACCGCCATATTTCGTGTGTACTGCTCATGTCCAGGCGCGTCAGCAATGATTAATCGGCGGCCATTTAGAAGTGACATAGATCTGTAAGCGACATCAATTGTGATTCCTTGCTCGCGTTCAGCCTCCAGCCCATCGGTTAAAAGGCTAAAGTCAATATCGCCAGCAACTATTGTGGATCCACTTCTGCGAACATTTCTAGCAGCGGCAACTGTGTCATGTGGGACGCTGTCAGTTTCAACTAGTAAACGGCCTATTAGAGTGCTTTTTCCATCATCTACGCTGCCGCAAGTGACCAGGCGAATAATTGGTTTACTCATTAGAAGTAACCCTCAGTCTTTTTCTTTTCCATGGAATCTTCTTTTTCACCATCAATTAGTCGGGTGGCACGTTCACTTAATTTAACATTCATCACTTCTTCAACAATTTCGGCAATAGTTGTAGCATCAGATTCAACGGCAGCGGTAAGCGGGTAGCAACCAAGAGTTCTGAATCTGATTTTGCGCATGACCGGTGTTTCGCCATTAATCAAAGGGAAGCGTTCATCGTCGACCATGATCATTTGCTCGCCGCGAAAAACAACGGGGCGCTCCTTAGCAAAATACAACGGGTTAACTGGAACATCATTTAGAAGTATGTAATTCCAGATATCTAGCTCAGTCCAATCCGATAGCGGAAAAACGCGCATTGACTGCTCTGGCGTAATTCGAGGGTTATAGGTTCGCCAAAGTTCAGGCCTCTGCTGCCTAGGATCCCAGCGATGCCCAGACTCTCGAACACTAAAAATGCGTTCCTTTGCTCGGCTGCGCTCTTCATCTCTTCGCGAACCGCCGATTGCTGCATCAAAATTGTTGCTATCTAGCGCTTGTCTTAGCGCCACAGTTTTCATAACTCGGGTGTACTCAGAAATACCGGTAGTGAAAGGGGTGATATTTTCTTCAACTCCGGCTTTATTGGTGTGGGTGATCAAATTGAGACCGTACTTTGAAACCATTTCGCCTCGGAAAGAGATCATCTCTTTGAACTTCCAGGTGGTATCAATATGAAGCACTGGAAATGGAATTGGGGCTGGATAAAAAGCTTTTGCAGCTAGGTGAAGCAGAACAGCTGAATCTTTTCCAATTGAATAAAGCAATACTGGTTTTCTAAATGCTGCTGCAGTCTCGCGAAGAATCTCGATAGATTCATTCTCTAGAGCTTTTAGAATTTCAGATGAGCTATTCACCCCGTTATTCTAGGCAGAAGCTGTTGAAAATCAGGTATCTGCACCGCCAATTACGAGATTCTCAGGATATTCAATATAATTAGATGTGTCAGAAAAATTAATTGTTGCTCGTGGGCTAACAAAAACATATGGTGACTTCACTGCCGTCGATGGTATTGATTTCGATGTTGCAAAAGGCGAATCATTTGGTTTCTTAGGGCCCAACGGAGCCGGCAAATCAACCACGATGCGCATTATTGGCGCAACTTCGGTTCGCACTTCTGGCACCTTAACAATTCTTGGGAAAGACCCAGAAGTTAATGGGCCGCAGATTCGTTCACACTTGGGCGTGGTACCACAGCAAGATAACTTAGATAGCGAACTAACGGTTTCTGAAAATATCTTCATCTACGGGCGTTACTTCGGCCTTTCATCACGTTTTATAAATAAGAAGATTCCTGAACTGCTTGAATTCGCACAGCTCGAAGAGAAGAAAGATACAAAAGTTGAGGCACTAAGCGGTGGCATGAAAAGACGTTTAACTATCGCAAGATCGCTTGTTAGTGAGCCAGATATTTTGATGCTTGATGAGCCTACAACTGGTTTAGATCCACAAGCACGCCATATTCTCTGGGATCGTTTATTCCGCCTGAAAGAACAAGGCGTAACACTACTTATTACAACTCACTATATGGATGAAGCTGAACAACTTTGCGATCGTTTGATCGTGATGGATAAAGGCAAAATCATGGCCGAAGATAGTCCAGCGCAATTGATTAAGACTTACTCTACAAAAGAAGTTCTTGAAGTTCGCTTTGGCTCTGATCGCAATCAAGAAATGATTGAGATACTTCGTCCACTTGCTCAACGTATTGAGGTTCTTCCGGATCGGATTCTGCTTTATGCCGAAGATGGTGAGCAGTTGCTAGAACAGATTGCCGCAAAGGGAATCCATCCAAATACTTCATTGGTCCGACGCAGTTCGTTAGAAGATGTGTTCCTTCGCCTAACTGGTCGTACCTTGGTTGAATGATGAGCGCCAACATTCGCAAAGTTTCTAAATACGGAGCATTTCATGTAGCTGAAGCTCGTATTCGTAACATGCTCAAGTGGTCAGGGATTGTTTTATTTGAAGCTGTTGTAAATCCAACGCTTTATCTGGTTTCTATCGGCATTGGTGTGGGTTCTTTGATTGATGCCAACAATGGCGTTAACGGCGTTAGTTACTTAACTTTCCTGGCCCCAGCATTGCTCGCAAGTGCCGCAATTCAAGGAAGTAGTGATGAAGTAATTTTTCCAGTTATGCAAGGATTTAAATGGAACCGTACTTTTTTCGGTATGCGTTCTACGACTTTAACTGCCCAACAAATTTCTTTGGGAGTTTTTCTTGCCGCCATGGCTCGGGCAATATTTTCAATAGTTATTTACTGGATCGTGCTTTATTTATTTGGCGCACTTGAGTCAGATACCGCATGGCTGGCAATGCCCGCAGCACTGTTAGCAGGGGCTGCGATGGGCGCAGTAATGCTGGCGTTAGCGGCCAAGATCGAGAATGAAAATTTCTTCTTTACTCTGGTAGGCCGGTTTGTAATGATCCCAATGTTTTTATTCTCCGGCACCTTCTATCCACTTAGCCAAATGCCTATTTTCTTACAGTTTTTCGGCTGGATCTCACCGCTTTGGCACGCTTCGGAACTTGGTCGCTATCTGACATATGACTACCCGCTGTCCGGGCTACAACTCTCTATACATCTTGCTGTACTTACGTCCATGGTTGTAATTGGGTTGTTCTTATCCGCTCGAATTTTCGCTAAAAGGTTAGAGAAGTAAATGACTTCTGACGCTGTACAAATATCTGAACGTCGAATTGGAAAGTTCGGCGAAAAATACTATTCCGGCCGCCCTCAGCAAGTGTTGCTCAGAAACTGGCTTTCGTTCAAGTCGTCTGCCTGGATTGCGGTAATTAGTGGTTTCTTTGAGCCAGTTCTTTACCTGCTCTCTTTTGGCTACGGCATTGGCGAACTTGTCGGAAACATCTCTACCTCTACTGGCAATATTTCCTACGCCGCTTACATTGCGCCAGGCTTATTGGCAACAAGTGCGATGAATGGCGCGATATTCGATTCAACTTGGAATGTATTTTTCAAGCTAAACGAAAGCCGCCTTTACAAAGCGATGTTATCGACTTCGCTTGGACCACTAGATGTGGCTCTTGGTGAGATAGCTTGGGCGCTAATGCGCGGTGGAATTTACGCAACCGCTTTTACTTTGGTGCTTGCTGGTTTAGGTCTAGTTACTTCGTGGTGGGCGCTCTTGGCAGTTCCGGCAGCAATACTCGTAGCTTTTGGTTTCGCCTCATTTGGTATGGCAATTACCTCCTACATGAAGTCACATCATCAGATGAACTTATTTGATATTTTCCTTTTGCCGATGTTCTTGTTCTCTGGTGCTTTCTACCCGCTAACTGTTTTTCCAGGTTGGGCGCAGGCAGTAATCAAGGCGTTGCCATTGGGACAAGGAATTGAATTAGTTACTAAAGCTATGTCAGGTAACTTTGGTATTCACATATTAGTAAATGTCGCCTACTTCATGGTGATGATTTGCGTTGGGCTCTTCTTCACAACCAAGCGCCTAAACGCTCTATTTATGAAGTAAAACTAGCTCCAAGAAGAATGAAGTGGGCGGCCTTCAGCAAAACCAGCAGTTGATTGAATGCCAATCGTTGCTCGCTCGGCAAACTCTTCGAGTGATTTAGCGCCAGCGTATGTGCATGACGAACGAAGCCCCGCGATAATTTCATCGAGCAAATCTTCAACTCCAGGGCGTGCCGGATTTAAATACATGCGTGAAGTTGAAATTCCTTCTTCGAATAAAGCTTTACGTGCTCGATCGAATGCATCTTCTTGTGATGTTCGCGCAGCTACTGCTCGCGCAGATGCCATGCCGAATGATTCTTTGAAAAGTTTTCCATTTGCATCAGTTTGTAGATCGCCAGGGGATTCATAAGTACCAGCGAACCAAGAACCGATCATTACGTTTGAAGCACCAGCTGCGAGAGCGAGTGCGACATCGCGCGGATGACGAACGCCGCCATCTGCCCAAACTGATTTACCAAGTTTCTTTGCCTCTGCTGCACATTCAAGTACGGCAGAAAATTGTGGGCGACCAACACCAGTTTGCATACGTGTTGTGCACATTGCACCTGGGCCAACGCCAACTTTAATTATGTCGGCACCCGCTGCAATTAAATCTCTGACGCCATCGGCGGTAACAACATTGCCGGCAACAATTGGTACGTTTGAATTTAGTGCTTTGATTACTTTTAAAGCTTCCATCATTTTGCGTTGATGCCCGTGTGCGGTGTCAACAACTAATACATCTACGCCAGCATCGATTAAATACTTAGCTTTTGCGGCCACATCGCCATTGATTCCAACAGCTGCTGCGATTCGCAAATTATTCTTCGCATCGAGTGCTGGTGAATAAAGAGTTGCACGAAGTGCGCTGATGCGAGTCAAAATGCCAACTAGTTCGCCGTTAACTGAAACCACTGGCGCTAGCTTGCGGCGGTGGTGATGCAAGAAATCAAAGGCCGCGTGGGCATCTGCGGTGTCTGGCAAAGTCATTAAATCCTTGCTCATAACTGAGTGCAGCTGCGTAAAGCGATCAACGCCAGCGCAATCTTCTTCAGTCACAATGCCAACTGGCTTGTTTTCTTCAACGATAACAATGGCGCCATGCGCGCGTTTGTATAACAGACCAACAGCATCGGCCACTGTTTCATTAGGGCTAAGCGTGATTGGCGTATCAAAGAAGGTGTGACGTGATTTAACCCAAGAAATAACATCTTTAACAATCTCAAGTGGAATATCTTGCGGAATGACCGCAATTCCACCACGGCGAGCAATTGTTTCAGCCATGCGACGACCAGAGATTGCAGTCATGTTTGCGACAACAATTGGAATTGTGGTTCCGGAACCGTCAGTAGAAGCTAAATCAACTTCCATGCGACTAGAAATTTCAGAACTGCTTGGCACCATGAAAACATCGTCGTAGGTGAGATCGTGATTCGGCTTATTTATAAATTTCACGTTGCCAAACTCTATTAGTAGTTAGGCAGAAAGGGAATTCAGGCTCGCAAGCTCAGCGTCGTTCAGCTCGACAAGCTGGACAATCTCTTCGAGTTGTTCCACTGTGCGCGCACTAGCAATTGGTGTGCTGACCTGCGGGTTTGAGCGGATCCACGCTAATGAGATTGCACCGACGGGCACGCTGTGATCTTGTGCGATTTCGCGCACTCGATCTAGCACAGCCCAGTTCTTATCGTTGTAGAACTCAGCTACACCTTCAGCGCGAACTGATTCAACTTTGATGCCGGGGCGATATTTTCCAGATAAGAATCCGCGCGCTAATCCATAGAACGGCATCGCACTTAAATTGTTATTTGCAAGCACTGGTTGTTGTTCGGTTTCAAATGGCTTGCGATAAATCAAGTTGTATTGATCTTGTAACCCAATATAAGCAGGTAAGCCGTTAGCTGCTGAGATATCGAGAGCTTGTTGCAAGCGTACACCAGTGTGCTGCGAAGCGGCTATGTAGCGCACTTTTCCGGCAGCGATTAACTCAGCATAGGCACCAAGGGTTTCTTCCATTGGGGTTTCAGTTTCATCGCGATGCGAGTAGTAGATATCAATGTAATCAGTCTGCAGTCGGCGCAATGAGTCATCGCAAGCAGCCAAAATATTCTTAGCTGATAGCCCTGGGCGAGTGTTAAGCATTGAAACTTTGGTAGCAACCACAGTTTTGCTGCGATCGCGCTTAGTCAGCCACTTACCGATAATTGTTTCTGATTCGCCACCTTGATTGCCTGGCTTCCATTGCGAATAAACATCGGCGGTATCTAGAAAATTTCCTCCGTGCGCTGCGTAGGCATCGAGTACTTGATGTGACTCAGCTTCGTCGGCACTCCAACCAAAAACGTTGGTTCCTAAACAAAGTGGGTGTACTACTAAATCGGTCTCTGGAATTGTGATCATTTCTTCGCCACTTTCTTTAACCATTTTTTGATATCACGCTTTGTCATCTTCCATAATATCTGCAAGACCCATTTTTTTGGAAATGTTTCAACTACGCGCAGGTCTAACGCAATTAAGGCTTGTGCGGCAAGATCTACCGGAATCATTTCAACCGCAGGATTGTCTCCCACCGGCACCTTGGCATCTGCAAAACTATCTAAGTCGCCAATGATGCGAATACCTAACTTCTTGATATCTGCCACGCTTTCGGCTGATATCACTTTGGCTTTATCTACTGCCCATTGCGGAGTTACTAGCCGCAAATCATCTTGGGCTGGCACAACTTTATTTGTTAAATATTTAATTGCGCCGTTACGAATAAAAGTCTCGTAGTCATGCCAACTGCGACGCTTTGGAAACTTTCGATTTATGCGATTCAGGAGCGTGATCTCGTTAAGCGAAAGCGAGCGATTGCTATCTTGATTCTCTTGCTTCTTTAGAAACTTATCTGGAAGTTCAAGTAAATCGCTAAACGTGTCATACATAAGCTCTGGCTGAGATTCATCAACCACTATTAGCGTGACTCGATCTGCCCCAAATTCGGCAATCCATTTGCTGATTACTTTGGCGTGGGTGTGCCGAACCCAGAACGAAGGCGTAATTGTAGATACGCCAGGTTCATCTAAAATTGAATGTAGCCATTTTTCGTAATCGCTCTTTATGCCAATCTTTAAATGTTGCTGATATGCCGATGGAATAATCTTCAGCAGTGGTCTAATTGTGAAGTAGATATGAACGTCGGCGACGTTTAGATCTCTCTTAAACTTTGCAATTTGTTCTTCGGTTAACTCACAGAGAAATTCTGAGCTAATCAAAGCCGTTTTCTTTGCTTTACCCACCTGCTTTAAGAGGCTTTTCCATTTCTTATCAGAGGCTGTTACTCCACCCCGATCTTCCCAGCCCCAAGTTTTTCCCATTAAGGAATAGATAGCTTTGTGTTGCGCTTTTCCGCCAACTTGCGGATAGCTAATTCCAAATTTATTTAACTCATTAATATTTGCAAAGAAAGCAGATTGCAATGCGGTTGTGCCAGTCTTATGAAAACCAGCATGCACGACTAACTTCTTTGACATACCCGTACCTTACCGAATTATCTGTTGCGAACTATTAGTTTAGTTTTGAGAAATTAAATCGATCAGGAAGCTAAGCGCTTAATACCCTCTTCGATAATCTCGGGTGAGGTCGCAAAATTCAGGCGAATGTACGCGCCAAACTGATCACCAAACTCGGTACCTGGGTTGAAGGCAACTTTCTTATGTTCAATTAGGTGTTCTGAGGCGTTATCGCCATGGCCCAAGTGTGAAATATCGATCCAGGCCAAATAACTGTTTTGTGGAATCACGTATCTAGCATCAGGGAGGTACTTGGCCAATAACTCTTTAACGAACTTACGGTTGTGATCAAGCTGGGCCATAGTTTCGGCGAGCCACTTATCTCCATCGGCAAAAGCCTTTGCCATTGCAAAACCGCCTAGTAATGAAGCCCGCCAATGGTTTGCTTCAGGCATCGCGTTTAACTCTTCAAACATTTCTTGATTTTGGGTCACGATAATTGCAGCCTTTAAGCCAGCGAAGTTAAATGCCTTGCTGGAAGACGTAACCATAATTCCAAGACGTTGAGCCGACGGAATTGAGAGATATGGGACAAATTTCTGATCTGCATAGGTAAGTGGGGCATGTATTTCATCGCTAATTACATATGCGTTGTATTTATTTGAAAGTTCAGCAATCGCAGTTAGTTCGGCAAGAGTATGAATGCGACCAACTGGATTATGAGGGCTTGATAGCAAGATAAAGCGAGCACCAGCCTTAAATTGCGCTTCAATTGCCGCTAGATCAAGTCGCCAAATATCGCCTTCATGAATCAGCGGTGCGTCGACTGTTGTTAGCTTTAATTCATCAAGCCACATATAAAAGCTGTGATAGACCGGTGAATTAATAATCACTTTATCCCCGGGCTTGCTAAGCGCGCGAATAACTTCGACCACACCAACACCAACATCAGTTGTCATGCGAATCTGTGCAACATCCGGCTTCCAACCCCAGTGACGTTGTGCGAAACCAGCAAAAGCTTCAGGAACTTCAGGGATAGGTCCTAGGTAACCAAGATCAGATTTAGCAATCATCTCGGTAAGTACTGCGCGAACTCCAGGATCAACTTCGAAGTCCATCTCAGCAACATGTAATGGCAAAACGTCAGCGGGGTAGCGCAACCACTTTGAACTATGTAGTTTTCTAAGTTCTGTTAAATCGCGCATTTCAAATCCGATCCCATTAGTTAATCCCTACGCGATGCTACCTCGGCTGGGTCAGCAGGTGTAAATGTGTTGCCGACTGGACCTTCGCGAAGAACCACCATTAAGCAACCTTCTTTACTGTACATAGGGCCGTGCTGCGTATCTTCACCGCCTGGATGAGACAAGTAGGCACCACGCTTCATGGTGCCGAACGAAGAAATAATGCTTCCTTCAACTATCAAGATCTCTTCGCTAAAGGTATGCCACTCATAAAAAGGTGAATCCCATTCCGGCAATATGCCTAATATTCCTGAGCCATAATCGCCATGATCATGAAATGCTTTGCGAGCAGCTCCGCCTGGGAAATCAGAGACAATTGGTGAGCGCCAAACTAAATCTTGCGTGTATTTAATAACGATTTCATTATTTTTCGCAGTTGCAGAAGTAATCGAATAATCACCATCGTAAGAAATAAAAACTCTTGCTTTACCTGTTGATGAAACAGCGGGCACCTGACTCCCTGCCGGAATTTCAATATAGGTGCGTTCTTTATTCTCTTTACCATCAAGGGTAATGCTTCCTTCAAAAACAAAGGCACGAATCATCACTGGAGCCTCGTGCGTCAAAATAGTTGTGCTGCCATCTAGCTCAAGCATTATTGAACGCCCTGGTGCAACTACCGGAGAATTACGTCCTTCATTCTTAGTTGTACCGTTTGCGAATTCACGGAATTTATACGTGCCATATTCATTGCTACAACTTTGTACTTCTTGTTCATCAATGTTTATGAAATCTACCCATGGACGTGACATTTATGGCCTCCAGATGTCGGTGCGGTCTTTAGCCCAAGTAGTTAAGTGCCAATCGGAAATCTTTGGTGCACTAGCAACTAATTTTGCTTTATCAGCACTAAGTAATAATTTGGTTAGCTGCGCACGTGAACGTGCTCGTAATAGTGAGCGATGTGCAATAGCTAAATACTCAGGATCAATTTCTTTATTAGTAAATTCAATTGCATTGGCGTTCTTAGCTTCAAACCAGGGCCAAAAGAATTGGTCAGCACGAACTACTTGCCATGCCTTATTTAGGTGGCTTCCAAAACGATCAGGTGTTAAATCAGGCTGTGCCGCTTGCCAGTCATCGCCATCAACTGGAATATGAGCGTTAGTCGCACAAACACACTCTGCCCCAATTGCTTTAGCGATAGCTAGCGCTAGTAGCGCTGATATCTGATCGCCTGAAACACAATTAATACTTGTTGCACCAAGATTAGTAAGAGTCGTCTTTATGACATCTGCCCAGTCAGCAAGTGCTGCTTTATCGCTGATATCACCTGATAATCCATGGCCAGGTAGATCAATTAGTAATGATCCAGAATCTTCAATCATTTCAATTGATTCGCCAACATTGTGCAGGACTAACTTTGTGGCACTTAAGTTTCCGCTCCACTGAATTACACCATCAAAATGCTTAGTTTCGACTGGAACAAAGCCGCGATCTGCATCCACTGCAAACGATTCATAGCTAGGGCCTGGGTGTTTCTTAAGGAAATCTCCGAATAAATCCTCGAGTGCTACTGGGTTTTCAGCGCTGCCGGTAATCCAACCAGCTGGCATTGCAGGCAAGCGATCAAGGTGAATAAGTAGCGGATCTCCTTGGTAAGTTGCGATAAGGACTGGGTTGTGTTTTTCAGCAGCTGCCGGAATATCACTTGGCGCAGATAGCACAGCGCGATATCCGTGTTGGTAGTTATCGCCAGCATCAAGTAGCTCCATAACTTGTGCGTGCACGCGAGCAACATCATTATGCGCATTGCGCATGCGAGTTGAACTTTCAGTCTTAAACCACGGAAAGAACCAACTCTGCTCAAGAATGCGAGACCAAACCCAAGTTAAGTGTTCCCCGTATCCAGTTGGTTTAAACGAAGGCAAGTAACCGCTAGCAAAAAGTGCCATCTCGGCAGCTGTCCAGATCGGATAACCACCACACGCAAGTGCGGTGAAGCGCCCTGGATTGCGCACATGAGCGTTCAGTGCAATTGCGCCACCACTATGGAAGCCATAAACGGCAACTTCTTTAACGCCGAGGACATCTAGGAATTCAATTAAGCCGTCACCGAATTCATTTATCTTCGGAGATTTCAGATTAAGTGGATCAGATTGACCGTAGCCCGGAGAATCAGGTGCAATACAAGTAAATGAGCTTCCCCATTTAATCATCAACTTTTCATACTCAGCCGATGACCTTGGGCTTTGGTGAACCATGATCAGTGTTGGGCCACTACCGCACTTCCGATAATGAACTCGACGTCCATTCACATCTAGATAGTGACGGGTGATTTTCATGTGCTTAGCGTCGCGCGTGCGGCCAATTGCGTCAATGGCTAAGTTTCACCCAATAGAACTTGCGGATTATTTGTGATTAAGAAAATACTGTGTGCGCCCGAAGGGATTCGAACCCCTAACCTTCTGATCCGTAGTCAGATGCTCTATCCGTTGAGCTACGGGCGCTTACCGAAGTGGCAATGATACCTGCTTTTTACAGACCACCCAAACGCAGTAATTCTTCGCGAGAAACCGCTTTAATTCGTGGTTTTCCATGAGGTTCACCTGCTGCAATTTCAGCAGCATTGATTGATTGCCAATGGCTCTGTGAAATCACTTTATTTGTTGTAATTAATGAAGTTAGCTCTGTTTCAGGTTTTGGTTCTTTCAAATCAGCAACCAACAAATTCATTACATCTGCAGCATCTGATTTATTTGTACCAATTACACCTGATGGACCGCGCTTTGCCCAACCGACAACGTAAAGATTCTCACTTACGCGGCCATCGACATTCAAAACTTTACCTTTTTCATATGTAATTCCAGCCAGCGGGTCTGCTTCATATCCAATAGCGGTAATTACCAAGCCACACTTGATAACTTTCTCTTCGCCAGCACTTGTTGTGAATACAACTTCTTCGACTTTGCCATTGCCGCGAAATTCTGTCGGTGTGCAGAGGAATTGAAACTCCATGGTGCGAGCATGTTTTCCTTGTTCTAGCTCTGAAATCAAGCGCATCGCTTCTAGATTATTGCGAACCTCTTTCTCCGGCTCTTCTCCGGCGCGCTCGATTGCTGCGGCGATATCTGCTGGCTGCATCAAAACATTTGTGTGTTCTAGCTTTGGAAGATCGCGAAGTTCTGGTGAAGTAAATGCTGCATGTTCTGGACCACGTCGTGCGCTAATTACAACTTTGCGAATATTTGATTCCCGGAGTGCATCAATTGCATGAAGCGCAGTATCGGTTTTATCTAACTCTGCAGGCTCTAGTGCCAACATACGGGCAACATCCATAGCAACATTTCCCGCACCAATTACAACTGCAGTTTCGCAATCTAACTCTGGGTTGAAGTCTGCAAAATCAGGGTGACCGTTATACCAAGGCACAAACTGGGCCGCGGAAATAGAGCCAGGCAGATCTTCGCCAGGTATACCAAGTTTCTTTCCAGTTGCAGACCCAGTCGCTATAACAACAGCGTCGTACTTTGCTTTCAGCAGATCGATTGAGATATCTGTACCAAGCTCAACATTTCCATAGAGGCTAAAGCCTTCAGTTGTGGCCACTTTTTCAAAGACTTTAGAAACGGTCTTTATTTTTGGATGATCAGGTGCCACGCCACTTCGAACTAAGCCCCAAGGTGTTGGTAGGCGCTCAATCATGTCGATTGAAAAGGAAAGGGCATCGGTTTGTAAGTTTTGGAGAGCCTGGGCAGCGAAATAACCGGCAGGGCCGGCTCCGACTATCGCTACTTTGTATTGAGGCATGGCATTAGTCTAATAAACATTGTCGCTACTCACCAATAAATTCCATTATTGCTATCTGTACATTTTATCTATAATTCTGTACAATTATAGTTATGAAGTCATATGCCCTTAGCGATGCTCGACGCGATTTGCCTACATTGGTAGATAAGTCTGCCAAAGAACCTATTTTGATCACGCGTCACGGTGACGATGCTGCTGTAATGATCTCTCCTTCATTATATGAAGAGATGATTGAAGCCATGGAAGAACTTGAAGATATCGCGGCATACGATGCTGCGAAAGCTCGCAAAGAAGATTCTGTGCTTTGGCAAGATGCTCGTAAAGATTTAGGTTTGGCTTGAGCACTTTTGTAGTCCGCATTGAAAAGACCCCACGTAAGTTTCTTAAAACTTTGCAAATTTCAGATAAGAAACGAATCGATGCCGCGCTGACTTTATTAGCTGATAACCCAATTCCGCCCAAAGCTAAGAAACTCTCTGGCCGCGATGGCTATCGAATTCGAGTTGGTGACTACCGGATCATCTATGAAATCCAGAAAAACGTACTCGTGGTGTTAATCATTGATATCGGTCATCGTCGCGAGATTTATCGCTAAATCTCCAAGTGCTAGGAGCTCAAGTGGAGCTAATTAACTGGAATCTCCAAGTTCACAATCTTTGTGAAAACTGAGATATTTACACCCTTCGAATTGCGGATCGCGCCAGTTAATTCAAAATCAAAGCGCGCATACCCAACAGATACATCATTGCTCGTGACTTTTTGTCGAATATCTAAAACACATTCCTTGCTTCCAGCGGCCACGGTATCTATTTCGTAAATTTCTTCATCGAGTCGATCTATAATCTTTAGATTCACGACTGGGCACGACAATTGATTTGAAATTCTGGCGCTAAATCTAACTTCATCACCCTCGTGTAAGCCTGGCTTGATTGGACCAAGAATTTCGTCCAGTTCTTCGGTAGTAAAAAGTGAATCACCACTTGTTGTTCCACCTGCCGGGCCAACCTCTTTTCTTTCCTTGATGTTAAAAATACTCATATTTACTTCCGGAACTGTGGGCGCGTTTGCAAGTTGTGCTTCGACTTCTTGATTTCTACCTGGCCTTATATATCTAGGCACTACAGTAAATTCGATATCTGTTGAGTGAACAGTTTGGTTAACAACACTGTCAATCGGTTGAAATTCACTCTTAGAAAACTTCGAAAAGACAATCTCTTGATAAGCGTTTCGTTCATAAAGCACACCAATACTTCCATCTGCTAACTCGCACGCTGTTGAATATGCAGAACTGTCGGCTTCGATGCAGATACCAGAACTCCATGTTCTTCCAGCATCCGTAGATCTCTTAATTACTGTATTTCTACGTAAATCCGAATCGTGGTTATGTGTACAAATGACATCGCCGCTTGATAAAACCGTAAGAGATCCGTTATCACTTGGGTCAGGTAATGCGAGATCTGGCTCAAGAACGGTAAGTGAGACTCCGCCATCGACCGATCTTCCTGAAATACGGTACGGAGTTGCGCGCGAATGAATGAGAACAGATCCGTCATTTAGTCCTGCAATAGCGGTTTCATTTCCGCTAGGAATGAGAGCGCCTAAGCACCAGTTTTCACCATGATCATCGCTGTATCCGATTGCTGACAAAAGTGCTGATTTATTGCGTAAAACGAAGGTTTGCAGCAACCTGCCTGCAAATTCCCCACTGGAAATTCTTCCGCCCATCCCTGATGTTGCGAAAATTCCAAGTGTGTTTGCATCTTTTAATTGATCTGTAATTACATCGTGACGCCATGTAATTCCATCATCATCAGAGATAGATCGAGCAATATGAGCCACTAACGGATCATCTAAATCAGTTCCTGAATTGCTTTCGAAAAATCCAGCAATGCGCGTCCATTGGTAGAAAACAATTATGCGGCCGTGTTTTCCATAACTAGGATCGATGACAATGCTGGCATCTCCAAAGCCAGAGATGCCCTCATGTTTACGAAATACTTCTTGCTTTGACCAAGAAGCGCCGTTGTCATCTGAAGTTCGGATTACCAGATCTACCGGACCAGGCAGATCATCAAAATCTGCCCGCGCATCATAAATTGCGATAATCCGACCAGAGGTAGTAACTGCCATCGCGGGGATTCGGTATTGCCTATATCCACCAACGCCACGAACAGCTAAAACCTGCTGGTTCATTATTTAACTTTTAGTCCCGCATTCTTTAGGAATGGAATGACTGCAGCTACTTCGTCCGAGTTAAGGGCAATCTGGGGTGGTGCCATACGGGCATCTTCGATGATTCCAAGATGCTTAAGTGAAGCTTTGAAAGCTCCAAGTGCTGATGCGCCGAAGCTCATACGTGACAAATTGCCAACATAGATTAAGTTAAACATTTCAGTCAAGCGCTCTTGTTCTGCCCGCGCAGCTTTGTAATCACCAGCAGCTACCAGGTCAAAGATTTTTACGTAGCCAGCTGGATCTACATTTCCAACACCTGGCACCACGCCATGTGCACCAGCCATCAAAGCTGAATCAACAGTTAGTTCAGAGCCAGTAAGAACTACAAATTCATTTAGACCCATCGCCTGAGCGCCAAGGACAACCGCTCTGATTCCGGCATCTAAGCCAGAAGAGTCCTTAAGTCCTTGAATAACACCCTCTTTAGCGAGCTTTAGCACTGTAGCAGTTTCAAGTTTTACGCCATTTACAGCAACAGGGATGTCGTACGCGTATAGAGGAACATCGCCACATTCTTCTTTGACTAATCTGAAATGCAGAGCGATTTCTTCTGGGTGAGTACGAGCATAAAACGGCGCAGTTATAACAATTCCGTCAATGCCAGCTGCTACAGCTGCACGTACATGTTCATTAACACGAAGTGTTGTCATATCAATCGCGCCAGCAACAACTGGTACGCGTCCTGCAGTTTCATCAATTGCAATGCGAATTACATCGGCACGTCGCTTGTCGGTTAGATAAGCAACCTCGCTAGTTGATCCAAGAACAAAGAGACCATGGACGCCACCGTCGATCAGGTGGTTGACCAATCGGCGCAATGACTTCTCGTCAACTTCGTAATCGGCAGTGAAAGGCGTACAAACTGGAGGTACTACGCCTCTTAGAAGTTTTGAATTGGTCGCCATCATTTTGCTCCTTTATTTAAGTGACAGGCAACCTGGTGGTCACCTTTTGAAATGTTGGAAATTTTTAATACTGGTCGTTCTGTTCTGCAGATATCCATAACCGCAGGGCAGCGCGTTGAGAAAGCGCATCCACTTGGCATATCGATTGGGCTAGGAACTTCGCCTTGTAATACAACTCGATGATCTTTAGCAGTTGGATTCATGCTGGGAACTGCTGATAAGAGCGCGATCGTATAAGGATGCTCAGCTGCCTCAGGCAGTGAATCGGCCGGAAGAATTTCAACTACGTTGCCTAAATACATAACCGCAACACGATGGCCCACATAGCGAGCAACAGCTACATCGTGAGTTACGAAGATAAATGACAAACCTGTCTCTCTTTGAATCTTCAAAAGCAGGTTAACTATTTGAGCTTGAATAGAAACATCTAGAGCTGAAACGATTTCATCGGCAATGATCAGCTCAGGCTTAGTTGCTAAACAGCGCGCAATCGCTAAGCGCTGGCGCTGGCCACCTGAGAACTCATGCGGGTAGCGCTGTAGATATTCAGGGCGAATATTGACCATTTCGCAGGCTTCCAGAATTCGCGCAGTTCGTTCCGCTTCATCATTAACGCCGTGAACACGAAGAACTTCATCCATCGCAGCACCAACACGTTGGCGTGGGTTAAATGAAGTGTATGGATCTTGAAAAATCATTTGAACTTTTTTACGGAATCGCATCTGATCTGCGCCACGCAAACTAGTTACATCTTGTAGACCTTGTCCAAAGTCAAAGGAAAGTTCGCCACCTGTTGGTTTATCAAGTAAAGCCAACATGCGACCGAGAGTTGTTTTTCCACAACCCGATTCACCAATAACTGAAATAGTTTCACCGCGGAAAATTTCTAGATCAACACCATCAAGAGCTTTTACATAACCTTTGGTACGTCTTAAAACTCCACCAAGAACCGGGAAGTGCTTCTTAATCTGTCCAACTTTGTATAGCGGGGTGCGAGTGTTATTCACCTGAAGCACCTCCAGTCAAAACAGGGAGTTTTCCATTTGAGTCCAAACGAATACAGCGAACATCATGACCAGGATTAACTCGCGTCATTTCAATTGTTTTCTCTCTGCATGCAGCAGCTACATATAGGCAGCGCCCGGCAAACTCGCAACCAACAGTTACTTCTGCCGGCGATGGCGTTTGACCATCGACAGTTTGTAGCTCAACGTTCTTATCAGCGTCTAAATTTGGAACACTTGCCATCAACGCTTTGGTATATGGGTGACGGGGATCGCGAAGAACTTGATCAACTGCACCATATTCAACAACTCGACCTAGGTACATAACAGCCACGTGATCTGCTACCTCTGATACCAGGGCCATGTTGTGCGTAATTAAAATAAATGTCTTACCCGCACTCTTTTGTAGATCCTTCAGTAGGGTCATAATCTGCGCCTGAATAGTTACATCGAGAGCGGTTGTTGGCTCATCGGCAATTACTAAATCGGGTTCGCAGATAGTGGCAATAGCGATCATTACGCGCTGACGCATACCGCCGGAAAACTCATGCGGATAAGCCTCATAGCGACGCTCTGGATCAGGAATACCAAGCTTTCTAAATAGCTCAACTACTCGAGTACGAGCCTCGTCTTTAGAAATAGGAAAATGCTGCAAAAGACTTTCAGCCACCTGGCGACCAACTTTGTGGGCAGGATTTAGCGAAGAAAGCGTGTCCTGGAAAATCATGCCAATTTTTCCGCCACGAATATCGCGCATCTGCTTTCCAAATTTTTCCAGCTCATTTAACTTTAAGACCTGATCACCTTGGGAGAAGTAAATGTCGCCACTGCTGACCTCACCGTTATCTGGCAGAAGTTGCATGATTGCTTGCGCAGTTACAGATTTTCCGCAGCCAGATTCGCCAACTACACATAGGAAAGAGCCGCGCGGGATGCTCAACGAAACATCGCGCAGAATATGCAACGTGTCATCTTCAACTTTGAATTTCACGTTCACGTTCTTGAGATCCAAGATTAAATCTTTTTCAGTCGATAGGCTCACTTTTTTCTCCCTAAACGACCAACTAAGGCTACTTTCCACTTATTTTTTGCAATCAAAGATTTATGGCGTGGATCTAAAACATCTCGCAGCCCATCTCCAACAAAGTTCACACCTAGAACAAAGATGGCGATCGACATTGCTGGAAAGACCCATAGCCACCAATATTCATCTACGACCACAGGGTTTTGCGCTGCTATTAGCAAGTTGCCCCAAGTTGGCGTAGTAACGGGAACTCCAAGTCCTAAGAACGAGAGTCCAGCTTCGGCAATGATAAAAATTGCGATATTGATCGTGAATGCAACAACAATTGGGCTCATTGTGTTTGGCAGAATATGCCTAAAAATAATTCGGGGTTTTGAAAATCCGAATGCGCGATCTGCTTCAACGAAAGCTTCTTCTCGAAGCGAGAAGAATTCTCCTCGAACCAATCGGAAGGTTGTCATCCACCCAGTTAACGCAAAGACAATGATTACGTTATTGATTCCTTGGCCTAAGAGCGACACGAAAATAAGCACTAAAATCAGCTGCGGGAAGGTCATTACAAGCTCTGAAACCCGCATTACAACTGCATCTATTTTTCCGCCTAAATATCCAGCGGTTGCTCCTAAAACGGTTCCAATTAAATTTGCCAAGAAGGAAGCGATTACGCCAACATAAATTGATTGTCTTCCACCTGATAGAACGCGGCTTAACATATCTCGGCCTAATTGATCGGTACCCATCAGGTGATCCAAGCTAGGTCCGAGGCGTCCATTAATCGGATCAATATATTCTGGTTCTACACCTGAAATTTGAACCGCGAATACTGAGCAAAGAATCATTATAGAAATAATGGTCAAACCAATTACAGCTGAAGGATTGTGCAAAAGATTTCTTACAAAAATCCGGGCAGTTGATTGCTGCTCTTCTTTCTTTTTTTGCATCAGTTACCTCCCCCTAGTCTCACTCGAGGGTCCAGTATTGATTTAACAATATCTACCAAAAAGCTCGCGACTAATATCACCATTGCGATCAGCATGCTTACAACCATAATCACCGGATAGTCAGATGCAGTCACTGCTGCAATAATCGTAGTTCCGATTCCGGGCCATTGAAAAACAGTCTCAACGAGAATTGACCCACCAACAAGTAGCGGAAGTCTAAATGCCAAAAGCACCATTACTGGTCCAAGTGAGTTTCTAAAAACATGACTGTAAAGAACGCGCCATTCGGGTACCCCTTTACTGCGCGCAGTCTTTACAAAATCTCTATTCAAGGTATCAAGGACTGAATTTCGGGTATACCGAATAAGAACCGCGAGCATTGCAATAGTTAAAGTTGCCACGGGTAAAATGTAATTTGGAAATCGATCCCAAAATGTTACTTGGCCAGGTGCTACCCGGTTTCCGCTAGGAAGCCATGAAACTCGGTATGCAAATACGTTCAGCAGGGCTAGCCCAATAAAGAAATCTGGTATTGCAATTCCAACTACTCCGAGTACGCGAGATAACTTATCGGCAATTCCACCCTTTTTAGCTCCAGCGAATAAACCAAGAGTTAAGGCCAAAATAGTGGATAAAATCAAGGCAGAGAGCACTAATTCCAGAGTTGCTGGCATGCGTAGTGCAAGAATTTCAGAGATTTTTTGGCCACTTTGCAGGCTATATCCAAAATCACCAGTTGCTATGTTTTTTAACCACGTTAAGTATTGCAAGACAACGTGGTCATTTAGCCCAAGCTCTTCGCGAAGCTGAGCTAAGTTCGCTGAATCGGCCGCCATGTCAGGCGGAATCATCGCAAGAATTGGATCAATCGGAGAAAGACGCGATGCGAAAAAAATTAACGCGCTGATTGTAAATGCCATAGGCACCAAAATCGCTATTCGCCGAACTAAAAATGAAACCAAGAAACTACCATCCTTTTAAAATACAAATAGGTGGCGGTACTGACCAAGGATGCTTTCGCACCTAGGTCAGTACCGCCGCTATTTAATTAGTTAGCAGACCAGCTAGCTATGTTGTTTTGGTAAACATAGAGTGGGTTACCCCACTTAGCTGGTGTACCACTGATGTTCTTTGAAATAAACACAACCTGCTTCAATAAATGCATTGGCAGTTTGTACATTTTTTCTTGCTCAAGTTTCTGCAAATCTGTCAAAATCTTGCCAGTTTGACGAAGTGTTGTTGCTTGAAGCAATTGTGAGCTTAGCGCTGCAAATTCAGGTTGAGCACCAATGGACTTTCCAAATGTTGCCATGTTGCTGTACTCCCCGAACCACTCACTGACGTTGAATGCACTAAGACCCTTAAGAGCAAGCTCGTAATTACGGTTTGTCCAAAGTTCTGTAGTTGCATCTCCGGTCCATGGAAGGAATTCAACCTTCATTCCAATTTCTGTGAGTTGTTGAGCTACTGCAGTCAAGAGAATCATTACTGCAGGTTGGGATTGATTGTATGTGCGTAGGCGAACTGTCTTTGAGAAGTCGAAGTTCGCTTCCTTTAGAAGAGAAGTCGCTTTTGCCTTGTCATACTTGTACTTCGGAATTGAAGAAAGGTGATGAGGCATACCTGAAGCAACACCACTATTAATTACCTTGCCCTGTTGCCCATAGATCGCTGGAACTAATTTGTTCCAGTCGATTGCGTACTTAAGCGCTTCACGAGCTTTTACGTTACTGAATGGACCAGTTGGGTTGATTACCAAATAGCGGTAGAAGAGAACGTCAAGTGGAGCTGACTTAAAGGTAGATACTGAACTCATTGCACGAATGGTGTCAGGGTCGTTAGTTGTGAAGTAATCCAACTTTCCAGACTTTGCATCTGCAACAAGGTTTGAAGAAACAATTATGTTAATTTCTTTGATGATTGGCTTAGTGCCTTCAAACTTGTCATTTGGTACAAGTGTAATGAAGTTGCCTTGGCTAAATGTTCCGACCTTGTAAGGACCAAGTACAACTGGATTCCGCCAGAAGTTATTTGTATCTAACTTTAAAATATCTTCATCGGCTAATACGTGCTTAGGCATGATCATGAACTGCGCAAGAACAGGAATCATAATGTTGATTGGTGACTTGAGTGAAATGATAATGTCATTACCCTTAGTTGTGATTCCACTCATGGTTGCCTTATTGGTGGCATTCACTGCTTCACTGCCAACAATTTCCTTAAATGCGTTTACAAAAATCGCATTTGACTTGGAAACGCGAAGTAATGAGTTGATAGACCAGACAACATCGTCAACAGTTAAATCTTTTCCATCAGACCATTTGATGCCTGACTTAAGTGTCACGGTAAGTGTCTTGCCATCTTTGCTGAACTTGTAACCTGAAGCTAAGTCAGGTTTTACAGAAACTAAATTGGCATCGGCCTTAAACAAGCCACGGAACATTGCATGGTGAGAAATTGATCCGGATGCGAACCAAGGGGTAGAAATAGTGTTAACGCCACCGCCGCCGGCAGTTACTTCTGCAACGGTGATCGAATTATTTGTTGCTGCTTGTGTTGGCACGGCAAGCACTGAGACTGCAAGTGCAGCTGCTAAACCTATGGCGCCAAATGATTTATGAAACTTTCTCACAAAAACCCTCCAACTCTAAAACACTCCAGGGGCGTCCTGGTGTGTCAGATCTCTTCTGGGCTACCCCGCGCAGTAAGTATCTTTGCTGCTTAAGACATCCCATGTTTGTGTTGACTGAAATCTATCTTTCCTTTAAATTAAGGTCAAGGGTATCGAGATAACAATTAGGTTACTTTTAAAAGGTGCTTTATCGAAGAAAAGTAGCTCTATACCTACTGAAAGGTGGGATGACTTTGCCAGATAAGCACGCCGGGAAAACACCGGCAAAGGTAAAGGAATCCCGCACAGATGGGGCGGTTCGCTCACTTCGTGAGTGGATCTTTACTCATGGCCTTAAATCAGGCGATTTACTCCCTTCGGAATCGCAATTGTGCGCAGAGTTAAAAGTTGGGCGAAACTCGCTTCGCGAAGCTGTGCGAACTTTGCGAGCAACTGGTGTCCTCGAAGTAAAGCAAGGCGCTGGCACATACGTCGGAGTTCTCTCTCTTAAATCAATGTCTGATGAATTAATTTTCCATAGTCGTTTAACTATTGATGATCATGGCACATACCTACGATACTTAAGTGAGGTACGCGAGTCGCTAGAACAAGGCTTGCTAACAAATTTAGTCACCGAAGGATTGAAGCCAGACTTAGAGGCGCTAGATAAAATCTTGGCGAAAATGGATGAAGAAGCGAAGTCAGGATTTGTTACCTCTGCGACGGACCGAGAATTTCATGAGGAGCTTCTAGCACCTTTGAAAAATCCACTTTCGATTTTGCTGCTAGAAGTGTTTTGGCGAATCTTCGACGAGCTATTGGATACAAAGTACGACCCAGCGGCAGCAAGCAAAACTGCAGATCGTCACCATGCAATTCTGTTAGCAATCAAAGCATCAGATCCGAGAGGGGCGCGTATTGCTCTGCACAGCCACTTCGATGGATTGCGAAATCGAATCGGTGGCAGAGACTTCAAGATTGACTAGTTTTATGCTTTGCTATTTATGCTTTTGATAAATCGTTTGGTACTCAACCATGGATCAGTGATTGCAGAGCCAACACACACCGACCAAGCGCCCGCATCAAATGCTTGGCTTACGAACTCCGGTGAATTAAATCTACCTTCAGCAATTACCGGCACAGCACAATGAGTTGCGCACGATTTAACTAAATCAAGATCTGGTAGTTCTGGTACTGACCCATTTGTATAACCTGATAACGTTGTAAAAACTGCCACTGCGCCACTCTTTTCAGCTGCAATTGCTGATTCAAGATCATCAATATCTGCAATTACGACAGCCCCTATGGCTTTAGCTTGCGCAACGAAATCTTTTCCGAGAGTGCCATCAGCTCTCTTGCGCAGAGTTGCATCTACTGCAATTAAATCCACGCCTGCTTCCAGTAGTTGGTAAACGTGCTCTAATAGAGGCGTGATAACAACAGGAGTGTTTTCGCTTTTGAATTTAATGAGGCCAACTATCGGAATTGAAACGGCTTTCTTTATCTCTGTAATATCACGCAAGCCTTCGGCTCTAATTGCCACGGCACCACCAGCTTCGGCAGCTTCTGCCATGTATGACATCAAGCCACGGTTAGCTAAAGGGCTGCCGGATGCAGCTTGGCAAGAGACAATCAATCCATTGCGTAAGCGATCTAACACTGCACCAGTCAAGTCTTGGCTCCTTTTTTCGACGCTGTTACATTTTTGCGCATACTAGGCGTTACCTTGAGTTTATACACTTAATGATCTAATAGAAGTCGGCTCTCTAGTTCAAGAATCGAATCCCAAATAGCTGCTGAAATTACTATTCCATCTGCATTTTTGGCTCTTTCTTGCTCTTCAACCTCACCGGGCAAAAGAATTGGTTTATTAGGATCTGCCGATGGTGCATTTTTGATTACACCAGTGGCTTGATTTACATCCTGCAAAAATTGATCTGAGCCAAAAAAGAATTCTGGGTCCATGGCAATCAAAATCGTGCCATTGCCGTTACCGTAAGAATCATTCATTGAAGGATGAGCCCCTGAGAGTGCCCCACCAAGAAGTTCAATTAAAAGATTTAGACAATAACCTTTGTGACCACCGAAAGGTAAAATTGCGCCACCTGCATAGAAATCTGCTGGATCTGTTGTTGGGCTGCCATCGGACTTAACCATTTGACCTTCCGGAACCTTAAGACCATTTACATTAGCTGCTCGAATCTTGCCTTCTGCAGAACTAGCTGTAGCAAAGTCAATAACGATGTTCTCGCCTTCGGCAGGAATTCCAGCTGCGAAGGGGTTGGTCCCGAATAGTCTTGTTTTGCCTCCATGTGCTGCCACATTAGGCCCACCGTTACACCACATGATTGAAACTAGTGACTTTTGAGAGAGCATCTCTACGTATTCACCTAAGCGACCAATGTGATTACACGACTTTATGGAAACCGTTGCTATCCCGAATTTATGTGCATTCTCTGCCACTAAATCAACTGCTCGCTTGCAAGCGATCTGCCCCCAGCCCCATTGACCATCTAGTGTTACAACGGCGCCACGCTCAGAAATAATCTTTGGTTGAGCAGTAGGAATTACCTGACCTTTTTCAACTGCGTTGGCGTATTCGACAAGTCGTAAAATTCCATGAGATGAGTGACCAGCTGCTTGCGCATCAACTAGTGATTCGGCAACCGACAGAGCATCTTCTTTGGAAGAGCCCACCAATTCCAAAATTCTTGCAGACTTTTCCAGCATATGTTCATGTTTAATTTGCTCTGTCTGCATGAAGGTTAGAGTGCCTTTCATCTTTGAAGATTGGGGATCTGACGCAATTCTTGAAGATTAACTCAGAGCATGCATCAGCGCAATAATTCTGCGATTTTTCTTGATTCGATGTCTGGGCAATGTTAATCTCAATCATGGCTAGGAGCTCTCGGTGAGTGTGATTCGATTTGGCATTGTCGGTTCTGGCTACATGGGTAAGACCCATGCTGAAGCTGTCCATCGTTTACCTAACGCTGAATTAATCGCAGTAGCAGGTGGCAGTAGAGCGCCAGACTTAGCAAAACAATATGCAGTTGATCTTGACGATGTCGACACTCTCTTGCGACGTTCTGATATTGACGCGGTTGTAATAACAACACCACATCATTTGCACTATGAGCAAACTTTGGTTGCTTTGCAAGAGAAGAAGCATGTGTTAGTAGAAAAGCCGCTCGCAACTTCTGTCGATGATTGTAGGCAGATGGTCGAAATGGCTGCCGAGAATAAGCTGATTTTGGGTGTTGGCTACCACCAGCGGTTCCGAGTAAATAACTACACCGCACGCGCTTTAATTAGAGATGGCGTGATTGGAGACGTTGTATCAATTCAAGTTTCAATGCCAACCTACGCCGGAGCGATGCAAGCTGGTGGCATTGGCAGTGATTATGGTTGGTGGAATAACCCAGCCTCACTTGGCCACATTATGAATAGCGCTCCGCACGGTATTGATTTACTACGTTGGTTTATGGATGAAGAAGTTATAACTGTTTCTTCATTTTCGCGAACTTTTCTTCCAGGTGTGCCAGTGGAAGATACAACAATAGCTAATATCGAATTTTCAAATGGTGCACTCTGTTCGCTATTTTCAAGTAGAGCTCTTCCGGCTCCAGCATTTGTCGGCGAGGAATATCGTTTTAGAATTATGGGAACAAGCGGGCTTATGGATCTTGATCCATATGGAGAATTAAAGATTTCAGATGAGAATGGTTGGCGCGTTGTTTCGAAGCAGCCAGCAGTTGGTCACCAAGGTGCGAACTCGGCATATAGTGATGTGAGAATGCAGGCATACTGTGATCAAATCTCTTCTTTCATTGATCTAATCGAAGGTAGACCAGGAAATATTGGTGTTGGTAAAGACGGTTTAGCGGCGGTGCAGGCTTGTCTTGCGATGCTGGAATCTTCAGCTGAAAGAAAATGGGTCTCGCTTAAGTAATTGATATTAAAACTAAGAGCGGAGACGAGGAGATTTGAACTCCTGAAGGCGATTAAACCTTACCTCGTTAGCAGTGAGGCGCACTCGACCGGGCTATGCGACGTCTCCAAGTACTGGCGTAAGTCTACAGGCTGATTCAAGCCACTTTCTACGCTTACTGAATCGAAAACGCCTTGTTACGCTAACCCAATGAGCGAAGAAACAACCAAGAAGCGCCCGCACGATGTGCCAACTCCAGCTGCATTTGCTGAGTTAATGAAGAGCGGGTGGATTCCAACTCCACTTGAAGGTTTAAAACCTACGCCACCACTTAAGTTTTGTGTTTCTCGTCGCGAAGCTTTATCTAAAGCATTTCCTGGTGTGCGTTTAGTTATTCCGGCTGGAAATTACAAAGTTCGCAGCAACGATAGTGATTACGCCTATCGTCCGCATACCGCGTTCGCTTATTACACCGGCGTACAAGGTGTCGAAGCGACAGCAGATTCAGTTCTAGTTATGCAACCAAATGGTTCGGGCCATGATGCAATTCTTTATATCCACCCACGCAGTACTCGCGATACTGATGCTTTCTTCCGCGATGCCAAATATGGCGAACTTTGGGTTGGTCGTCGATTCACTTTAGCTGAGGCCAAAGATCGATACCAAATTGAAACTCGTAAAGTAAATGATTTGAAAGATTTACTGAGTGATGGAACTACAACAATTGCGATTCACGAACAAGATGCTGAAATTGATAAGTTAGTTACTAAACATGATCGCGATGCCGAACTGCTAACTTTTGTTTCAGAAGCTCGCTTGATTAAAGATCAGTATGAGATTGATGAGATGCAATCTGCTTGCGATGCCAGTGAATTAGGTTTCCAGGAAATCGTAAAAGCAATGCCGGCTGCGGTGGCACACCCACGTGGTGAGCGAGTAATTGAAGCGGCCTTCTTTACTAAAGCACGCACTGAAGGAAACGATGTTGGTTACACAACTATTGCAGCCGGTGGTGCTCATGCGTGTGTTTTGCACTGGATTCGCAATGATGGTGCAATAAAAAATGGTGAGCTAGTTCTAGTTGATGCTGGTGTTGAAATGGATTCGTTCTACACCGCTGATATCACGCGTACTTTGCCAGTTAATGGCAAGTTCTCACCAGCACAGCGTGCGCTTTATATGTTGGTGTACGAGGCACAGTTAGCAGGGTTTGCCGCAGTAAAGCCTGGCGCTACTTTCCGCTCAATTAACATTGCTTCGCAACGAGTATTGGCACAGGGATTATTCGATATGGGTGTTTTGCCTTGTAGCGTTGAAGAATCTATGGGGCCTGACATGGGTCTGCATCGTCGCTGGACCTTGCATGGTGTTTCGCACATGCTCGGAATGGATGTTCATGATTGCCAACATGCTCGTCAAGAGGCATATCTCGATGGCGTTTTAGCTGAAGGAATGGTTCTAACTGTTGAGCCAGGTCTTTACATTCAACCTGATGATGAAATGTTTCCGGCGGAATATCGCGGAATTGGAATTCGAATTGAAGACGATGTTGTTGTCACCAAAGATGGCTGCCGCAACTTAAGTGAAGCGCTACCTCGTCACCCAGACGAAATCGAAGCCTGGATGGCTAAGCACGCTAACTAATTTTTTGTAATTTGGTTTAGGCCATTCTAAGTTTATTAGTTTCGGCTCTTTGGGCTGCTTCAACGGGATCAATCGCACATGGAGCCCCGTCACAGCAATTAGTTTTCGTGTGGCAGGTTGGACATAACCATCTAGTTGCTACTGGGTCATAAGGTGCACCACAGAAATCACAAGGCATCTGGTTATTTGAACTCATGCCCCAAACTTTAAACCAAGCCAAGCTGCCAGTAGGCCAATGCCGAGCGACACTCCCAAATTAATGAGCGCCTCGTTCTTTCGTTTAAGTTCAAACGCCAAGTAGATATCAAGCATAAAAGTTGACCAAGTTGTAAAAGCGCCGGCAAAACCGATGGCAATTAAATCGTGTATGTGGGTGGTGCTATTAAAGGTGTAACCCAGTAAAAATGAGCCGATTACATTTACTAGAAATATTCCGTAAGGCTTACTTGTGAATTTGCGAATATATTGATCAATTGCAAAGCGCGCTGGAGCGCCAATTGCGGCGCCAATAACTATGTAGAACGTTCTCATGAACGAACCGGGATTACTTTGCGAGCTATTGGCAAGACGATTGCCACGATTATCAAACTTAAAATTACATTTTCGGCAAGGAATAGAAATCCGCCATCTCTAGGCTCCAGAGATTCCGCCGTTACTGCCGAAAAAGTAGTTAAACCAGCGCAAAAACCAGGCAAAAGCAGATGGCGTAGTTCAGTGACTCCGCGGCGTTCCATTAAAACTAACAGCGCAGCAGCGAGTGCAACACCTATTAAATTTGCAGTTAGCGTGCCAGTTCGATCATTTTCAATCACTAGACCTAGTGCAAAGCGCACCAAAGTTCCTGCGATGCCTCCGATCGAGACAAGAACTAATGATTTCAGTTCGAGATCGCTTTCTTGGAAATTCCACCAAGCACACGAGTCATCACACTAATTACTAAAGATGCAAGAACAGCTGGCCAAAAACCATCGACATCTAACTTATCGCTCCATTCGGCGGTGAGTAATAACATCGAAGCATTAACCACAATTAGAAAAAGTCCGAAAGTTAAAATCACAGCCGGCAGAGTTAATAACTTAACCAGACCGCCGAGAATTGAATTAATTAACCCAAAGAGGAGAGCAACCCAAAGGTAGGTGGTGAAACCACCTAGAACATCAATACCTGGAATCAGCGCAGTTGCAACCCAGAAAGATGCAGCAAGTGCACCCCACCGAATTAGCAAACGCATTAGTTACGCTTTTCTCGCTTTAATAGTCCGGCGAACATGCGTGCTGGATCGTACTTAATATCTACAACGCGTTCTTTCATAGGAATGATTGCATTGTCGGTGATTTTGATGTGCTCTGGGCAAACTTCAGTACAGCACTTTGTAATGTTACACATTCCAAGGCCGTGCTCTTCTTGCGCAGTGCGCTTGCGATTCTTCAACATATCAAGTGGGTGCATATCTAATTCAGCGATACGAATAAAGAAGCGAGGTCCTGCAAATGACTTCTTATTTTCTTCATGGTCACGAACTACGTGACAGACATCCTGACAAAGGAAGCACTCGATGCACTTGCGGAATTCTTGCGAACGTTCAACATCGATTTGTTCCATGCGCGCATCACCTGGAGCAAGCTCTTTAGGGTGCTCATAAGCAGGTATTTCCATGGCTTTGCGATAGTTAAATGAGACATCGGTTACGAGGTCCTTAATTACCGGGAAAGCACGAAGTGGCGTAACGGTGATGGTTTCATCTTCACCATATGAAGCAACTTGAGTCATGCAAGCAAGACGAGGCTTACCGTTAATTTCCATTGAACAAGATCCGCACTTACCGGCTTTGCAATTCCAACGAACAGCCAAGTCACCTATTTGGGTTGCTTGCACACGGTGAATTACATCGAGAACAACTTCGCCTTCATTGGCTTCTACAACAACATCTTGTAGTGCGCCATCTGTTGCGTCGCCTCGCCAGATACGAAGATTAAGTTTGCGAGTCATTAGTTGGAACCGCCTTTCGCAATTTCTTCGGGTGTCATGTATTTCTCGAGTTCATGAATATCAAAGAGGTCGAATAACTCTTTTGGCATTGGTGGCAAAGGTTGTGCTTTTACATTTACTTGCTTGCCATCAAATGAAGAAATGTTGTTGACCTGACGCCACGTTGTATCCATGCCGGGGAAATCATCGCGAGTGTGACCACCACGAGATTCTTCGCGGCGGAGTGCAGACTTGGCGGTGCTTTCGGCAACTAACAACATATTGTCAAGGTCGAAAGCTAAGTGGAAGCCAGGGTTGAACTTGCGTCCACCTGCAACTGAAACGTTTGCGCTTCGTTTGCGAATATCAGCAATTTTTTCAATAGCTTCTTCGATTTCAGCACCTGTGCGGATAATTCCAACTAAGTTATGAGTAACTTCTTGTAGTTCAGCATGTAGTGAATATGAATTCTCGCCGCCTTCACGTGAGAACGGCGCTTCAATTCGAGCCGCTGCTTTTTTAACAGAAGCATCGCTAACTGGATTAGCGCCATTGTTCTTTACATACTCAACTGCGCCCATTCCGGCACGACGACCAAATACCAGAAGGTCTGAAAGCGAGTTGCCGCCAAGGCGGTTCGAGCCATGCATTCCGCCGGCAACTTCGCCCGCGGCAAAAAGCCCCGGAACACCAACAGCTGCAGCGTTATCTGGTTCTACTTCAACGCCACCCATTACATAGTGACAAGTTGGGCCAACTTCCATTGCCTCTTTAGTGATATCTACGCCAGCTAGCTCGTAGAACTGGTGCCACATAGATGGCAAACGCTTCTTAATTACATCGGCTGGGATTCGCTTTGAAACATCTAGGAATACGCCGCCGTGCTCAGTGCCGCGACCTGCTTTAACTTCAGTATTAATTGCGCGCGCAACTTCATCGCGAGGCAATAACTCTGGTGGACGGCGGTTGTTATCTTGATCTAGATACCAACGATCTGCTTCGGCTTCGTTATCGGCATACTTATCTTTAAATACATCTGGGATGTACTTAAACATAAAGCGCTCGCCCAAATTGTTTGTTAGAACTCCGCCTTCACCGCGAACTGATTCAGTAACTAAAATTCCGCGAACAGATGGTGGCCAAACCATTCCAGTTGGGTGGAATTGCAAGAATTCCATATCAACTAAGTTTGCGCCAGCTTTTAGAGCAAGTGCATGGCCATCGCCAGTGCCTTCCCAAGAGTTAGAAGTAATCTTGAAAGTTTTACCAACGCCACCAGTTGCAATTACAACTGCAGGTGCTTCGAATAAAACTTCGCTTCCGCTCTCGCGCCAGTAACCGTAAGCACCGGAGACTTTGCCATTCTCTTTAAGAATGTCAGTGATGGTTAATTCGGCGAAGACTTTAATGTGGCTTTCCATATCGCCAGTTTCGCGACCATCTTTTTGTTGTAGCGCGACAATACGTTGCTGCATTGTGCGAATTAATTCCAGGCCAGTGCGATCGCCAACGTGAGCTAAACGTGGATACTCGTGTCCACCGAAGTTACGTTGCGAAATTTTTCCCTCTTTAGTGCGATCAAAAAGCGCACCCCAAGTTTCAAGTTCCCAAATACGATCTGGTGATTCTTTGGCGTGTAGTTCAGCCATGCGGTAATGATTTAGGAATTTGCCACCGCGCATAGTGTCGCGAAAGTGAACCATCCAACTATCTTTATCGTTGACGTTACCCATTGAGGCAGCCGCGCCACCTTCAGCCATAACGGTGTGGGCTTTGCCGAATAGTGATTTACAGATGATTGCTACGCGTAAACCTGCTTCGCGAGCTTCAACGGCAGCACGTAGACCAGCGCCACCAGCGCCAATGATTAGTACGTCGTAGTTATGACGTTCCATATTTGTCATTTACTAGTGCCCCTTTTAGAAGAAGTAGAAATTGGTCCAGGCGCCAGTTGCAACTTGGCGAACATAAATATCAGCAAAAGCAACTGCTCCTAATGAGTACCACGCAAATTGTTGGTGGTAATGATTAAGGAATGAAATGCGAGTCCAGAGCTTGTAACGCAGTGGATGCTTTGAGAAATTCTTTAAACGACCACCGATTGTGTGGCGGCAAGTGTGGCAAGACAATGAGTAGAGCCACAACATGGTTGCGCTAAGAGTTAGAACAATTGAACCAACGCTTACATGACCCCATTCACCTTCGACGCTCTTAAATGAAATAACTGCATCGTAAGTAAGAATTACGTTAAAGACTAAGCCAGCGTAGAAGAACCAACGATGTGCGTTCTGCAAAATGAGTGGTGCGCGAGTTTCGCCAGTGTATTTAGTGTGTGGTTCAGCAACTGCGCATGCAGGTGGTGACATCCAGAATGAACGGTAGTAAGCCTTGCGGTAGTAATAACAAGTCATACGGAAACCAAGTGGGAAAATCAAAATAATTAGCGCTGGTGAAAGTGCGAAGCTAAATATTTCGGCACTAACTGGGGTGAAGCCCAAAATTACTGCTTCAGGAACACATGCATCAGATAAGCAAGGTGAATAGAAAGGAGAGATCAGGTGGTCTTTGTAGTAATTAGCACCTTCAAATGCGCGAAAAGTTGCATAGATGATGAATGAAAATAGAACTCCGAAAGTAATTGCTGGTTCAAGCCACCATTTATCGGTGCGAAGGGTGCGCTCTTTGATCTTGGCGCGGCCCGGTGAAAAGACTCCAGACATAGTTCACGACTCCCTTGGTTCTTAACTCATAAAACTCTAAGGCGAAGTCTCCTCTCATGGCTTTGGGTGCGCTAGGCAGATTCTTGTTTGAGCGCTATGAAATCAGCCACAAGATCCACCTAAAAACGGTGGCTTGCGTGACTTTATAAAAAATGGCGGAGGGCGAGGGATTTGAACCCTCGAGGCTTTCACCTGCCGGTTTTCAAGACCGGTGCACTCGGCCGCTATGCGAGCCCTCCGCGGCGTAATCTACCTGAGGTTGGCGCTTATCTAAAA
>Ga0315901_10000434_pt1 | contig 62080 bp, 56 predicted proteins | sample LakEriMetagenome_10_FD_203761 | JGI IMG/M metagenome (GOLD analysis project Ga0315901, IMG submission 203761) | Freshwater fungal communities from buoy surface, Lake Erie, Ohio, United States - Buoy 2 MA116 | ecosystem: Environmental > Aquatic > Freshwater > Lake | place: USA: Lake Erie, Ohio... | reverse complement strand
CCATCTTGAATATCCTTCGCGTTGTCGGATACAGATCGTATTCATCATTCACGCGGTAGTGATATTCATCGCACTTGGTGACTTTGTACTGGCTCAGGGTTGCCAGGGCTAGTATTTCTTCCGTTGCCGATGCTCTGTTGGATGCTTTCAGTGCGGTAGCACGCTCCCGGAGTTCTTTGTAGTCTTCTGAATCCATGATGATTTAGTAATTTGTGAAGTATGAAATGATTTTCTGAATGAAAGTAGGCTTTACATATCCGTTCTCCGGAGTTCTGTACTTTCGGTCAATGTACCTCCAGTTGGGTTTCCAGAATTTGCATTTAATCACACCTGGAATAGATGTGCCGCGATATGCTATGGCTTCTGCATTTCTGCACCACAATGACATGGAGGCTTTGCAATGCGCGCAATCAGCGCAGCTCTTTTTTTCAAAGGGAGAAACAGACAAAAACTCTTCTGTGGTCATGCTGTTTATTTCCTCTTGGGTCATTTCGGAGAATGGCTTCATGTTCAGTGTGTGTTTTCCAGTTCTGTTTGGTCGATTTTTTGGCGCTTGATGCACTCTAATATGGTGCGGGTCATACAATCCCTTTCGGTTTTGCCCAGTCTTTGAAGGGCTTCTGTCTCTGGAAATATGATCTGATCCTTTACCACTCCATTTGTGGTGCGAACCAGTTCAAATTCCCACTCTACATTTTCCATGTTTGGAAATGCCATAATGATTTTGCCGGAGTAGTGCTCAGACTTCTTGTGCGGCCTGTTGTTGATCTGTACCATTTTCTGATAAGAGTTTAATTTCAAATTGATGATGCTTGGTTTGTTGGATGATTTCATACCGGCACTCATCACCTAACTTGGTCCTTACCTCGTGCTTCCAGATTGAAAACACAGAAAGGTTTCGTGCGTGGTAATATCTGCATCCCTGAGAACTGTAAGAAAGCCGGGGCAATAAAAAGCCCCGGACTTCCTCAAAGCGAAGGTTCTGAACCAGGTTATTCATGGGAATGAATGATCTCGTACTGAATTTCCTGCTCTTCAAATGACGGACGCTCAATGAGCAACTGAAGGTCGTTGTTCTCTGCCCACTTCTGAATATCATTCAGGGTATTACGATCAAGTGGAGAAGCATCGAAGTGAAGTGATCGCACTACGCCAAGCTGCATGGATGCAATCTTCAGGGCTGCGCAATACAGTTTACTCGTGCTGATCTGCTTTTTATCCAGCGGAAGACCTTCAACGGTAATTCCTTCTTCGGTCAATTCGATGCCGTCTGGGAATTTAGCTTCCTGCAGCATTTGCTGTTTGCGGGCTTCCACTTCTTTCACTTTGGTGTCTGCTTCTTTTGCCTTCAGCGCTGCGGCGTCCACGGCCTGTACTGCGGACAGGTATTTCAGGTATTCGGCTGCCTTTGTGTTGGTCTGTTCCGCTGAATCAAGTTGCGCCTGAAGCTCTTCGATCTTGGTGCGGTCCTGCATGAGCAATCCGAATGATGGGGATTCAAGTGGTTCAATCGGCAGGGGATCCAAGTAAGGAAGTGATTCAATCCATTTTGTAAGGTCTTCACTTTCGTACCCAAGCAGAAACAGTTTATGGGACAGTTCTTGCGCTTGGTCCCTTTTCTCCCGTTGGCTCTGCCTCAGCGTGTTTTCAGAAGCAAGTCGGGTGAGGTGCACCTTGTTTTCAGCTTCCCACTTCTGCATGGCTTCTTCATTCTTCTGACGGGCCTCTTCTGCCAGTGAGGTTAGTATCGCTTCTTCTTCCTTGATCTTGGCCTTGATTGATTCAGTGTCAACCGTCTCCACCGGATCAACGGTCCCTAGGCTGGTGACTGCGGCGCTTGCCTGTTTGTAAACAGCATTGCATCCGGTTCGGTGATCGTATGCTGCCTTGTATTCTGCAAGAATATCGGTAAGGTCAATTCCTGCAATAGCCTGGAGCATCTTGCTTTGTTCCTTCGGTGATGAGTTCAGGAATTTATCAATGTCGAATACAGGCTTAAAGAAACGCTCATTGATTTCCTTTGTGCTTCGGGTCTTCAGTCCGTCACGGGAAATAAAGGTGAGCTTGTCTTTCTTTTCATCATCGAATTCCCAGATGAATTTATCTCCGCTGGTCAGGATCATTTCGGCTTTTCCTTCGGATTCATTTTCCTTCAGGATATGTTCAGGCGAAAGTCCGCGAATGCGGTCAGCGATGGCGGTGAGGAAAGAGGACTTTCCCTTGTTGTTGCTTCCGGTGATGATGGCGGTGCATCCGCCGAAGTTAGCGTCCATTTCTGAAATAGCCTTCAGATTCCGGACTGAAATTGATTCAATTTTCATAGCTTATTATTGATTTTATTGAGTTTGCGACGGTGATCTACCATGCGGTAGTACAGGCTGCGGAGTTTGTCCTCCAAGTCTTTATTAATTACCGCGTCTGGCGCTTTGTTCGCGGCCATTACTTCGGTAAATCGTTGAAACAGGACGCTACACAGTAGTTCTGTGTCTTCCTCCGGCATAATCATTAAGTGCGGATTGTTCATAGCTGTATTGGTTTTGGCAGATGTATGGAAGACTTAATAATCTCCTGACAGATATTCGATAATCTTAGGCTCGTTCATAGCGATTTCGTTTACCACAAATTCACTAGTGTGCCTTATCGTTTTTCCTGCAATTATTTCAGCTTCTTGTTGCGAATATGCTAAAAGCACAAGACAGTTTCCAGCTGGATATAAACCTTCAAATTCTACACGGTACAATTTAACGCGTTGTTTATCGTCTTCTCTTATATGGCGAATAGCCCATTTAGCACCCTCTATAAATCCTTTTTTTCTATCGTATGCGTTGTCGTATTTTGTTTGTTTATCCTTGTCGTTCTGAGCCGCCAATAAAATCTCGTTCTCAGTAACTAGGCCACAGTATAGTGTGTTTTTTTCTTCCATCTTATTTCAGTATTGAGGTTGGATTAATGGTTACGTGAAATTATGTGCCACTCAACTACGTGATGAAAACAATCTCCGTTGCCTTTTGCGGCAATACAGAAAATAGCATCCGTGGCGTGATGTTGTACTTCTGCATAACTTCCATCATCTAGTATCACTTCAAAATCAGGCGGCAAATGGTTGTCTAAAAAATCCCGCATAGTGAATGCGTTATCGGGATGATAATAATCTGTTTCCCAATTAAAGCTACCACTGTCTTCTTTCGGGTTAAATTGAATTTCCATTGTCTTAAATTATTGATGTTGGGTTGCACAATTTGAGCAAGATTGTATTTGAGCAATATGAATACGACTTCCTTCTTCTCTGCCTCTTAAGTATTCCCTTCGCATCATTTCTATCAAATATTCTTCTGAGCAATATTCTTTTCCAAGAATACTGATTCTATCTTTATTAATATGTTTTACTTCAATCGTATGGCTCATTGTCTTAAATTATTGATGTTGGTTGATTTAATTCTTCTGCCATTTTCTTAAGAAAGGCAACGGCTTCTAGTGTGGTTATTCCCCACTTAGGCGCGACGTATGCAGACAATAGTTTAGCCGCGTCCATTTTACGAGTCTCAAATAAAATGAGACATTCTAAAATTTGCTCATCTGTGGCAAACTTTCTGAACTCATTGGTTGCTTTCATTGTATTCGCAGTTTGGGTTATTTAATTCTTCTATCTCTTCTCTCAGGCATCTATCGCAGCAGAATTTTAAAAAGTAAGTTGCCGTCTGAATGTTCGGGTGCAGGTCTTCGCGGTTGAAGTAATTCAAGCATCCTTCGCACCGGACGTAACATCCTGGACAATGATCGCCCGAATACTCTTCGCCGCATATCGGACATTCAGGTTTCCAAAAGAGATGATTCAGGCTCATGGCTGCGCGGCTTGTGTTGCTTCTTTAACTCTTGCCTTGATAAACGCACGTTTTATTGCCTCCTCAATTTTGAAAACAGCATCCCCTACCGAATCCTCTTCCGGATCGCTGCCTTTTTCCCACACATTCCGGACGTATAAACTAGCTTCGGCTAGTTGACCGTCTAAAGATACCTTCGCTTCCAGTTCGTAGGAATATACCTTGTCAAATTCAATTTCTCCTTCATAAACTACCATCGAATGCTTTTTTCGAGCAGTGAAAGTCAGCGATGTTTCCATTTTCTGTTAATTTATTGAGGTTTATAGGCACAATTTACGGTTATTCAATGAATTACGGCTGCCTTCCATAACTTAATGTCCGTTCATACGGATGTGGTTATGCTAGGCTTTCCCTGCTTCATGAGCTATCCGGCTAATTTATAGGATAACGGCTAATTAGGGTTAATTCATTGATTTATACCGTCGTCTCTATACACCAATCCCCGCGCTTGGTATCAGCCAGGCAGCGGGGCGGTGCAGATTAACACACAAACAGTCTTACGATGGCTGCCAGATAAGGCAACCGATCAGGGCAATGGCAGCTCCGGCCACCATTGCAAGGAACATTATGCCCTCGATCATCGCAATGGTATTGTTGCGCGGATCTGATTCGGGCAGGAATGATATGGGTTTCTTTTTCATCGGATTAATTGAGATAAACGGTTATTGAAACTATTGAATGGTTAGGGTTTGAACAGTCGATTGTTTTGGTCATACTTCTGCCTCCTCTTCTTCGCCGAATTCATCAAACTCTACGTCGGTAAGATCAACGCCTACATAGTATGTGGTAACGTCTTCTTTGTAGGTCATTGTCTCGTGTGGCATGTAGACATGAAATACCCATGGAAACAAATTGTTTCCGGCATCTGATTTACTCGGCGAATACTTGGCGATGCAAACGAAGTCCTCGTCAGGAAGATTTTCAGCGGCACGCACAAGTTCTTCAGCCTGCAGAATGTAATCTGATACGCCCGCGAAGTCTTCTTCTTCAAGCAATATGAGAAGATGTTCTTTCCGCGCCTGAATGTCTTCTGCGGTATTCGCGTACACGCGGTAATTGTCGCCAGCGTCCTGAAGGTAATCTTCATACGTCAGTGCGCGGTTCTGCTCCCCTCTGTTCGTGTACATGCTGGCTCCGTCTCTGCGTTCATAGAGCGATATGACGCCGCCCCATTCCTTCACAAACTGCACGGCCTGCTCGTAGGACTTGAAGCCGATGACATGCTTCGGTGAATTCATGGAGGGAAGCCCGAACCCGCGAACGGTTTTTTCGGTTGCTGCGTGGATTAACTGGAGGTGATAAGCATCTGCCAAGTCGTCGATGCTCATGCGGTGTGTTTTTGTTGCCATTGTGTTTGTGTATTTGTTTGTTTCTGCCGCCAAATCCCCGCTTCAGGTTTCAACCTAACAGCGGGGCGGCGGCCTTAATCAAACGTATTACGCTTTTTGCTGATTGAACGCGTCCATGTCAGCTATAATTTTTGCAAGACGTATCTGCGCGGAGCAGTCAGAAGCCCATCCCGAATGGTATTCCAGCGGAAGCGGCTGTTTCGTCTTGATGTAGTAGTATGTATTTACGCCTACTCCAAAGGCTTTTGAAAAAGAAACCAAGTCCACCCCGTATTTTTCCTTCAGGTACTTCTTAACATCTCCTTTTACGTTTCCTGCTACCTTTTCCTGAATATCTTCCGCACACATAACTCCCGCCTCTTTTTTCTGCGCCGTCAATTCGCGCAAAGCAGAAATGAAGAACTCTAGTTTTTCAAAACATGTTTGGTAAAAATTCATCCGAGCCTTTAACCAAATCTTCCAATCGTCGCTTTGCTCGTCAATAGTTTCCAGTCTGTCCGAATAGTTTTCGGTAAACCGAGCAAATTCACGCACGTTTTTCTCATTCTCTTTGACCCGATTTATAAGATAACTCTCCGACTTCAGTTCTGATTCAGATGCGATTTTAAGAAAGTGAGCGGCTCTTTCTTCATGTCTTTGTGCGGCTTTCATTTCCTCAAAGCCTTTGTCGTATCTTGCTATAACGCTATTGCGACTATTGGTGAATGATCGGCCGCCCGAAGTGTTTACGTTTGGCTGTGTAAGCCACGCCCAGTCTTTACGCAGTTTGTTGAATTCAGACTGAAGGCTTACGGCGTTTCTTTCGCGTGCCGCCGCCCATTCTTCGTGGCGTTCAGCCTTATGTTCAGCCTTCTCTATTCTGCGCTCACGCGCATCCTCGTAGGTTGTGCGCTCTTGCTCTCCGTGGAAAGGAATTCCGTAGTGCTTCATTGAATACGGTATTCCACTGTCTTTTGAGCGTGACACCCAAGCGCCGCGCTGTCTACCCCATACAAACGCTCGTTTTACGGCTGTCTTGGCTGTTTCAGATAAAGAGCGGTAGGATTCTAACCCACTCAAATGCAGCTCTACCTTGTTGTCGGAATTGAGAATGTAATAGGCGTTTTCAAAGCCTTTTTCTTGATTAATAGTAGTATTCATTGTGTGTGTTTTTAACCGCCAATCCCCGCGCAACTTGTCACAGTTAAACGCGGGGCGGCGGCCTGAATGTGGGAGGCGCTATTCTTCAATTTCCCATGTCAATTCGTCGAATCCGATATGGTAATAATTCACTCCTTCGTGCTGTATGGGGCAGGTCTCAACCGATTCGAAGTAGACGCGCTCAACGCCATCAACCATTGCTGTTTCAATGCCCTGAATATACCCGTCTCTCATCATCTGCTTAACGGTAGGCAGATCGAATGCGGGGCAAGCAAAGCCATTCCATGACTGCGTGCTGTTGTGAATGCCCTGATAAATGGCTGATTCACCGAGAAAAAATTGTGCTTGTGTGTACATGTTGTGTTGTGTGTTAGATGAAATATTGAACGTCGAATGTGATAGTGCAGGATTCAGTATCTATTAAAACCGACTTTTCCCACATAAAATGAAACTCTTCCGCCTCAATGAACAAGGCGCAAAACCCGTTATAATCAGCGTCCATTGCGTCGTTAATGCGATTGATCTCTGATTCAGGAACAGTCACCGAAACTATTGTAAGCGCCATATCATCGGTCTGCTCAGGATTGGTCTCAGGAAGCGTTGATTTGAGGATCTCACAGCCAAGCATGTCGGCTGCGTGGTTAGAAACCCATGTCTCTAACATATCTTCGAATTGGTCGATTCTGCTCATTAGTACGTGGTTTAGGGGATTATTCTGCCGCGTTGATTAGATCGTTCAGGCTAATACAGATGCTGTAAACATCGTCGCCTAATTCATCGAAGCAGCCCTGAAGCATGGCGCTCAGCCTCTCAACTTCTTCAGTAGTGAAGGTAGGATTTCCGGTGTATGTAACATAGTCGGCGAATGGTGTGTCGGGGTGGAATCCCATGCCAATAGTCTCGATCATGCTATACAGGTCGGCAATAGCGTCGCATCCGAAATTCATGGTAGCAGCATCTACGCAGCCGTCGTTCACTATGCGTTCCATGATTGATTGAGGGTAATTATCCTGCTCATTGCCATTGCTCACAGTGTAGCGGCGCTCGCACAGCGTGTTGTCCCATGCAACTTTAGCGAATTCATTCCTAGTGCATGTCACAGTGTTCTGTGTGCCGTCCTCATTGAAGATGGTGACGAAAAAGATTTGCTGTCCTTGTGTGTTCATTGTGCTTGATTTAGAGAGTTAACGAGGACGGATAGAATACAGAACAACCAACAGGAGCGAAGCGCCTGCGGTGAGGGAATACCCCATCGGGTAATTCATGCGAACGTCTGTCGCCATGCCGTAGCACATAATGCCTACGAAGCAGGCCACGCAGAAAACAGCCACACAGAAGGCGGCTGATGCGATTTTGTTTGAAGAAGTTTTGAACATAGTTTGTGTGTTTGAAATCTGCCGACAATACTACAACGATTTAGATACTTATTCCAAATTTATTTTTAAATATCGTAGATTTATTTTGTTAAATCCGCTGTTGACAAGGGATTCAGAAGGTAGTGCCCAAACCTGATTTATGCGAAATAGGCCGGAAAAAAGCGCCCAAACTTGATTCATACCAAAGGCTATCAACACTCATACAACAACACACACACCAACGGCGAAGCCGTTTTTATCACACAACCAAAAAAATTATAATACATTCCCGCGCGCAACAATAAACACCAATAAAATCAAGCACTTACGAGAATAGATTTTAAAGAATTATGCACGCATAACAAAAAATTGCACCCCCTAACACATTGATTTTCAGTATCATTTTATTGTGTAGATGCATGAGATTTTCACGATCATATAAAGTACTGAATTCCAGGCTCTTGACTGAATTTGCAGCGTTGTGTTGTGTTGTGTGGTTAGGTTTCCAATGATTTTTTGGTCTTCAGTCGGGGGCAAAATGGAAGGTGAATCTGAGGATCAGGCAGTTATGTTTTGGGTTTATTTGTCTGGGAATACAATAATTCGGGGCTGTTGTGCGGTGTGTTTTGGTTGATTACCAGCGCGTTGTGTTTTGTGGCTTGGTGGTGAAATTCTGGCTGTGTTTAGCGGTGTGTTTGGGGGCTGCTTCGGCTGATTCGCCGGTGGCGGTGGCGGTGTGCTGCCGTGTATTGTGGCAATTGCTAGAAAATCGTAGCAAATCCTAGCAAACGTAGCAAATGCTAGCAATTGGTAGCAATTGCTACAACGCATTGAAGGACAGATAGATGCAGCGCTATTTTGCCCCATTTGTGCGTTTTTTACCCTGTCATCAGCGATCATTAACACACCTTCAGCGCAGGCAGACGACGTATTTGCCCCTCGATCATCCATTTTGCAACACGATGCCTCGATCCTGACTTCACCTTTCCAAACAGCAGATGATCGACCTGCCAAAATCGACCCTGAAAACGAAAATGAACCGAACGAACCCACCCCATCCGTAAAAATCCGTTTTCCAAAATGCGGGAATCGGCGATAGGGGGTGGGCCTGCTCCGTTCTTCCTGGTTACTATTATTTTGGTTTTTGGGTTTTGGTTAGGGTTTAGGGTTGTGGTTGTGTGCTGTTTTGGGGTTGTTTTTAGGGGTTTTGAAATTGTGGGTGGTGGCTTGGGTTATGGGATAAAAAAAAGAGCCTTTTTGGGGCTCTTTTGGGGGTTATTGGAGAGTGGATGTGGTGTTAGTTGATTGGGTCGGGTTCGGGTTGAGAAGTGTTTTCTGATTCTGAGGATTGACTTGGCTGGGGTATTTGAGGGGTGGGTTGTTGTTGGTCTTCTTCAGGAGCGTCTTCGATGGTGAATAGGGCGTTTACTTCTGAGTTAGAGAAGATAGAGCAGTTGTTTTCTGAAGTTTTGACGAGCCAGTCGGTAGGGTTGAGTTTTTGGCTGTCGATGAGTATAGATCCGCCGTTGTCGATTGGTAGGAATTTGATTTGAGCTGTTGGGTGGATTCTGAGGATTTGGTTTTTGATTTGGGTTGCTTCGGCGGACAGGTTGGAGTTTCCGTTTTGATCCAGGGAGAAGTAAGATGGTGATTCTGGATTGAGTTGGAAGGCGTTGAGTTTTTGGGAGTGGGTGAGGATTTTCATTTTGATTGTTGGGTATTTATTGTGTTGTTATTGAGGGTGTAAAGGTAAAAAAGCCCCGTTGACTTTAAAATCGTTGGGGCTTCTTTTTTTGGCTTGAGCACTTATTAGCCGAAACAAATGTAGGGTTTAATCTTCCAGGATGATCCAGTCTTCGGCGAGGATGTCACTTGTTGATGGCGTCCAATATGCGACATCTTCCTGCGCTGTTTTGAGCATAAATGCTGGTCGGACGGTCATTGTTCCTCCTGTGAGCTGAGCATATTTTTTCAGGTGCTCGTTCCAGAAGTTTTCACTTGGGTTGTCCTTTTTTCCGGGAGAGAGTACGGCGAACATTCCTTTTCCATTCCATCCTTCTCTGGCGATTCGTTTTCCTGATTGAATAGCTTTGAGTGCTTCTCCAAAGTTTTTGTTTTTGGGGCTTTTGATTTCAAATTTCAATGCGTCTACGATGGCACAGAAGAGGGCGTCTTTTTTTCTTTGGAATTCGGGGAGCTGCTCGTATGGGATAATGCACGGGTGAGTTTTTGCTTCGGCGTCTTTTGTTTCTCCGAATATCCATCCCTGTTCTGTTTTTTCCTTCATCCAGGCGTTGTGTTGAGCGTCTGGTCCGGAATCTGGGTTTTGGATTCTGAATTCAACGCCTTTAATGGCGCTGTCTCGTTGCCATTGTTCGGCATTTTCCCAGTCTTTTTGGGTAAAATCTCCATTTGCTTCACACCATGCCTTGTTGGTTTGGTGGCAGATTCGAGCGATTATTTCGCTTTGTTCTGGGGCTCTTGCTGTCATTTTGATTCTTGGGTATTAAGAGATTGATGGTTGATTGTTTTGCGCGGGGACCTCAATTTTGATTTTTGCTCCGTTGAGTTCTGCGCTGAGCGATTGGGTTTTGGGTGTTTCGCTCAGTCTTTCACAAGAGCGTTGAAGCCTTCGTATCTCGCCGTTTTTTTCTTCAAGGAACTTAATCAAGTCTCTGTGTTCTGACTGAATTGCGGCTTTGACAGTTTTTTCGGTGTCGAGATCAGCTTTTAGGGCTTCAATTTCCGCCCGAAGCGCATCTTCTGAGCCGGCTTTTTGGTTGAGGATCCTTTCCAGGTTGGCTATTTGCCCCATGAAGTCATCCTTTTGCCGGTTGAGCCGGTTGAGTATTTGAATGGTCTGGAAATCGTTTGTGATACGATGGTAGACTTTTCTTTGCTCTTCGGCGGACATGTTGCCTAAGCCTTCCAATTCTGGAATGAGCCTTTTGACCAACGGCTTTGTGTTTGCCTCGGTCTTTTTCTTTTTGAATATGTTCATGGCCGGTTATTTTGCTGGTTTGGCAATTCTTCTTGCTCCTGGCTTGCAGAACTTTTGACCTTTGGTGAAGTCAATGATGTTCAGCAGACTGATGTCCGGAGTTTTCCAAAGGGCGGCCATAGACTTGATGTGAGTTCTTACGGCCTTTTCATCGTTGACCGTTTCTCCGTCCTGAAGAGGTTCGCTGTTCGGGGCCAAACACTTTACTTCGTACATGGCGTTTGGGTTTTTCTTTGACTTCTTTGCGTCGTGAATTTGGATTGAGCCTTCTTTTTTCATGTTGATGTTGGGTATTTGTTTGGTGCCGGCAAGGGTGATGATCCCTGTTCACTGCCATTCAGCTTTGCCGGCATTTTTTTAGTGGCTCCAGGTTGCGGCCTTCACAGCAAGCATCTGAGCTTTCTCCATTTCGTTGATGGCTTTGGAGTAGTAGTTAGACTTTTCAGGGTCCGTGGCATTTGCTCTGGCGTCGTTACAGAGGTCGATAAAATCAGCAACCATTCGCTTGATGTGGTCTACTTCGGGGTTGTTTCCGGGATTGAAAGTGATTCCGGCTGCTTTTTCACCAAAGGTCAGTGCTCTGGATGTGGCGTTGTTGTCTTGCATTGTATTTGAGGATTTAAAAGTTTCGAGATATTGAAAAATGTGGTTTGAAATTTTGTTTTTCAGGCCGTCGTTCATATTTGAAAAATATTGTTCGCATGCAGGCTAACCTTCAGGCAAAATTTCTTTTACGCACTGGTTTTGAGCTGCGCGAGAAACTGTTGCCGTTGGCTTATTGCCATCTTTTATGCGCATGCTTATGAATCCGCCAAAAACAGCATAGTTTTCTCCGTTGTAAACAATAACATCCATCATTTTCCGGATCTCGTTCTGATAGTGATCTACGCGATCTTTTATTTGTAGTATTGTTGTTACACATTGAGCGATGATTGATGCGTCAAACAGTGCGTTGTGCTTTTTTCCTTCTAAATTACTTCCGAAGCTAGATTGTTTTTTAACCCATTCAATCCGGTCAACATTAGGGTCAATGTCGTTCTGCAGAAAAAGCGTGCACAAATCAAAAGGAATGTAGTACACGTTTGGTGGCACGTTAAGGGCTCCGCCAAAAAGATTGCAGAACAATACCCAGTCATAGGCCAAGCAATCTCCCCACATTTCAACGGATTCAAATTGCTGAATCCACCCGTTTAAACAGTTGGCAATTCGTATCTTGTCTCCATAAACAACAAAACTTTTGTCGCTTACTTCTACTGTTTCAAAACTTCCTGATTTGATTTTTGCTTTTTCCGACAAGTGAGGCATTACGTTGTCGATGATCCATTGATTTAACTGCCCTGAATCATAATCGGAAAATTCAGCGTAAAACGAATGGCCCTGTTCCGACATGATGCCCAGAGATATAGGTGTAGTTTTCTGGTGAAGGCCGGTAAATTCGAAGTCAAAGAAAAGTTTTGTTCTGCTCATGGCTGTTTATCGTGATTTAAAATTTGTTCCAGTGATTTTGGCTTGGTTCCGAGATTTGATTTTGGCTTGTAAAGCATGTGCCTGTATCTCATTTGCTGCTGGTTTTCTACCGATATGTTGGCGCAAGCACAAGCACCTATTGAAACGACAAAATCGCTACACGGACAAGCCACGTCTTTTTTTGTCACCGGCTCTGATTTAAAATTGAACAGCATATCTGTGGACAAATATAAATATTAATTCATAAATAAAACATATTTATTATTAACATTGCATCTTCAAACAGTCATTATGTCAAGAACAAAACTGCCGGATCACAAGGCGAAAAAAACACTGACTTACGGCATTCGTAAATGCGATATTGAACTTCTTGGAGGAGAAGAAGCAGTAAAAGAATTTGTGCAGGAAAAACTGGACGATGAAATTCGCCGTGCGCTTAAAAGAGCAAAGAAGGAGGTAAAAGAATGAGTTTTGTAAATCCATCCAGAGATTCTCTTGTAATTGCAGTTGCTCCTACTCAGGAAATAGGTGAATCAGGGCTTTATATTCCGCAAGACAAGGTAAAAACACCTCATTTTGGCCGTGTAGTGATGTCCGGAAGAGACTGCCAGTGCATGTATGGAGATCACGTCATGTTTTTGCTTGGGTCGCTCAATTTGATCGACAACGGAAGACATGCGGTTATTCCTGAGCGCTTTTGCTACAAGATGTTTCGCGGAAACCCAAGTAAAGCATCCCACATGCTGATGCACGACGGGTGGGTATTGATAAAAATTCCATACGTCACCGCAGAAGTATCCAAAAACGGGATGAATATCGGGAAACTGAATTCTACCGAAGGAAATGCACGCGTCACCGTTCGCCAAGGGATTGTGGTAAAAGCACCAAGATCCGCATACAACGAGAAAGACATGATCGTGTCTTCTTATTTCGATAAATCCACTTGGGTTGACATAAAAAAAGGCGATCAGGTGTTTTTCAGTGAATACGTCATCAACACAATCCGGGAAGGAAGCTACATTTTTGATTCATTTTTTTACGATGTAGACGGAAACATGTATGTGACCATTCCTTACAAAGAATTGATCTGCAAAAACACTTCTTCTGGTCTGGTTCCACTGAACGGGTACATGGTGTGCACCAAGGAAGAAAACGAGATCAAAAAACTGCTTTGGGCTCCAAATGATCGTGCCCGCAGGCATGGAATTGACATTTACCGGTCTGCCTGCAGCACGCCAGACGGGTTTGTAAAAGGAGAAAGGCTTGTGATAAATCCCGCCATTCCTCCAATAATTTTGGAACCCGACGCGATCAGGACCCTGGACACTGAGTATTACTATTTCAAAAAGGAATACGCTCTTTTGTCCATCGAGGAGGAATCAGTTTCATTCAGTAAATCAAAAACCATCAGATAAATTATGAGCAAAACAGTATTGTTCTCCGTAGAAGCCAAAAAAAAGCTGTTCTCCGGAATGAAAACGGTAGCCACTGCCGTTGGTAGCACGCTTGGTGCTGCAGGAAGAAACGTGGTAATAGAAATGCCTGCCGGCGTTCCCAAAAACACAAAAGACGGGGTGACTGTTGCTCGTCATATCGAGCTTGCGGACCACGCGGAAAATCAAGGAGCGCTTATCATTAAAGAAGCAGCCGTAAAAACAGTGAACATGGCCGGAGACGGAACCACAACGGCTTGCGTGCTGACACACGCCATCATTGAAGAAGGATTTAAGATGATCTCTGAAGGTGCTTCACCGGTATTTGTCAAGTCCGGAATTGAAGATGCGGTTGATCGTGTGGTGAAGGCTATTTCTGAATCATCTATGCAGATCGAAACGGAAAAACAACTGATTGATATTGCCACCATATCAGCAAACAATGATCGGGAGCTTGGGGAATTGATCGGAAAGGCGTTCTGGTCGGTTGGTAAGGGCGGAGAAGTCGCTTACGAGCCGTCTGAAACGACAAAAACGTACACCGAAATTGTTTCCGGCATGAAAGTAGGGTCCGGATGGTTCCATTTTCAACTGGTAAACAACGAGCAAAAGCAAACGTTTGAAGCCGAAAACTGTTACGTTTTTGTCACAGATTCAATCATCAACTCATTCGTTGACATTGAATCCATCCTGACGCCGGTTATCAAAGAAGCTGCTGAGAAAGAAGTGCAGCCCAAGCCAATCATCTTCTTTTGTTCCGGAATGGAAGGAGAGGCCCTGGCAACAGTTCTGGGCAACCACCTGAAAGGATTGATCCGTGCATCCGTAGTGATGCTTCCGGAATACGGTAGTTTGAGAAAGGAAATCGCCATGGATATTTGCGCGTACACCGGTGCACACTTCTATTCAAAAGATTCCGGAGAACGGGCGCAAAAGGACATCAAGAAACTTGGATTTGTCAAAAAGGTCACGGTTTCTGAGAAAAACACCATTCTTTTTGAAGGTGCTGGAAATCCTGATGAAAGAATCAACGGTATTCGCCGGCAAATGGCTGAAATTGACGGGGATTCTCCTACACATCATCAAATGAGAAACCGGGTTTCCCGTTTGTCTGGTAAGGTAGCCGTTCTCAAAGTCGGCGGACAGACCAGTAGTGAACTGAACGAAAAAATTGACCGCGTAGACGACGCGATCAATGCTACACGGGCGGCATTTGAAGAAGGGTATCTTCCAGGCGGAGGTTCAACGTTCTTCATTCTTCGTGAATGCCTTCAATCAGAAAACAATTTGTCTGTGGATGAATCCATGGGAAGAAACATCGTGTACAATGCTCTTGCGGTTCCGTACATGAAGAATACTTCAAACGGAGGAATAGATACGCCGCGTTTTCCTTCAGCAATGAATGAAGGTTACGACATGCGCTCCAAAAGGTTTGTTTCAGACCTCACTTCACTGGGAATTATTGACCCAGCAAAAGTGCTTCGAGTAGCTTTGCAGAATGCAGCATCGGTAGCGGCGCTTTTCTTAATCACAGACACCCTTATTGTAAACAACGATCAAAAATGATACAGGTAAAAGGAAAAAAAGTGCTGGTCACACCTCAGCCAACACTCAGTGAAATAGGAATTGACATTCCGGACGGATCTAAAAAGGCTCCAAGTCTGGGGCACGTTTACAGTGTTGGTCCGGAAGTCAATGACTACAAGGTAGGAGACCGCGTTCTGTTTCCATCGGGAACAGGACAGGAAATTCAGATCGACGGAGCAGATTTTCTGCTGTTTCAGGATGAATTGGGGCTGATTGGAATCATCACAGAAGAGAATGGACAAGAACCTGTACAAAAAAATTAAGTACCCGATTCACCTGATTAAATCAGATGAAGAGGTATTTGAATTTCCGGACCTTGTTCCGTTCAAAGAACTATTTCAAACGCCGGACGGGAAAAGTCTCGATCCGGCGTTTGTCCTAAAGTATCTCATACTGATGTATTCTCCAGGATCACCGGCTATTGACCAGCAAAAGCACGTTGGTAAGCGGAAAAACTGGGTAATGAAGGAATTGGGAATAGAAACAGGACCAGAGGGCAGGTATCCTCCGGCAATAGAATTCATGTTGTTGAACAAGGTTCCGTCGGTGAATAAGAAGTCGGTTGTATTCAGGTCTCTGCAATACCCGATTGACTTCCAGATTATGATTCACGCTGAATCAGAGCTGCATAAATGGCTCGAATTCTCCCAGACGGACGATTACAAGGATCTCACCGTGGAAGATTCATTGAAGCTGCGCCAGCTTATCGAGCAGACAAGAAAGCAGTACGAGGAAGCCAAAGACAGGTTAATGCAGAAGGAGGCCAAGATCATTGAGGAATACCAGTTGGAAGTTTTTGTCGCTCAATCATACCTGAATGTTCGCCCGGAAGAAACTTGGGCGATCATCCCAAAAGTTCCGGCGGTTCCATCCAGGGCAAAATCACAATCCGTTTACAAAGACGCAAGCGCATGACAGGCAGACGAGTTCTTTTTTACAAAATGGACGAGCAGCGCAAAGCCAATTTTATGGGCGCTCACCTCGGAATATTCCATAAATGGGGTGTTTTCAATGGCAACACTATTGGCATCATTGAATCCACTGAGGGAACGGTTTTTATCTGCGTTCCGGAGCACATAAGGTTTGCTGATTCATACAGGGTATATGCCAAGCGCAAAAGATTACCATAAGGCCGCTGCAATAGTGAAGAGAGTAGCTATAAATCGCTATTCTATCCGGTCGTTGTTCAAAATGTACAATGGCAGAAGGCCAAGAGACCGGTATGCGAATATTTTACGCAAAGGGAACATAAACTGGGATCACTCAGTGGTAGATATGTGGGAAAAAGTCCTGCGCAAACAGGAATACAGGAAAAAGAAAAACGCAATCACCATCATGCACAGGAAGGCAAAAAAAAGACGGGCTTCAAAACTGTTGTCTGTGGCCGAAGATCTTCGCATACGCGGATTGATGCAGGCCACAATCGACAAAATAGGTGAATCACAATTTTTCAAGTCGGTGCACATGCCGAAATACCGGGCGTTGATGATCGACCACCTTTTTATTGCTCTGGAGCCAAACTTTGTAACCAGGCACATGCGGATCAAGCGCATACTTTCCGGAAAACACACCATTGAAGACAGGCTGTGGGTTCAGATCATGTGGGATTACACCAAAAAGGATGTTCCATCCAGGTACAGTCACCGGCTAACGGCAAAATACCAGAAGTACAGGAAGTGATTTACCTTTGCGCCTATGGCTTGCTCGAAAAAAGGATTTGTTTCTGAAAAAGAGGCCCGCACAGTGCTGAATCAATACAAGAAGCACCCCAAAAACAGAGGCCAGCGGTTCCGGAAGGATAAAATACCTATCCGCCCGTATTTGTGCGAAAAATGCGGCCTTTGGCATTTTACTTCCAAGTATGACAGAGGTTTTTGAAAATAAATTTGCTTTGAATAAAAATTGAGATTTATATTTGTCCCGATCATTCAGCGGAATGTGTTTTAAACATACAATCGAACACTTACTCATTGTGGAGAGATGACTAAGTGGAGGAGAGTTAAAAGACTTCTCCGAAACGATAAGCAGAAAGGCCCGGTCTCCACACGGGCTTTTTTGTTGCCCTGAACTTTGGTTCTCTGCGCACTTTGAGCCAAAGAAACAGCAGCAAGAAAGTGAGCTTAAACAATAAACCGTCACGTAAGGCGGGTGAGGCCGGTTGGTTAACAGCAGCGGTATAGCACACAACCTGAAACTGTTGGATCTGCGAAATTCAGGCGGGAAGACAAGCATCAGACCCGAAGCAGGAGCGAGGCAGATAACGCTCAACGATGGATGCAAATTTCATGTTCTGCATACATGAATGTGCGAATCCGAGGCGTCGAGACATACCGAAGTTATCCGGATCAAGTACAGTCCAGACTTGTTTACGCAAGGATGGGACAACTGTGCTTTTCCTCAGCATCAAACACCCGAAGTTCTTTATTCATAACAATAATCTTTACAGTTAAAGTCTAAAAAAAAATCACATACTTTTGTGATTGATGTTTGAATACAAGAAAGAGCAAACGCATATCTACTACAATCAGTACGATGCTGATTTAGGAGGGAAAAATGGAGAATTTGCTATTTGTCTTGAAATTCCCACTGTTGAATCCTTTTTTGCGTACAAGAATCTTCCATACGAAGAGTTAATCAAAGAAATTCCCGGATATGGGCTGAGCCCGAAGAAACAGAAGTTTGACTACTACCGGGACAAGATGAAAATTTTTGAGGTTCCGGCAAAAATTCAGACGCTTGTTCAAACACTGGCAGATGAATTAAGTCGAAAAGAAAAGAAACCGGTATTTCCTGAGCCTGAACAAATCTGGGACGCGATTGAAGAGAATCCCGCAGAATATGAATCAGAACTGCAATGGATTAAGACGACCAAAAACAGGTGGATAGACGGATGGTTCTGTTTTATCAATGGCAGACCAACGTACATAGACGGAGATCACTATTTCTACCTGGGATTCTATCCGATTATGAACCGATCACGCGAAGACGGGCTTCCGTTTTATCGTGACATTGATCGAAGAACATTCATATTCCTGAAGTGGGCAGAAACAACTACCGATGCCTATTACACATTCAAGCTGACATGTAAAGAAAAAGGCAAAATTGTAGAACGTTATTTCAATTTGAAAAACTCAGCGCTGATGTATGTAAAGCGCATGGGAATTAACTACTACGAGCTGGATGAAGGATTTTATGTGATTGATACTTCAAAAGGAGGCACAGTCAAAGGAGAGAGAACGATTGCCGGAGTAGTATGGGCAACCAGGCGCGGACAGGGTAAGACCTACATCATGGGATGCAAAGGAGTTTGCCGCACGCTCCGGGCAAAAGGCGAAAGGTTTATCATTCAGGCCAGATCAGAAACCACTGCAAAAGATGACGTTTATACCGAGAAAGTCAAGATTCCATTTTTGGCGGTTCCTTTTTTCTTTAAGCCGTCTCACAGAGTTTATGAAGAGAAGATAGTCTTTTCACCGAAGAACAGAGGCGCTATTGATCTGGGATTAAGTCCTCACAACGGCCAGATTCTTATTCGTACTTCGAAGATGACTTCAGTAGACGGAAACAGATTATGGACCTATGGAAATGATGAATCCGGAAAGGACGAGCAGGGAGGTATTGTAGAAGATCACATGGGGACGATCAGGGAGACGCTTTCTGTTTCCAACGAGATCATTGGTTTTGCCATGTACTTCTCCACATTTGGTCAGTTTACCGGTGGTGGAAGGGAATTCTTCCAGTTATTTATGATGTCGGTCAATCACAAAAGGACTGATATAGGCAGAACACCTTCGTGGCTTGTTGCATTGTTCAATCCTGCTTTTGATGGATTTGACAAGTGTATTGATGAATTTGGAGAATCAATCATTGAAGATCCGGAAGAGCCGTATATCAATCTGAAGGGAGAATTAATGCACATTGGAGGCAGAACGTATTTGAACGGCGAACGCCTTGCCGCTAAAGAGATAGGAGACTACGAAACGTATGATTATTTAGTTCGAAACAATCCTTTCAATATTCGAGAAGCAAGCCGACCTCCGCAAGCGCAAGACACATGGGACATGGAGGGTTTAAATAAGCAAATTGAGTATTTGCAATTTGACACTGAAGCTCCGCAGGGAAGAGAAGTGAATCTGGAATGGGAAGGCGGAAGCATGTTTAAGCACAAAGAAGTAAACGGCATTCTTCTGAAGACAAATGAACTTTCCAATGTTTTAATCAAGGATGCAGAGCCAGGCAAAGGAAAATTCAAAATGTATATCCAGCCGGCGGATGAATGGAAAAACAAAAAGGAATACGATTCAATTTCTGGATGGTGGGGACCATCACAATCGGTCCGCCACCGATTTGTTCTTGGTACTGACCCGTTTGCATACGACCTGAAAGATACCCGAAGTAAAAAGCTGTCCAAAGGAGGCGGCGTAATGCACTACAAAAGAGACTTCCAAGCAGATCCGGACGGTACACCACGTAACATTTGGAAAAGCCGGACCACGGCCCTTACCTATCTGTACAGGCCAGACACTACGGATGAATATGCAGAAGATATGTTGATGGCAGCCGTATTGTATGGCTCTTATGTATCAACAGAAACAAACGTGACCGTCATCCTGAAGAAATTCAGGGAATGGAAAGTTTGGGGATACATTCTCTACTTGATTGATCCAGTCACCGGAAGATTGAACGATTTTCCCGGAGTTCGAACACAGGGAGAAGAAAAGCAACGTCTTCTTAATTCAGTGCGTGACTATGTGAGATATGACATCCAAAGAGAATCATCACTGGAACTGTGTGAACAAATTTCCCAAGTTGAAACACCAGATGATCTTCCAAAGAACGACCTTGTGGCGGCGCTTGGAGTTGCGCTGATGGGGTCTGAATCACATTATGCAGACGTAATGGATCAGAGCTCAAATGTGTTTGACGGAACTGATTTATACGATTTTGCACTTGATGGAGAATAATTTATAGTTTTGCATCCAATGGATACAGTTATTACCGCTTACCCCAGTTCAAACGTTGACCCTAAAGTAAAGGCGTCAAAGGAATACGGGCTTCAAGTCTCTGAGGCTCTTTTGAACGACCAACGAGACCTTCGCTGGCAGTGGGGAGGAAATGACTACATGAACTTCTATTCGGTAATGAGAACTTACCTGGAAGGAAGACAAGATCCTACTCAGTACGAAAAGCGATTCAGGGGAACCAAAAAAGACGGAACGCTCCGCCGGGGATACAACAATATCTCGATGGAGATTCACCCCGAAGCCAGAAAGCACAGATCGACGCTTCATTCTGAAATCAAAAAGAATGAATACAACATTCAGATTGAATCACTTTCAAAGCAAGCCAGAGGAAAAAAGTCATACCTGAAATCTTTTCTGTGGCATGATTCACAGGAAAACGCCCTCCGTCAGCAGGTGGGCGTTCCGCTGAAAAACCACTACTGGACACCGGAGAGCCTGCCCGAACTTGCTATGTATGAGAAAATGGGCGGATTCAACCTTCAGTTTGAAACCGGCCTAAGCAAGATGGTTGAAAACGCTTTTGCTATTTCAAACTGGGAAGACTATCAAAGCGGAGTAGCGATTGATGAAATGCTGCTTACCAGTCACGTTTATGCGCGGATTCACGACAACAAAGACGGTTCGTTAGGATTTACGGTCATTCCGGCTCTTGATTTTAAAACGGCCTATATCAAAGATGAAACAGTAGAGCCGCCGTATGCCGGAAACTACGAATGGATGACCATGGAAGAGCTTATTCCAAAGCTCAAAGAGGCATATCCGGGCATGACTGATGAAGAAATTCTGAAAATTGCCAGGTCAAATTTCCAAAACAACAAAGGGTACAATCTCGACAATTATGTAAATCGAGATCCGGTTACTCAGCGGTTCCCGTACTATGACATGATGGTGCGTGTATTCCGTTTTTATTTCAAAAGCATTGACACCGAATACTGGACAAAGACCAGTGATGGCAAAATGTTCCCAGAGGAATACGGAAAGGTAGTTAACAAGGAAAACAAGAAGACCGAGACCTACGATTACACCAAGATTTATTGCGGTATCAGGGTTTGCGGCTTCCCGTATGTAGTAGACTATGGACAGGAGAAAAACCTAACATTTTTACCTGACGGATGCCCTGCCTTCCCTTATGTTCAGGTCTACACTGGGGACATTTCTATTGTTCAGGCATGGAAACCATGGCTGGATGAAATTCAGATGTGCGTTCTTAAACAAAGAGCGCTACGCCAGAGCGTAAAAGGCGAAAAAACCGTTTTTGACGTTGGTATTTTGGCAAACATGGACTTCGGCCATGGAATACTGAAAGGCGCAGACGTTGTTCAGTTGGCGGAAGACACCGGAAACGTATTCATTGCCACCAGAGGCGATACGCTTGGTAGAATTGACCCTAAATCCGGTATTTTCCACATTCCGCCGGTAGGTCAACAGGGTCTGGAAGTGATTCAAAGGCAAATTGACATTTGCACCATGCAGATTCAGTCGCTTGCCGGCCTTACCAACGCAGTAGCTGCAAATCCAGATCAAAGACCAGAGCTTGTTCGATTGGGAGAACAGGAAATCGCCGCTACACAGGGCGCTCTTTACGTCCTTATCAGCACATACAATCGCTTGAAGACAAGACTGGCTCAGAAAATTGCAGCCAAACTGATTCAGAAGATCAAGTATGTAAAGTCCGCACAGGAATACTATTCCCGCACCGTTGGCTCACAATACGTGCGTGCGGTGATGGAAGAAGAAGCACATTCACTGAATGAAATTGGTACAAAGATCATTGCCAAGCCGAGCGCAAGGGATAAGCAGTTCATTGAAACGCTTTTGGCTGAATCTATTAAAGCCGGTAAAAACGGATACGCTGGAGTTTCTACTTCGGATGCCATTTCAATCAAGAACGAACTTGAAAACGGAAACATGCAGATGGCAGCATGGATGCTCGCTGTATCTGAAGAACGCGCAGCAAGAAAACAGGCAGAGGAAAGATCCGCAGCGGCACAGGAAACATTCCAGGGTCAGCAGCAGTCAGCAGCCGTAGCCGAACAGCAAAAACAGAAAACCGAACAGATGAAAGCCCAACTGCTTGAAATGATTAATGGCAGCAAGATTCAAAAGCAGATGGAAGCAGACCTGACCGTTAATCAGCAACAACTTCAGGGAGACAAAGAGAAAATTGTCTTGGAAAAGTCTCTTGAAGGCGTAAACCAACCAGCCGCGTAAACAACAATTAATTTATAGCTATGGAAAACACTCAGATACCTGATGAATTGAAGTTCTCACACCAGATGGAAGGATGGGACGAGCAAACAACCGCCACAAAGGTTGAAGAATATTACACCGCCAATCCGGAGAAGAGACAGGCTCCAGGCGGAGATGGAGGCGAAGGTAACGGCGGGGCACAAAAACCTGCTGGAGAAGGTGCTGCGGCTCCGGCGGCCAATGCCGGCGCAAGTGCTGAATTCAACTTCTCAGAATTTGGAGAAGACATCAAATCAAAAGACGACCTGTTGGCGTATGTAAATGACGCCCGCGAATACCGGTCAAAGAAAACTGAGATCGAATCAACTTTTTCAACACTTCAGTCCGCGAAGAATCCTATTCCGGAGAAGTTTGCTCCCATGATTAACTTTTACAATCAAACAGGGATTGAGGATGAAAAAGCCATGAAGAACATTGTTGGCATGAGCAAGGATACTGTAAAACAAAATCCGCTGGCTGTTATTACAGCAGCAAGGCTTTTGGAAAGTCCTGAGCTTGCCGAAATGGGATGGGACAAAGTTTACAAAGCAGTTGCCAAAGAGCACGGCGTAAATCCCAACATTGAGGATGCCAGCCTGCTTGACGAAGAGGAAAAAGACACTCTTCAGATCAAGGCTATTGGCCTGTTTAAAAATGTTGAACAAAAATTGGAGGCAATAAAGTCGCCAAAAGATTTTTATTCATCTTTGCAAGAGCAAAAAGCAGAGGCAGATAAGCTGGCCGGAGAGAATTTTGAACAATGGAAACCGGTGGTTCAAAAAGTTCTTTCCGAAAGTTCAGCACCTCGGACGATAAAAATAACTGATCCAGAACTCGGAGAATTATCGCTGTCAGTAGCAGTCGGTGAAGACACGGTAAAAAATGCTCTGAGAGCCATGAATCAGTTGTTCGTATCAACAAAGCCTGATGAAAAAGGCATTAACATCGTGCAGCAGGCCATACTCCGTAGCGCAATGGACGAGGCAGGCATCGCAAAGTTTCTCCAAGATAACCTTTCTGCCCTGAAAGACAAGGTGAAAGGTCATTACTTGGCAGAGGCGAAAAAAATCGCAGCGAACGGAGGTGATCCGTTTGCGTCGCTGGGAAGAACGGCGGCCCCTGTCGGCCAGTCAGCATTCGAACAAGCGTTTGGATCCTGATTGAAAATTTCCGCCAAAAACCACACAACTTTAAACGAAAATGGCAATTCAACCCGCAAACTCATACTCCGGCCAGGTCAACCAGCACACTTGGATGACAGGTCTGGACATCGTTACTCCGCAGTTTGCGTCAAAAATGATTGACGCTTACGGTAACGACCCGTATTACAAAGAACTTGTGTTCTGGAAAATGCAGGGCGCACGACGCATTGTAAACAACTCCGACGGATGGAACTGGTTCGACGAACTTCCTTTCAACGAGAAAATCGTTGTTAAGGCTGACGCAGGAACAGCGACAACCACACTGGTGTTTACGATCAACACATCCCTGATTAACACCCTGGGATCACAACGAAGCATTTACCCTCGTATTGGCGACCGTATCATTGATATGGGTCCAACTGTCAATCGTGGTCAAATCACCAACATCGTTGACGGCGGTACTGACTTCACAATTACAGCAGTGTCTTCTCAGGGCACAAACTGGACTGTGCCTTCAGCCGGTAAGGAATACGCGATCTACACCCTGGCAGAACAGGAAGACGCGCAGTCACTTCCAGATGCTAAGGACAGCTACGTGGAAAAGCAGTCTGCCAAGCTCCAGCGCTTTGCTGAAAAGATCAAAACCACTGCCGACGTTCTCACCGACCAGCTCTGGATCAACACTGACGAAAACGGAAACGCTATCGCCATGTGGGGAGACAAGCAGGTTATGGACTGCGAACGCCGCATGGCAGTTCAGCAGGCAGGCGCAATGTGGCTCGGAGCCTACACTTCTGCAACTGGTCAGGCAATGACCACACGCGGTATGTGGGACGCCTTCTCCACCGACGCTACACTGGTAAACTACACCGCCGGCGCAGCCACCCTCGCTCAGCAGCGCACTGTGATTGACACCGTAAAAGCCAATGGCGTTTTCGGTCCAATTATGAACATGTACCCAAAGACCACTTACCGTGCGTTCCAAGGCATGTTTGTGTCTCAGTCTGCCGTGACCGACCTGAACGTAAATCAGTCTATTGCTCACACCGAGCAGTTGCTGTTCGAAAACGTTCCTCAGTCTGGTAATGGTTTGCTCCGTCGTTTCGACGTGAACACGGCCATCCTCGACGGCGTGACGCTGAACAACCGTCAGCTCAACATCTCCTACGATGCAAATCGTGTGTTTGGTGTTGACCCGACAAACAACCTTTTCCTTACTGCGGGCTTTGTAGCACCAGCAGTTCGCGTGAAGGACGGAAACAACAATCCTGTGGGTATCATCGAAATGGGGTACAAGTCTCTTGGCAAGTACAACCTGATCGGTAATACTGGTACACTTGGATGGTTGGCTGACGGCGGACCTACCAACGAGGCTAATGAACGCGCATTCGGTATGCGCTCATTCATGGGCTTCGGACAACGCGCTCTTTCTCAGTGCGTGTATTTGCAGAAACCGTAATTATCAACCTGAAAACGGGAGGGGTATAAAAGCCCCTCCTTTTTTCATTAAACACAGCAAATAAGCTATGATTTACAATGAAAAAGGCGTCCGGCTTACTCTGGACAAAGAACTGAAACCGTTTTTGGAAAAAATCGAGCAGGATTACCCAGGTTTCAAAGACGGAAAGGCATCGGTAATTATCGAGGCCAAAGACAGTGCTCGAATCACCAGGCAGATTTATGCCGGCGGAAAGTCCACGGAAGAATCAAAGATGGTGCGATCATCCAAGTCAGCGCCAAGACCGCAAACGCTTACCAATGATGGTTTTTATCTGGATGATCTGAATCAAAAACAGACTGTTTTCTATTCCGATGTTCCTCCGCGCTTCAATGCCGCAGGTATTCCAGACTTTGATGCCGTTTCAACGCCCATCGTCATTTATGACGGAGCACGTTTCGGCAAAGAAGAAGTTGAAAAGGCAATTTTTGTGTATTGCATGTTTCCGGGAATTCATGGCGGATCTCACGTAAATCACAATTCGCGTTTTGAATTTGTGCATCCTGAGAAGAAAGCCGCCACCAAGCGCCGTCCGTCTCCGGAACGCATTCTGGAGCAGGAAATCCTGTTTGAAGAAAGCTGCATGAAGTACGAACATGCTCTTGCGATCATGCAAATTCTCCACTTGAAGTCTGCAGGAAACGAAGACCTCGACCGCGACAATCTCTTTGAATATGTGAAAGCGATGAAAGATCGTAGCGCATACGAAAAAGCAAAAGCATCTGCCATTAAGGAAATGCCGAAGATTGGGTCAAAAGAAGTTTCTTCTTGCGTGAATGCCGGTGTGAAATCAGGCGTGATTTATGAAGAAGAAGGAAAGTGGAAATTGAAAAAATCCGACGTTCTTTCCATTGATTTGTGCCTGGTAAAAGGAGATACTGATAAAGAGAAGAAGTTCAATCTGGGAGAAGAACTTTCCCTGAATCCGGCTCTTTTCGAAGAGGTTTCTGCCGTGGTGAATTCGTAAGAAAAAACTGCTGAAAATAAATTATCAAAGGGCGGCGATTATGCCGCCCTTTCTTTTACATTTGAACCCATCATGGCACTATCACAATCTTTTAGTCTGGAATTCAACGACAACGACAATACAGGCGTTGTTACCGCGCTCACCGATTACCTCACTGATTACGGAATGAATTTGGCGACACTTGGAGCCAAAATCATAGGGTCTCTTTTGGGTCCCGACGGTACTGCCGTAATAACATGGACGCCGGCGGCTCCGTGTATCAATCTTGGAGGCGGCGCAACACAGTCGGCCCCGATTGATCTTCCAACGGTAGAGAATGCCGGTGTTGACAGCATTGCTCCCGGAGAATACACGCTGAATCTTCAGCTTTACCTGAATCCAGCAAACATCAACGTTGGTGTGACTGGTGCTCCGGATAACCGGTATTTTGCAAACAACAACTGGCTTTATCAGTTCTTGGAAGCCGGTGACGCATTCACGGTATCTGGTGCAGCGAACCCAGGAAACAACGGCGCAAGGGTTGTGGCGTCTACTGAATATTCAGATCCGCAGTCTCGGATTTATGTTTCAAACACACTGACAACTGAATCCATCGGCGGACCTGGCATTGCATTTACTATTGCACATGATGCATGGTCTCAGGCATACACATGGAACCCATGCGTTCAGGTTGTTCCGGTTCTCAACACACAGTACAGTTGTCGTTCCGGCCTTTATGGATACATCACCTCTTCAGACGAAACCGTTTATGGAGATCAGCAGCTTGTTTCCTCTTCACTGCGATTCATGCACCCGCAGTGGACAAAGATTCCATACAATACTTCCGACGTTGTTTTCAACGGCACGGATGCTCCGGTGACTGGAACGGTAAGTGAATTGTATGAAGGACCATGGCAAATTCAGTTGTCCGGAACCGTGACGTACACGCAGAATGACGGGCTGATTGTGACTTATTCATTCACGAAAATTGTCACTGAAACAGTCATTTGCTCTTCCAGCCTTTGCGGGATTCAAAAATGTGTTCTGGAACTTTTGGCAAAAACACAACAGGACCTTTCCTCCGGCGGAACATCTGCCAACCTTGCTTCACTTATCAATATCCTTACCTGGCTGAATATGGCATGGGTATCTCAGGACTGCTCAGACTGGGTGAAGTACAAGGAAATGGTTGACCTTATTAATGAGGCGATCGGGTCGCTTGGTTGTTCCTGCGGATGCGATGAAAGCACGTATAAGAAGATTCAGAACCTTCCTTCCGACGAGATCACCTACTTGGAGACACTGAATTCATTGATTCAGTGGAGACTTTACGACGGTGGCGGCAACCCTCCGACGGTAAACGATGATGCTTCTGCGGGTGTTCAGATTTACGCGGTGTGGACGGACAAACAAAGCGGCATTTCATACCGATGCACAGACCCGACCACCGGCGCGGCGGTTTGGGAGGTTTATACTGTTTCCGGCCCTAATTTGCAACAAGTCATTGATGCGGGAAATGAGGCTAAAGTTTCGGACTCGTTTGGGGCTAAATATGCTATTTTCCAAAATGAAGCCGGTCAGCAAATAGGAACCATTCAAAACAACAACGGCGAAGAAGCTGTTTTTACGTCTGGAAATTCAGGAATTAATACGCCTCAAACAACGTATAAGTCTGCAAGTGAAGACACAAATTCTGCAGACAACGGTTCTAGCATTCAAGTTTTTCATCCAACGCAAGCAGGTGAAAACAAAACAGTTACAAAAGGATACAACTTTAGCATTGTTTCTTCAGCGCCTACGATTGATTGGGATGTTGCTCATGGATGGGCAATAGGAGCTATTGTAGAATATAATGGAACAAGATATGAATGTATAGGAAACAATATCGGGGATGCAGAGTGGATTCCTTCTGCGTCGCCAGCACAGGTTCTTTCTGTTTATGACAATCTTGTTGCTGAAGGAACAAACAGTTCGACAACATCTGTTATGCAGTATGGAGTAAACGTATTCAGGACCATTACGGCTTCTGATTACTGTACAAAACTGCCACAACCAGTAACAGGAAAGTCAACGATCGTTGTAAATATGACAAACGCTATGCTTGTCCTTTATCCCTCGAACCCAGGTGGGCAGATAAACAATTTGCCAATAGACACGCCTGTACTGGTTCCGCCCGATGGGAAAAGCTACGAGTTTATTTGCATCGAGAATCCTCTGCCTGGCGCTTGGACTTGGACGCCACCCGCAACAGCGCAGTATGACAGTGGAGACATTATTTCAAACACGTCTGGTGGCTTCAATATGATTATGGCCGCAAACAATGCCAATCAAGTTGAAAGAACAAGCGTTTATGCAGGAACGGGATATGCCTATAACGGGCTTCTTACTCCAAACATAATGATTGATCCGGCACCAACAACACCTCCAGGACTTCAATCTGTTATGTTTAAAGAAGGTACTCCGTGGCTTGGTATTACCAAAATTAAGTGGTACACAAATTTGAGCGCAACGGGATTTACAGGAGGCCTTCTTACAAGTATGGCAACAGCAAAAAACCTTTACGACCCGTCTACCGGCGCTTTTGTTACGGTAGATGGAATGTCTGCGGGTACTTTGCCCGCAAGCGGAGGAAATACATACGCTATGGCTGGAGCAACATTAGGGGTGGGTGATTTGACTGCTAATGTTGGTGATGCAGGAACCGTTTGGGGCGAAGTGTTTTACAACAGCGCTCAAATTGGAGGAATTTCTGTCATTGGTAATGTCTACCAAGGACAAATAGACAACCCTTACAATCCGGGGCAAACAGTTGACCAATGGATTTCCGGCGCACTTGGCGTCTTTTTCAGAAACAACCAAGTTTTGACAGGTTTTAAATGGAGATTTTTTGTTGAACACTATTAATGGCTAACCTGATTAACATAGGTGACGTTTGGAACCGAGTTCTGCTATTGATCGGAAAAGATCAGTATGGACAGGCGTTTTCTCCGATGAAGTTCAATCAATCATTGCCATGGGCAGACATCGAGGTTTTGGACGGGTACATCAAGGACTACGAAAAGACCAGGATACTTTCCACGAACCTGATTCATTTGTTCAAGACATACGGAACACCGGAAACTCCAAAACTATCAGTAGACAGCTTCGGCAGGGTGATTCTTCCGGATGATTTTTACTATCCATCCAGCGGGTATTCATCCACGTTCCTGAATAAGAACTGTCAGGCATCTAGGGAGTTCAACAACTTGGAATTTTTGGATGATGCTACCTTTAATTACCGGAGATCAACAAAAGTCCTGAAGCCAAAGGCCAAATATCCGATTGCTTGTTACACCACTGTTTTCCAGCAAGATTTGCAGGGAAATGAAGAATATGTACCGGCTCTTATGGTGGCTCCGGCCAACATCAAGCAGATTGGTCTTACCATCCTGCGCCGTCCGGTTCCGGCGGTTCTCGGATATACAGTTTCAAACGGTACTGTGATTTATGATCCGACAACATCTACTCAACCTGACTGGCCTGAATCAGCTTTGGATGATTATGTAGAAGCGCTGGTTCGAGTTATTTCCAGAAGCATCCATTCTCAGCAGGATCTTCAAAATTCATTTGTTCAACAATCAAGACAAGGAACTGAATGATAGTAAAGCAGGCAGCAATAGAACTTGTTCAGATTTACCTTGCCGGAGGTGACGCGCCAGCGGATATTCGGGGAACCTATCATCCTCAATCAATCGAGGCTGCTCTTGGTGTGGTTTATGACGATCTGGTTTCGGACAACCCCGCCGCTGCGGAAGCAATGGCGATCACCGAGGATATTACTGTCAGCACAACTGCAGCGTACAACAAAACAGCGCTGGCATATCCCCCGATTGGTCCAAAAGGTGTTTTTTACATTTCTAGCGGCGTTCAGCGCTTCAATATCGTTCCGGCGGCAAAGTTCTTTGTATATCAATCCATGTCACCTGGAATACCGGTAGCAAAAGTTGAAGGAGAATATATCTCGTTTTCTACTACACCGGTAAATTCGACCGCCAGCGTATTGTACATTCCGAATTTCAGTGAATTGGACTATGATGCGCCGGTGATTCTTCAGGGCAACGAAACAAAATGGCTGGATCTTGTTGTTCAGCGCATGAGGGTTCAATCACTGCCTGAAAAGCAGAATGATTCACACAGAGATATGATGCAAGCTAAAGCACGCAGATGAACAACGCAGTAAGAATATCCAACATACAGAGCATTTGTGATTCAGTCATAGATCAAATGACTGAATACGGCATGTCTGGAAGTGACAGTGCATGGTTGATGAATATTGCCATGGCGTATTATTCAGATCGTCTCCGGGGCTTTCACATGCCATCACTGAAGACGGTACATTTTCCCATCACGCTGAAAACACGCGTATGGTCTTTTCCCTCGGATTATATCCGGTACACCAAAATTGCATACCGCATGGCCGGGTGGAATGCCGGCATGATTCATATCCTCGGATTGAATGAGGACATTGACCTTTCTCAGCCGATTGCCAAATGTGAAACGGAGATCACCCAGGATTCACCAAATCAGAATCTTGGATTTTACCTGTCTCCATACGGATTGAACGGAACAAGCACATGGGTTCCGGTTCTGTATGGACAAGGCGGCGGATATGCCTTGAATTACTACCGCCCAGATTACCAGAACAACTGCATCCGGTTTTCTGAGAATCTTCGCGTGGGAGATACGTTTATTGAATACCTGTCTTCCGGCGCCGACGTTAATCCAGGCACATTGGTTCCGCAAGCATATCGCGCTGCGTTTGAAGCGTTTTTGATCTACCGTATATGCCAGCTTCGCCCGAAAGTGCGTGCATTGGCAAAAGATATGGTTGCCGTATTCAAAGACGATTACGAAAGAAGGCTGTTTGATTCAAACTCATTGGCGAAAATGCTGACGGAAAACGAGGGTCAGGATATGGTATGGAGATCATCCGGATTTGCGATCAGATAATATGGCAGGAAGAAACGTTGACATATACTTTGGGGGCAAACTGAATTCAGATGATGAAGACAGGGTTATTCCCAACGGAGACCTTCGAGACGCATATTACCTGCGCGTAGGGTCTATTGAAAAGTCCGCTGACGGTGCACGCACATCCTTTCTGGGAAATGAAAGCGTAGAGATCAGCGCAGACTTTTTACCCAATGGCACAAATACATGTATTGGCATGGCGCCATGGGTAGAACAAAAGGCCATGGTTGTTTTCTACCATAATTCAAACGGGTTTCACAGCATCATTGTGTTTTTCAATGAGATGAACCTGTATTATGCGCTGATAAGTGGTCCGCAGCTCAACTTTGATCTGAATTACCCGATTATCTGGGCGCATATTTCCAACAATCTTCTTTCGTGGACTGATGGCCGGGAAGATTCTCAGTTTTTCTTTGACGATCCGGAGCCGCTGAATACCGGCAGGCTGTTCAATCCGCCGATGCGAATAAATGTGCAGGATGCTCTTGACGGCCTGTACAACTACATTGATTTAAGAAGCATTGAAGCACTGAAGTGGCCGCCATGGAAGGGGCCGGCAGTTGCTTACGGAACGGAACCGGATAAGCCGAACTTTATCAAGCAGCTTTCATTCGAGTTTGCCTATCAATTTGGTTATGCCGACGGCGAATGGTCAACTTATTCACCTATATCAGATATGGCCCTTCCGGTAAATCAGGACTGGGTACAGGGGCCGGATTACGCTACTCCGTGGAATGACAACTACATTGGGGTGACTATTCAGACCGGTCCTTACCGGGTGAAGAAGCTGAGAATAGCGGTTCGGACAAATGGCGGACCATGGTTGGTATGTTTTGAACTTGATAAGGTGATAACCGGAACCCCTGACGATGATGTTTATGAATACAAGTTCTTCAACAACAACGCACTGAAGCCGGTTACTTCGGAGATCAATGAGCTTGGTATTTTGTACAACAACAGCAACATGCCGCAGGTGGTAGGTGCTCAGGAGTACATGCAGACCAACGAACTTGCGTATGGAGACTTTTGGCAGAACTACGACAATGTAGAGGTTGATTATACGCTTTCGCATACGTGCCATGAAATAAAGAATTACAGGTGGAATTTTCAGACCCTTTATATCTACGGTCTGAATGATATGCCTCTTTCTTCCGCAGAAATAGTGATAGGAAGCGAAGTGACGGCTGGGTACACAACATTTAATTTTTCTCCAGGAGACACCTATACTCTTCAGGTTGAAATAACAACTCCGAACCTTGGCTTTGTTCTTTTAACCTATACGCTTACAGAGCAAAACATTGCCGATGCGCTTACTCAGCCTACTGTTGCGCTTCAGGTAACAGCGGTTCAAGACATAATTGCGGAAGCGTGGGCGAATCAGATCAATGAAGAGTTTGGGATTGTGTTTGTTGAGAAAAACAACACTTTTGGCGGTCTTTTTTCTACTGTTCAGGCAATAAATCCAGCCACACAGACTTTTGTGATTGTTCCGTTTGGTGTAGTCGCTCTTAATGACCCATCAAACAAAAACCGGCCAACCCGTCGCTCTGGATTACAACGAGAAGTCAAACAGGGCTGGAACTATTACTTGGCTCTTCAGTATTATGATCGCGGATTAAGAGACGGGACAGTTCAAAAAGAAGCCAGGCAGGAAGATGTTTTGATAAACATTCCGTTTCCTTCACTGGAGGAGGCCAGAGATGCTTTTGTGAATCGGGACAATCCGTATTACGTGACGGTGAACATGACGATCAATAATCTTCCGCCTATCTGGGCTGATTCATATCAGATCGTAGTTCGCTTTGCTCCATTCAGAGGCGTTCAGTTATCGCTGTTCCGCTTGGAGGTTGACCCTGGATTCCAAAACGCATACAAGATCACCTACGACGACCTGTATCAGAAACAATACGGTGCCAAATACGATTATGTTCCGCAGGTAGGCGATATTGTCCGGTTCATCCGGAAAAACCTGAATTCAGCGACAACAGATCCCGCGCCATACACAGACAGCTACAATGAAATGCAGGTATTGAAGGCTAGTCTTTCAGAAGGAGTAGGAGATCGTCCGTGTATCTGGGTTTCTCAGTTTGATTTAGGCATTCTCGGCTCAGAAACATCCAATGAATTAGGGTACACATCACAGATATTTGAGATTTTCCAGCCACCGGTGATTGATGAAAACGCTCCGTGGTGGGAAATTTATGATGGAGAAATAGGTGATGCTCACCTGACAACCAGGTATCACAAAGGCGGAGGATTCAGCACTATGCAAGACGTTCTTGGAGGGTGTCCGGTCGGAAGCACGTTAGTGGCATACCTAAACATGGGCGCTTATGTGGGAAACCCAAGGGCCACAACAATCCGATTGACAAACTCTAACGGAGACGTTCAAATTATTGAAATTCCTTATATTTTGGAAGGTGCGCCCGGACAGTATTATTCTGCTCTTGCTGACGCTACTTTGTATGATTTTTCTGACACAGCAGGGGGCAAAATTGAATTTGTTCTAGACCAGATCAACGTATCAGAATCATCCGCTGCTCCGGCGGTTGTGGCGCTTGACTGGGGCAACGTGTATTATCGCCAAAGACTGAATGATTCAGCCCTTTCCGGTTCGTTCTTGGTTGCCGCGTATTCATACATCGAGGATCCTGCAAGGTCTGATTTTTACATTTCGGACTTTTATCATTTGGGAAGACTGGCGGTAGAAAACCCAGAAAACAGGAGGTATCATTACAAAGCAGACGCAATTCACAGCGGAACGATCATCGACCAGACCCTGCTGAATAACCTGTGCAATTTCAACGGCACAAAGAACCGGATCAGCCTGAATGAAAAGAACGGCACGATCAGGGCAATGAAATACAGTGGTAAAACACTGCATGTAATTCAGGATATTGTTACTACGCCGGTCTACACCGGAACGTACAGTGTTGGGGCCGACGGCGCTGTTTCTCAGCCCGCGTTTGTAAGCACGACCTTCGGCGCTCCAGGCAAAGAGGTGCCGTATGGAACTGTTCATCCAAGAACTGTGCGTTTGATCGACAACCAGCTATTTTTCTTTGATTTATGGCGGAAGACTTGGGCCAAACTTACCGACGGCGGACACTATTCAATATGTGACGGTCAATTCAAGTTCTCCAAATTTGCTTTTGAATGGAGCGATCAGTTTTCGTCTGTGTCATTTTTCCAGCCAAAGGTATTTTCGGTGATTGACCCATTAAACAAGGAGTACATCACATTTTACAAGCCGTTCTTCGGGCAGATAAACGCCATTGTATTCAACTACGAAAAAAATCAGTGGTCTCATAGGATAGATTACCCGATGGAATGGGGAGAAACACTTCTTTCTACTTTGATTTCAACGGACGAATGGCAGTTGTACAAGCACAATCAGGGAGAGAATCTGAATTTCTACGGAACCGTTTATGGTCCACCTTCTTTGACCTTTGTGTTTAATCAGGGTCCAAACGTGATGAAAAAGCCATTGGCGATTGGCCTGAAGACAAATGCTCTTTGGAAAGCGGAGGAGATCACTGTGCCGGCTACCATAAATTACCCAAATGGAATGACCAGCGAAATACCATCCGCAGTCTTCCGTCCGATTGAAGAATTTATCTGGGCTCCGTACCTGAAAGACAAGAGCAATATTGTTCCGGAGATTCCGGACCTTGATTCAGCAGATAAAGCACTTGTTTCCGGAAGAGACCTGATAGGCTCTTCGATTACACACAAGATCACCGCTGATGATGCAGAAGCAGAATGCGTGATATTTTCAGCAAACATTGAATTCGATTTACAACGTGAACCTAAATAAATTTGCCACATGATAGATCCGATGACAGCAATGATGATCGCTCAGCTTGGTATGAGCGCGATAAATATGGGGATGGGAATCAGAGATCGACGCGTGGGAAAAGACATGCTCGAAGGATTGATTGATCCGCAGGCCACCATTCCTGATTCATCCAAAGAAGCACTAGCAAGGGCACGCAACCTTGCTGCTTCATTCAGCATGCCAGGCCAAGACTATCTGGAAAACAACCTTGATATGTCACTTTCCAGCGGCATGAGCACAATGGCTCCAGGTGCTTCCGGAAGTGCTGACTACATGAATGCAGCTCTTCGTCTTTTTGGAAACAGAATGAGAAGCCAAAATGAAATTGGATTCAGAGCGGCTGAAAACTACATGGGGCGCCAGAGTTTCTTGAATCAGGAACTTTGGAGAATGGGCGAAGAGGAAAAACGTCTTTTCGACATCAATACCATGCAGCCGTTTATGCGCAAGATGGATCAGGCGTACAACATGATCGGAAACGGGAACAATTTGATCGGCGGCGGATCTTCTCAGGCTATGAGTGCACTGGGAGGATATGCGCAGAACAAGCAAATTGACGCTTACCTGAATTCATTGAACAAGTCCACAACAGGAAACACCAATAACAATCCACTGACGGCAGCGCCGGTGGAGAACTACGGAGTGTTTAGCGCATACGTTCCCTCGGACTACGGAAACATTACTGCATCTACACCAATATACGACGCTGCGGAGATTCAACTTGATTAACGATGGCACTAGAACCTAATTCACCATATCGCGGGATAAAATCTCCGGTTCCAAGTCCGATGCTTGGCGGGTCATTTAATATTGACCAGTTTTGGAGCGCGTACAACACGCGAAAAATGAACATGATGGTGCAGCAGGCTAACCAGCAGGCAGCAAACCGAAAAGCCTTCCGGGAAAATTACAGCCTGGACAAACTTTATCCAAAGGAACTGTATGCGCCGACACGCGACCAAGTTGTAAAAGAAATCGACGATTTAGCCAAAAGAAAGGCTGAACTGGAATCTTCCGGAATAGACCTTTATCAGAATCCGGAATTTGAAAAGGAGTTTGCCAATACCCGCGCAAGGATTTTGGGGCTTCAATCCGCCGGAAAGGAAATTCAGGACATGACAGAGGCCGCCGGTAAGATCGTGGAAGAGAATCCAGACCAGTTCAACTACAATGATTACACAAGCATCCTGCAGAACGCGGTGGCTATTCCAGATCCGTCTAAAAAGAAAGAATACCTTCAGGGCGCATTTGCTGAATTTTTCACACCCAAGTTTGACCCGGTAGAATGGGCCGCTGAATTGATCCCGAAACCAGAAACCAACGGAGCATATACCGAAGTTTCCAAGGAAGATTTTATGGGACCGGCAGTGATGAAATTATCCAGAAACAAAGCAGAACTTGATTCAGCACTGAAACAGGCCAAGGACGCGGGTATGCCACACGAAACCGTTCAGGACGCGGCAGAATACATCTATAAATCAAACGAGGACGAGTTTTACAGGAACTACAAGCCCGGAAAAACGAACAACAGTGAAGCAGCCAAAGAAGCAAAACTGGCCGCAAGAAACTTCGGTGCCGGTGGTTCAAAGAAATTCACCATGGTTCCTCAGTCCAAGTATCCAACAAGTGAAGGACGGGCAGACTACGTGGCATTTGAAGGTCTTACACCGCAGCGATACGAGACGCCAGATGGAGGAAACCTGATACTAGGAGGACAGGTAAACGCATTTGTCGGAAATGATGGCAAGTGGCATCTTCAAGGTGAATCCATGAAGGTTGTCGGTCAATCACCCATAAGAGAGGGAGTTGATTTATATCAACAGAAGGCAGAGATGGCGGCCAAATACGGCGTATCAGAAGACAAAGTGATCGCCGATAAAGGTGTTTTGACCGCGTATGGCTCAGGAACAATGCAAGTAGTTGATCTTGATCGCAACGAGGCGTCATTCAAGGCGGCATCCGGAAATGCGGACTTTTATGGCGGGGTAAAAAACTGGGAAGCGCAGACCGACCTTTCGGCAAACAAGCAAAAGGCATCAGCATATTCTGGGGAGCAAAAATCAAAAATGGCAGAGGCGCTTGCTACAAATGAAGCATATCTTTCCAGCCTGAAAAAGCTCGACCCGAAAGCGTCGATCATGGACGACAATGAAAGCAAAAGTGTTGCGAAAGCGATTAAGAGAGTAGAAGAGGTGATCGCAGACCTGAAGAAGAAAGGAGCGTCGTCACAAGAAAAAGGAAACTTTAACCCCGAAATAGACCCGAACTAAAGCATGGGAAAAAAGGTAGAAACCGGACAGCCATACAGCCAAAAACTTTATGGTATTATGAAAGAAGCGTATGGAGACAAATTCACCCATACACCTGAATCATTTGATGAAAAGATCAGCAATGATCCGGAATATCAAAAGAAGATATACGGCGTAATGAAAGACGCCTACGGGGACAAATTCACGCACACCCCCGAATCATTTGTCGAAAAGCTAAAGGGGGCGGAACCAGGCAGCGCGGCGGGGTCTGGTCAAGGTTCAAACGCGCCGCAAAAGCCTTCTATTCCGAGTGGAGAAGAAATTGCTAGTCATGCGGACAAGATTGTTGCGCGAAACAAAGCCGAGGGAAGGAATGAACTGGGGAAATTCAGCGAACAGCAATACCAGCAGAAGCAGGCTGAAATTAAGGCGCTTGCCAACCAGTACGAAAATGCTCAGATAGGCGCTAGTAACGCTATGAGCCTGAAGACAAACTTCGAGGCAAAAGGCCAGAAGGAAGTGGAAAGGTTTATTTCCTATGCCGGTGTTCCCGGAGCATGGGCGCCTACCGTAAACGAGCAGAGAGAACAGATCCGCAAGGCCAACGAGGAGATTGATCGTTTGGTTACGCCGGCAAAGACATGGGCTGAATCCAACACAAAGAAGATGGGCCCTATTGTCAACGAACTTGCTGAGAGCATGATCGGAAACGACGTCGGCAAATTCACCATGAAGTCCAAAAGCGGGCACGTCGTTGTGAATCCAGAGGTTGTGGACGAATACGCCACCAGACAGGCAGCCATGTATGGGCTTGGTGAAAACAGCAGCTTCAAGAAGTTGCTTTACAACACCATGATCGCCACGGTAGACATGAAGATGATCGAGCCGAGGGCAAAAGAAATTTTCAGTCCGTATGAAAAGGCGTTCAAAAAAGAAGTGAATGCCGACATGGATGCGAAATTCACTACCGACGAAGCGGAGAGGCTGAAATATGATGCCGCCACCGGCGCTCTTTTTAATCAAATACAGAAGCAGGCTGAATCAGAAGCACTGCCAGTATTTGAGCAACAGAAAAAGGCAAAGGAGCAACTGCAGCAACAGGCAAATGCGCTGAACGCGGAGTACAATGCCAGACTGGAAGAGCTGAACAAGCAATTTCAGGCCGGTGCTATTCCGTTGGATCAGTACAAAACGACATTTGACCAGATCAAAAATGAAGGTGACGCCAAGATCGCGGAAATTCAGAAAGCGAGTTCGACACTATACGATCAGGCCACAACAAAGCTGAACGAGATCAATTCCCGGTATCAGAACCAATACAAGCAAGCGGCAGAAGCCCTGAAAAAACAGGCTGATGCACGCATTAAGCAGGCCGAGGAGAAGTTTCTTGCCGAATACCAAGTGTCTCCAGAGAAGGCTGCTGAATTTTCACAGAAGTATTCGGATGCTTACAAGCAGGCGGCGGAAGAGAGAATGGCATCTATGGACGCCACCGAAAGACAGGCATTTGAAGCCGGTCTTCTCACGGCTCCATTCGCGCAGCTTGGAAGGTCATTTATGAATGGATTTGGAGGAAGCCTGAAGGCACTTGCTACTTCCATGGATATTCCTGAACTGGAAATGTACGGTGACTACCTTGCTCAAAAGAACATGGTTGCCACGCCGAAGAGCGACAAAGTTTCAGACCTTTTTGATCTGAAAAACCTGATGACGCTGACCGGACAGCTTGGAGGAGGAATGACGCCAAGCATTTTGGCAAGCACAACGGCAGCGATGACAACCGGCGGACTTGGAATGGGCGCTTCGGTTCAAATGCTTGCCGCTTCGGTTGCTGGATTCACTGCTGAATCCGCCGATATTGCTGGCCGCGCATACAACGACGCATTTGAACGCTCCGGCGGAAATGTAGCCAAGGCCAAGGAAGCAGCGCAGAAGAGCTTTGATTCACAGCTTGATATTATGTGGGCGTATGCCTTCGAGGGTCTTCCGTTTATTTCAAAAGGTCTTTCAATGGTTCCTACCGTTGGCGGACGTATGCTTGTCGGCGGAGGTATCGAACTTTCAACTGAATTGATTCAGGAAACCCTGCAGAACATCGCAGAGAAGAATATTTCCGAAGGCAGAAACGCATGGGAAATGGTGGACATGACTGACGGAAAGGTTGGGACGCGTCCTATGAATTTCGGTGACTTTATCAAGCAGGCACAGGACACGTTTGTGCCGATCGCTCCGGTGGCTATTCTTGGGATGGCCGGTCAGGTAAATTCTACCGGTAACAAGCAGGAAATGGTAAACGCCATTACTGCACAGGCATCCAAAGACGTTCTTTCCAATGTGATTGAGGGCCAATCTACCCAGTTTGTCTACAACACAGTATTCAATAAGGGGTCTAAATTCACAAAGGCCGCCATTGACAACCTTTTTACTTCTGGACAGATCGACAAGGCGCAGCGTGACGGCATGATTGCCGACGTACTTCAGGCTGAGAAATATCAGGAAAAGGCAAAAGCTCTGAAGTTGAGCCCGAATGATGCTTCGATTTATTCATGGATTTCATCCAGGGCAGATGAAGCACTTGCTAAGGCAGCGCAGTACGCGGACGATCCGGTATTGGCAAAAGTCTTCGAAGAACAAGCAAAAGACTACCAGCAGCAGGCGGCAGACTTCATTAATGGAAAGGATCCTGAATTCTTCTCAATCAAGTATGCGGACGGAAGCGAGTATCTGTTTTCAACGGCGGATGCTGAGCAAGTATTTACCAATCCTGATTTAGTTGCTCAGGTAGCTACAAAAAGGGTTCGTATTGCCGCATTTGGCAAGGGTGCGGCTACTATGCTGAATCATCTGAATGAAGGAATCAAGGGCTTTTTCGAGAAGAGAAAGGCTGCAAAAGCGGCGGTTAAGCCGCAGGCAACTGATTCAGAGAATACGGAAGAGAAGCCGGATGTAGAAGCATTGATGAATACCCCGGTAGAGAGCGTAGAAAGCGACGAAGAAAAGGCAAAGATCATTCAGCAAGTTCAGGAAGGATATATTCCCGAGATCGAAGAAGTAGAAGAGGGGAAAGCTCCGGTGAATCCGCAGGGACCTTCTATGATCGCGCAGCCGGTGTTCAATCCGTTTTCTGCTGTTGCACGGGAGATTGAAGGGAATAAAACACCCGACACGTCGAAAACAGGCGAAAAAATCGACACGTCTGCCGGTAATGTTGATTCAATCGACACGGCAGATAAAAAGGCGGATATAGAAAGCAGAAGAAAAGACATAATTAGTAGAAAATCAACGCCGCAAGAAAAATTTGAATTTTTAGAAAGCATACCAGAAGGAACAATATTTAAAAACGAGGATGGAGATGCCTTAATAGTCAGAAAAAAAACGACGAAAAGGGGAACAGAATCTTACCAGTTGATACCGTTGTTTTTAAATGAAAACGACGTATGGGAAGAAAACACGTCAGGCATAGCAATAACAGAAAAAAGAGCCAACGGAGAATACAATGTTAATGCTGCGCTTCCGCAAATATTTACATCTGATGTTGAAGTTGTTTTACCAACCGACGCCGAATACGACGCGGAGCTTGCTGCTTTAGAAGGTAAGTCTACGCCTGCTACCAACGAGATCACCAACGAAGACATTCTCCGAACTGCATCGCCAATAGGCAGAAGACTTGCAGAGATCAACAATGAACTTTCCAATCTGGGATACAAGTTCGAAGTTGATATGAGTGGAGAAGAATTCAACTTGGTTGATTCAAAAGGAAACATCGTTGACAAAGAAGACATTCCGGACAACATTAATCCGCTTGTTCAGCAATTCATTGACCTTGCTTCCAGGCTTGAAGGAGCCATTGGTGACGCTCTTACTTCTGACGTAGCAAACGCCGGTGAAAAAGAATTCCAAGGAGAAGAAGCACAGGCAGAAGAGGTTCCTGCAGCACAGATTGAAAGCGGCAATAAAAATCCAGCGCCCATAAACACGAAGGACGTTAAAATTGTTCCGTATGTAAACGATTCTAAACTGCATTTCAACGACGTTGGGCTTGAAGTAGACGCTCGCGGTGGAGAAAGGGACAAAATCGGTACTGCAGGAGTGTTTGTGAAAGAACGAATTCATCAGTACGCAGACGGAAGAAAGGAAATTCATGTTGGTATCATGGGCAAAACAGCAGGCAGAACTACTGCCGCTGGTGTTGGAATCATACTGCCTGCGAATGCATCAAAAAGCGATGCTCAAAAAATCGCTCGTATTGTAGAAGGCGTATATACTGAATACGTTAAAAAGTATGCGCCAGAAGCACTGACTACGGCCCCACAAAGCCAATCACCAAAGGCACTTGCTCCGCTTGCCGATCATTTGGATGAATTAAATGCAAATATTCAGAATGCGCTAAATGCCGGCAAAGAATCCAAAAACGCTTCTCCCAAAGACAAGATCACGCAGCTCGTACTTGATTCACCATCGAAGTCAATCCAGGCTACTGCATGGAAAGAAGGAATCAAAGAGAATCCAGACGCAGCGATAAAGGAAATTCAGGAACAAATTGCCGACAACGAAAAAGGTGTCCGCAAGATTATCGGAGACGAGGCAGTAGACCTTATCAATGAAACCTATGGTCGGGTAAAATCAGCGATCAGGGAGGAAGAAACCCAAGAAACCCAAGACAATGAAGAACAATCAGAAGCAATCGACGAACGATCTATCGAGACTGTCGAAAGTGATGCAGAATCTGCAATCAAAGAGGCAGGAGCTGCTAGAACGCCAGAAACAGTTCGGGAAGCCCTCGAAAAAATAGAGGCGCAGATAAACGCGGTAGGCAAAAAGATCAAAAAGCTGACCGAGGTTTATACAACAGACGACATTGACCACGAGATACCCAGCTACGAAATTGGCAAAAAGGCCAAGCGGGAAATAACTTCATTTATGAAGGATATTGCCCAAATGACCGGATGGGAAATTGGTAAAAATGGAGTTCGAGCAAACATTGCTCCCGCAGGTGGTGATGTGTATGTTGAACTTTCTATTCCAGGCACACCTCTTACCCTGTATGCGGCATTTAAGTATGAACCAGAATACAACCGGTCATACGACAACTACACGCTCAGTGAGATTTTCTACCGAGTAGAAGACAGGACAAAAAAGGGTCGGGATCAGTATGTAGGTCCGAACCAGAGAATAAACATATCAGGAACGGGGGCGCCGTATGGATGGGGAGCTCCAAAATCACCTGCTCCAACATCCAAAGAGCTTGCTACCATTTTTGCTAAAGAGGCCATCCCGTATGTTGTTGACTACATAAATAAAAATTCACCTTCACAAGAGGTAAAAGACGTTCAGGATCTTCTTTCTGGCGAAAAGACACCGCAGGAAGTGATTAAGGACATCGTTGAACAATCAGGGATACCCGCGCCAAACGTCGTTATTGGCAAAATGCCAAAACCACAAGAAAAACCGGCGGAGAAACCAACCAAGCGCCAAGAGCGAATCAGCAAGATCAAGAACAAAGACCTTGATGATTTATGGGGAGAGCTCGGAAATGAAATGGGCAACCTCAACGCAGGTCTGAATCCCAAGCAGCTTGAAATAGCCGTAAGAATCATTGCCAAATACGCAGAACTTGGAATACTGACATTTGCAGAGGTAGCTGAAGACGCTGTTGCCAGGATGGGAGAAGCTATTATTCCCGCAATGAAAGCGGCCTATATGTCATTCAAAATGACGGGGGCAACACCAGAGCAGAAAAAACAGATGGATTCAGAATCCGTCGTGGATGAATATGAATTTAATGCCGAACAAAATGACCAGTCTGGAGAAACAATTAATCAAGACGGTAGAGGGGCCGGTGGCTCTGATACTGGAATCAATGCCGGAGCAGGAACGCAAGGAGGTGAACGAGGTAGCACCACAGGAGGCGGAAAAGCGAATGAAAATAATGGTGGATCTCTATCAACAATACCTGGAGATGTACCTGCCGACAATGCAGGAACAGGAGGCGCAGGCACAGGCAATACAGAGCTTGTTCAGCCTGACAGACTAGACCCCGACATTCAGCAGAACTTTGTCTATCCGGAAAACTGGGAAAGGACAGCGAACAAAACGTTCTCCAAAAAGCAGGCGTATGAAGACAATATTGCTGCATTGGAAATAATTGATTCACTGCTAGACAATCCAGATCAGTTTGCCACAGACGAACAAAAGGAGGCACTTTCCAAGTACAATGGATTAGGTCCGCTTTCGGAAATACTTCTGGATGATGATCGTGAAAGGTGGAATAAATCAAGTCTTCAGTTTTATGATGAATCCCGCAGGATCATATCGCTTCTGGATTCAATCGGCAAAAAGACCAAGACAAACCCACTGGCAACAGCCAAGTCCTCTACCCGAAGTGCGTACTACACCTCTTTGCCGATTATCCGGGCAATGTGGGAGGGAGTGACCGCTGCTGGATTCACCGGAGGACGGATATTGGAGGGCTCTGTTGGAAGTGGTCGCTTTATTGGCGGAATGCCTAAAACAACCATGAGCAACAGCCGTATTACTGGGGTTGACATGGATGTAGTCAGCGCACTTGTGTCCAAGTATCTATATCCGAATTCTCTGATTAAAAACAGTCCGATTGAACGCGCTTCATTGCCTTCAAATTCGTTTGACCTGTTTATTTCGAACATTCCTTTTGGAAAGCAGGACATTTACGATCCAGTTTTGGATAAGAAAGGAGGGCTTTGGAAGGCATCGCAGAAAAAACTGCATACATACTTCTTCGCAAAAGCCATTGATGTAGTTCGCCCCGGAGGATATATTGCTATCCTCACAACAGCAAATACTCTTGACACAAGAGAAAACCAGTCAACCAGAGACCTTATTCTGCAAACATGCGAATTTGTTGGCGCGGTTAGGCTTGGTGAACAGGCTTTCAATGCGGATGCCGGCACACAGGTTGTGACGGATATTATTCTGCTCAGAAAAAGACAGGAGCCAATCGGGTTGCCATCCGGCGAAGATCATCCAATCAGCAAGATTGTAAAAGAACTTGCTCCGCATAACAAGCCGGACAGACCAAAACAATTTATTGAATACAACGAATATTTTGCCAAGAACAAAGAAAACGTTTTTGGAGAAAAGTATCTGGCAGGCGGTCTGTACAGCGAGGACAGGGGATACACCCTTACCGGCGCTCCGGAACCAGAACAAGTAGCGGCAAAACTTCAGGAACTGGCATCTAAAATGCCTATTCAACCATATAAGCACAAGGAAAAAGAGGTTGATGAAATTTTGCAGATGACACCGGATGGAAGAATGGTTTCCGGTGGTGTCATTAAGAAGGGTGGCAAGTATTTTACGGTTATTGATTACGACAAACTGCAGGGCGTACACAATGTTGTGGAGATTACAAGACTTCCGCCAGACAAGGACCGCCAGACCCTCGACGATTTCATTAATCTGAAAAATCTGTATTTTGATATTCTGTCAAAGGACAGGGCGTCGGAAGACGCTTCTGCTCAAAGGGTTGAGATACTTGATTTATTGAATTCCTTTGTGAAGCGGGTAAAAGTGCAGAACATCACTTCACTACTTAGTGGAAGATCCGTTATTTCACAAATCATTCAGAAAGACCCAGACGCGTTTGCTGTTCTTGGACTTATTCGCCCTGACGGAAAGTTTGCTGATGTAGTCTATAAGTCCGCAGGGGCAGATCGTCCCGCATTTGAGAGGACAAACAATCCTGCGGATGCCATTGCTTATTCAATCAATGCCTTTGGTCACGTCAACGTTCCATTTGTTCGGGAGGTCATGGATCTTTCCAGCGATGAAGAAGCAGTGAAGGCAATGGGCGATTTAGTCTTTGAAACACCAGACGGAAGCGTAATTGAAGCATCTGAATACCTTTCTGGAAACGTACGGGAAAAACTCGATCAGGCGAATGAATGGAGAAAGATAAGCTCCAAGTATGATCGAAACGCAGAAGCCCTGTCCAAAGTTATTCCAGACCCAATTCCAGCCGAAGACATCACATTTACTCTTGGCGCGGGTTGGATACCGGTAAATTATTATCAGTCCTTTCTGGATGTTGTTTTCGGTTCAGGGAAAGTAAAAGTCACATACTCAAAAGCCACAGACAAATACAATATTGTTTCTTCGGTGGTCGGCGGAGAATATGAGGCGCTTGGAGAACACGGAACAAAAAAGCAGGTGGGCGACGTAATTGAGGCAGCATTCACTAAAAAAATTGGGCCTTACTTCATGACAAATAGCAGAGACGACTCAAAAACTCCGCTGCCTGTTTTGGAGCAATCAGTAAGAGATAAGGTAGAAAAACTTCAAGATGCGTTTTCACAGCTTGTTGTTACCGATCCAACATTCAAAAAAGAGCTTGCCGAGATTTACAACAGGGTATTTAACGGGACCGTAATCAAGGAATACAGTGGAAGCACACTGACGTTCCCTGGGCTTCAAGGGATAGAACTTCGCCCTCACCAAAAAGACGCGGTGATGCTGTTGGTTCAGAAGATGGGCGGAATGGTCGATCATATTGTTGGGGCCGGAAAAACACTGGTTCTTGGATCGGCGGCGATCAAGATGAAGCAGATGGGGCTTGTAAATAAGCCTGTTATCTGTACTATGAAATCTGTAATCCCAGGTATGTACAAAGAGCTTACGCAAGCATATCCTGGATTGAAAATTCTTGCTCCAAAAGAAACTGATTTTTCAGCAGCAAACAGACAGCGATTCTTTTCTCAGGTAGCAAACAATGACTGGGACCTTGTGATTATTTCTCATGAGAATTTGGGCACACTCACTCTGCCTCCTGATTTCGAAGAAAAGTACATTCAGAATGAGATTGAAGAACTCATGGATGCTATTGCTGAAATCAAAGGAAATTCTAGTGGGGAAAGAGACATGTTTTCAAAGAAACAGCTTAAAGCACTGCAAGAAAAGATTGAAAACATGACCACTAAGCTCAACAAACTGCAAGACAAAGGAGAGTATGCCACCAAGATCAACATGGGTGATATGGGGCTTGATATGCTCTTTATTGATGAGAGCCAAGAGTTTAAAAACCTTGCCTTTCACACAGGCATGAGAAATGTTTCAGGATTAGGAAATCCTGCGGGATCAAATAAGGCAGCAAACCTGAAAATGATCTGCCGTTACCTGCAGTATATTCATAGTGGCGATAAAGGAGTATGTTTTGCTTCTGGAACACCAATATCAAACTCGCTTACCGAGCTTTACAACATATTTCAGTTTATTCGCCCGTCCTTGCTGAAGAAACTAGGCATGAATAGCATCGACCAGTTCATAAATACGTTTGGAATTGTAAGTGCTACAATGGAAAAGAACGTTGCCGGAGTTATTAAGAGTAAAACAAGGCTAAATAAGTTCGTCAACGTCACTGAACTTGCCACGATGTACACTGAAGTATCAGACATCAGGGCCGTTCATAATCTTCAGTTGCCACGACCAAAAATCAAGGGAGGCAAACCAGAAGTTGTACTTATCAAGCAATCAGAAAGCCAAAGAGCAATTACCGACGCGATTTATGAGGCGTCAAGAACAGGAAGTGTGGGGCCGCTTTTGGCGGTGGGAATAGATGTTCCTGATTCATGGGAAAAATCATTAGGCATTAATCTTACTACGCTTGGGTCAAAGGCAAGTATTGATCCTCGAATGGTATTTCCAAAAATGCCGGAAGACGGAGGTAAAATACAGGTAGCTGCCGACAAGGTGTACCAGCATTATATTGATTCACAAGACATAAAAGGCACGCAACTCATATTTTCTGACTTGGGTGTTCCAAAAGATAAAGCGGCTCCTATCGGCAAAAGGGTTTATGACGAAATGGTAGAAAGAATGGGTGAAGAATCCATTGCTGAATATTCTGGAGCTGACGCCATTTGGAAACTGAAAGACAGAGCTCAAATTAAAGAGGCGCTTGTTACTGTTTTTGAAATGTCTCCTTCAGAAGCAGAAAGCGTTATTTTCCAAGCAGAAGACACTGAATCGTTTAGTGTTTATGCCGAAATGAAGAAAAAGCTGGTTCGAATGGGCATACCTGAAAATGAAATAGCCTTCATTCACGATGCTCCAACAAAAGCGAAGAAGGAAGAGCTTTTCTTAAAGGTAAACAACGGGGAAGTCCGGGTGTTGATTGGCTCTACCAAAAAAATGGGAACCGGAGTAAACGTTCAGAGAAGAGTAGTTGCTATGCACCACTTAGACGCTCAGTGGAGGCCGTCAGATATGGAGCAGCGCAATGGACGGGGTATTCGCCAGGGAAATATGAACGAAGAGGTTGCCATCTACTATTACGGGACAGAAGAAACGATCGACGCGTACAGATTTGGGCTTCTTGCTAAAAAGCAAGCGGGGATAGATTCGTTCCGCGCCGGAGGTAGAGGTGTGCGTGAAATGGACTTTGAAGATGGTGAAAGCATGACGCTCAGCGAAATTGCAGCGGCGATAAGTGGAGACACAAGGCTGTTGGATATTGAAAAGCTCGGCGGCCAGATACGGAAGTTTGAGAACAGGATTGAATCTGCCAAGAGAGCGAATGCGCTGAGAGACGAAAGGATTAAAAACGAAAAGTCAAGCCTTAATTCATATAATCGGTGGATTGATATAAGCAAAGAGGTTGCTGAAATTGCCAAATCCACAATAAACAATGAAGGTGACAGAAAAATTATAGAAATTACTGTTGATGAAAACGGTAAAGAAAAGCAAAAAGAAATAACAGTTCCTAACTTCCCCGTGTTTACGGCAACCGTTTCCGGAAAGCAGTTTGACACAAAATCCACGGAACAGAGCAAAGAGTTTTACAAGGAAATTGCTAATAGAATAAAAAGCCTTCTTGATAGGGGTTCAATCGAAGTTGTAAAGATTGGTGAAATAGGAGGAATTGAGATTGTTACAAGCGCCCCTAGTAACGACAAAGGTTACCGAAGCCTGTATCTTGAATATAAAGGAAAGACAATAAAGACCATTGTTAGGTCAGGAAGAGAGTTTGAATGGTGGACGATATTGCGGGCTATATCATCGCTTCGTGAAAATGTTTTGGAAGACATAAATTACTACGAGCGCGTAAAGTCTGGCATTGAAAAAAATATCGCTGAATATGAAGCGCAACCAGATTTAGTTGCGGACCCAAAAGACATCGAGGGATTAAAGCAGGCAAAAGAAAAGAGAGACGCCATCCTGAAAGAACTTGAAGAAGAAGAAAAGGCACGCGAAGAAAGGGAGAGAAATCAAGGGCAAAACGCTAACCCAGAGGAAGACCTTGACGACGCCGCTGCGGAATACCAAAAGGCCACCGGAGACGTTGCTACGATCACGGATGAAAAGCTGCGTGCACAGATTGACAAGGTAGTATCAGCATTGAAAAATGTTGATCCTGGAGCGCGTGTAGTAATTCATAATGATGCGGAAAGCTATGCAAGCGCACTGGAAGCAATGGGAGAAGATCCTGCAAATGCAGATACTTCTGCCGCATACGACCCGATCAGTGGTGAAATTCATTTGAACGTAAATAAAATTGGAGACACCACATTGTTCCATGAAGCGGCACACCCGATCATGGCGATAATGATTGAGATGAATCCAGAATTGCTCGACGGACTGTATTCTCAAATTGAATCAGACCCGACGCTGTCAAAGTTTGTTGCTTTCGGTAGTCGTTATGCAGACCCTAACCAGCAGAAAAAAGAAGCGGTGATTGAATTCCTTGCTGCAGTAGCTGCCGGTAAACTGGACGGGTACAAAAACACACCTCTTTGGGATAAGATCAAGGCTTTCTTCAATTCATTAATCAAGTTCTTTACCGGAAAGGACACTTTTGAAATCAACCTGGATAACGTATCCGAACTGAAAACCTTCGCCGGAAAGTTTGCTGAAGCGGTACGCACGGGTACACCGGTGGCAAATTCATACCAAAAGGTAGTTCGCGGAGGAGCTGAATACCAGCTTTCACCGGAAGAACAAATGATGGACAAGGTTCGTGCTGCAGTTGTCGGAGCGTACAATACCGGTTATTCACGGGAAGATATTATCCGCCTGATTAATGAGGAACCTACGGTAAAACAGGTAATTGAATCACAAGGCACGATTCAGGACTTTATAGATGCCGCGCTCACCGTTGGTCCAGATCCTGTTGAATCAACCAAAGAACAACCGGTTTCTGGGTCAGTTGACTATGACTTCAATATCAGCGGAAGCGGAGACGTAAGAGAGGCTTCCGTTGCCGGAAGAGCTATGCGCGGAATGGCCGAGGATGCGCTGAAGCAGTCCATTGAGAAAATGGGCTTTGACCAATACCATGTGCGCACAGCATACGAGGCAGATATTATCGCGCAAGACTTTATTGATTCAGTTGGTATGGCAACAGCATTCAAAGAAGCTGTTGTAAGCCGTCTGGTTCCTGACGACATCGGAGCGATCGTAATTGCCAAGGCCATGATGAATCCGGATATGCTTGGAGACACAAAGGCTGTTCCTGATTTGTTGCGGATCCTTTCTGAAAGAGGAACCAATGCCGGTCGTGGGGTGAACATCTACAAGTACATCTACGAAAATTACGACATCGGCTTTGACATCGAGAAGAAATTCAGCGAATACAGAACGGCATCCGGTGACAGCAATATTCCTGAACTGGTAGAGAAGAAGTGGAGAGAGTACGAGGAGGAAATGAATTCACTTCGGGAGGAGATCAAGCAGCTTGCCGCCGACAAGGAAAGGCTGGACGCAGAAGTAGCAATTTCCATCATTAAGGAAAACATTGCCAGGGAAACTTCCGGCAGGAAACTTCCTCAGAAGGAAAGAGAGAAAATCTCGGACCGTATCCGCAAGGCGAAACTTGCCAGGCCAGACGTTTTCAATTCCGCTTCACCGGCTGTTATCGCATGGGATACGGCAGTTGAAATAGTTGCCACAACATTTGATACAACACAGTCTCTTGCTCAGGCCGTCAAAAAGGGGATTGATTACCTGCAAAACACAGAGTGGTACAAGTCTCTTAATCCAGAAAAGAAGACTGAGGCAATACAGAAGTTTGCAGACTATTACCAAGAAGAAGGCGTTCCGGAGCCGTACATGACGGATGAAGGGAATCTGGTCATTCCTAATTCATTCCTGCGTTCACTGGTTGCTGAAGGATACGAAACGATTGAAGACATCACCGAGCAGGTTCGGTTGGTAGTAGACGAAGCGTTCCCAGACTACAAATTCAGTGAACGGGAGGTGCGCGATGCGATCACTGGTTACGGAAGGACTATCGAAATGGCTTCGGATGATATTTCGAAAGCACTTCGTAAAGCCAAGAATATTGGTCGTATCATTTCCGGCCTTGAAGACGTTCAAACAGGACTTTCACCACTGCGCTCAGGACTTCAAAGGGAACCTACCGATCCGGACATCCGATTGAAGATGAAGGAGCTTCGGGAGGCCATGAAGGATCTTCCGGTAGATCAGGAAGCAAGTGAACGCCAGCTTAAAACTGCGCTGGATGCTATCAAGACCAGGTTGACAAACGCGATTCAAGACATAGAGCGCGAGATCGAGACCGGTATGAGGATTGAAAAATCCAAGCGTGGAGTTGCCTACGATCAGACCGTAAAAGACCTGAAGGAAAGGCTTGCTGAATTAAGGAAGGAACGCGATGCGCTGTTTGGCGAAGAAATGAGCCAGTCACGCAGGATTAATGCTGCCATCCGTCTTTTGGACTACGCTATTGAAAGCACACAAAAGGCGCTGGACAGCAACGACCTTAAATTCAAGTCAAAGGAAAAGGTAAGCACACCGGAGATTGAGGCAAAAAGGGAAGTTTTGAAAGCGCTTCAGGCACGGTTGAAGGAAGCAAGAAAGGAAGCTGGCGTGATTGAGGCGCAAAGGCTAGCCAATGCGAAGAAGAACACCGAAAAGCTGATTCAGGAGTACGAGAGAAGATTGCGAGAGAAGGACTATGCTCCGAAGAAAAGAACGCCGCTGGTCGAAGATACAGAACTTGCTAGAAAACGGGCCCGTCTCCGGGAATTGAAAGACAAGGTAGATCAGGACATCTTGGATGCTTCACTGAGAAACTTCAAAAATTCAGAAGCTAGATGGAATGCGTTCAATGAAGCGTGGAATTTGCCAAAAACAGTTCGTGCTTCGCTGGAATTTTCGCCAATATTGATTCAAGGCGGACCGCTTACGATGAAATACGCCCTTACTCAGCAGGGAGAGCTTCTTCAGGCGATCAAGCAACTTGGAATAGCTGCAGCTAATGAATCTACGATCAAGCGGATTCAGAACATGGTGAAGGACTTGCCGTGGTACACAGAAGCCATGGTCGCTGGTTTGGAATTGTCCGAATTCGGAGGTGACATCAGCAAGGCAGAGGAAGGCTTTGTCTTTGGTGCTCTTGGTCACAAAATTTATGACGTTCCTGTTGGCGGAGCAGCAAAGGCGATATTCGGGGAGCGCGTCGGGGAGCGCGTCAAAGAATTGAACCCGATGAAGGTGACGGAACGCGGGGCTTCCGCATATCTGAACTACCTGCGGATTCGGGAGTACGAGCGCGGACGTAAAATGCTGTTGGCGCGTGGATACACGATTCAGAACAACAAGCGCGAATTTGAGAATCTTGCCAAGGTGATTAACACCTACACCGGACGCGGAGCCGTGCCAGGAAGCCCAAAGTATAAAGCGGCCCTCACAAAAGGGTTGTCATACCTTTTGTTCTCGGCAAAGAACTGGTCTTCGGTGATTAAGCAGACTACGCCGATCGGATTTATTTACTTCCTGCAGAAAACTGACATGGAGAGTGGCCGTCCTAAATTAAGTGTTGCCCAAAGGGTAGCGCTTGAAAACTGGCTGGCTACATACGGAACGTCGGCGGCTTTCGTGCTTTTGTTCCGATCACTGTTTGGCGGGGATGACGACGATGATAAAGACGGAGTTTCGGTAAGTCTGGATCCTCGATCTTCAGACTTTGCCAAAATCAAAGTTGGAGACACAAGGGTTGACCCATGGGGAGGTAGATCACAGATGCTCACCTTCCAAGCCAGAATGTACACCCAAGAAATTGTGAACCAGTATGGCGAAACTGTTGAAATGGGAGAGTACAACGAAGAGACCGGAAGGGCAAACACTAATTGGCTGAGGCTTACATACAAACTGTTTCAGGGAAAACTTCATCCAACAGCAGCGGCCATACTTGAAAAAGGAATGGCAGAAAAGAACAAGTATGGGCAGATGATCGACGAATATGGCAACCCTGTCTTGCTCAAAGATCAGCTTACCGAACTGTTTGTTCCAATGTACATTGCCTCGGTAGTCGAAAACTATCAAGAGCAGTCTACCGAACTGGCTTCTGTATTCACTTTGATCGGTTCTGTCGGCGTGTCTACCAACACTTATGGCGGATACACAGACATGTTGAAGAAGGAAACATTGAAGCTGGAAGGCAAATACCTCTACGAAAACGGAGGGGAAGAAGTGCCCGAAGGAGTAAAAAACATGCTTCAAAAGAAAGCTGAAATCATTGTGAAAAAGAAAATGAGGGATGGAGAGAGAAGACGCCGAGCACAATAAATTTGCGAAAACACTGATACCGTAATGAACGAGAATACCGTAAATCAGGTGATTGATAAATCATTTCAAACGTCTCCGGATACCGTGTACGGTATTCTAATTATCTTCATGTTTGTAGGGCTTATCGTGCTTGTCTTGTTTCTTACCAGGGAACGAAAGGACCGCAAGGAAGCCAATAAGCAGCTTTTGGAAATGACCAGATCCTATGCGGAGACGTTTGCCCAAGTAAACGAAACGCTCAGGAATTTCGGACAGCTTTCCAGCGACATCAAGGACATCAAGGAATACATCAAAACTCATTAAGATGGGAACAAAGAATCCGTATGCAAAAGAGTTTGCCCGCCAGATGGCAACTTCACTGGAATTAATGAAGCCAATGAAGTCTCACTACGAGGTTGTTGACAACATCGCAATGGCAATACCGGAGAAGAGCACAATTTTGAATGGGGGCTCCGAAGGTGTGATGATAACCGAGCGATACGCCAACGATCACGTCAGAATCACAGAATTGGTATTCACAAATCATTCATTCATTCCCAAACACAAGCATCCTCACTACTGTATTGTAAAGGTTCTCGGAGGAACGATTGTTGATTTAATCAATGGTGACGTAATGGAATCCGGGGAAATGGTTCTTTACCGGCCAGATCAAATGCACAACGCTATATCGCCTGCCGGAGCCAGGGTGATTGTATTCAACACAAGCAATAAAGAAGTTGCGCGAAACATCCTTCAGCAAGGAGACTACTACTTTAAAGGTAAAAAGGTTCAGTATCAGCTTAATCCACTGTCGTTTAACTTAAACTCGGCGCTCTAAACGAAAAAAGCGCCGGAAGTCGAATGGACCGGCGCTTTTTCCAGAGTGTTCCGAGAATCCCTTCTGGCTTTTAGACCCTAACCGCCTGTAAATGACAGCAGCAGAACGGGCACAAATATATAAAAATCCGGTATTTATGGTTAATTCTCAGCAATGTTTTGAAAAATATGGTTTCCCAGGAAAGGTAAAAGGCCACATGATTATGTGGGATGTTCCTTCCAAGTATGAAATCAATCAGATTCCAGCAAAGATTTTCTGCAACAAAGACTTGGTGGCTCCGCTTGGGGCCGCATTTGAAAACTTGATTCAGACCAACTGCATTACCGAGGTGTGCACTTTCGACGGATGCTTCAACGTTCGTCCTATTCGCGGGTATGAAGATGAATACAACAGCGCTGTGACCAGAGGGGATTTAGAAGAGGCGGTGAAATTCCTTTCCCTGCACGCGTGGGCCATAGCAGTAGACTTCAATGCTTTTGAAAATCAGCTTGGAACAAAAGGAAAGTTCAGCCCTGAATTTGTCAAATGTTTCACCGACGCCGGCTTTGACTGGGGTGGACATTTCCGTTCAAGGCTCGATCCAATGCACTTCCAGCTCGCACAGATATGATTGAGATCAACATCGCAAATCCATTCTCAAAGACGCACCTTGTCATCAAGGAAGTGCGGGGAAAACTTAACCTGCTGTCGGTTCCGTATTCTTTTGTGTCGCCTCCGCGCCCAAGCCCACCACACATAATCGAATGTTGGGTAGAATCACAGGGAAGGCAATATTGCGGAAGGGTGCACGATAAAACATCGTCTGAATCAGCTTACGACCTGGCAGAACTGAAGGCGCTTTTGCTGCTTCTCGAACAGTCCGTCGAAGTGAAATATTCCGGTGATCCTATTTCTGAAAAGGAGATCGTTGTCTGGAACCGAAAGAAGGTCATGGAGTACAAGACCAAGGGAGTAGAAAGATTGTTGGACAGCATGCTTGAATCCGGAATAGACGTTGACCCATTCATCCAGTATCGTAATGAATTGGCCGCAACAGGCAAACGGCTGACCGTCCAAGAGATCGCCCGGAGATTCTTCCCCGCATCATCCGGATTGACCACTGTGACCGAGAAGCCTAAAAAACCGGCGTCTACCGGTAAGACAACCAAGAGAGAAGCCAGGGAAAACTGGTTCGATGTTTTCGATGATCTGTCCGCTGACGGATGGACGGAGGATAAATTCTCCAAAACAAAATGGGCTGAATCATTCAAGACACTGGAAGAGTTTGCGAAATTTGCTACTGATGAAGAGATTCAGGAATTAGCACAAACATCCGCAGAATGATAGTCACCGTTACCAAGATACAGAAAATTGCCAGCAACCTTGTGTTGTTCTGGAACGGATCAAATTTGATTCGGCCAATCACTGTAATTAAGGAAATGGACCTGACAAACGGGAAGGTCCGCCTGCTTTGTGACGATGGATGGTTTGAATTCTATGTGTACGCGATAACCGAGATCAGCGACGGGGTAAGCACCAGAACATACACGGCACTTTCTACTACGCGGACTACTCCGGATGATTACAACACCCGTGCACAGCTTATCTATCAATACTTGGTGGGCAATATTCTCAAAGGATGTTGCTGTGACGATTCAAATCCAAATACACAAGACTGCTGCTGGACGGAGTACGAATATGATTCCCCTGTTGGTGATGGAGACTGGTATTATGATTCAGGAACTGGAAAACTTTCTGTTTCTTTTCTGTCGAACATAGGACAAGACTTCACCAACCTGCTTCATCATTATGTGTCTGGGGCATGGGTGTACTTTATTTCCAAGGCCGACAAGACGAAATTCACTGTTTTTGAGATTACCGGATATGCTGCTGTCGGTACGGTAGCGACATGGGATGCCACTGTGATTGATGGGCTTACCACCTACGATGCAAATGCACAGTTCTGTGTTTGGTTCGATAACTCAGGAGGCGGCACAGGAGGAAGTGATCTGCAGGGGACCATCGACGCCGGTGCCACCATGGACAAGGACAATACGGTAGATGGTGACGGCAATAGCTTTACGTGGGATAAATTCCTGAATTACTACATAAACGTTGCCGGTGAATTCGAAGTGGTTTCTACCAACGGAAGCCAAGACGGGATTATTCATGCTGATTCATCCGAGGTAGCCACAACGATCATAAACTCTACTGGAACAAAGTATGCGGGAACCAGGGCGTATGATATGGGCGGAGGAACATACAAAGGTGTCCTTCAAGCATTTGGCGCCGGTGTCCGCACTTTCTTCGAGGTATTGTCCAATGCTTTGTTTATTGGAACGCCGAATGTTGCAGCAGGATCCGCCACGGTTGGTTTGCCTCTTATTCTTCAAAACGCATCCACCGGAGAAGCGGAATACGCAAAGGTTGCAACCAACGGAATTGCCGACCAAGCAGTGACTTACGCGAAGATTCAAAACGTATCGGCTACGGACAAGATTCTAGGTAGGTCAACAGCCGGAGCGGGGACGATTGAAGAAATAGACTGCACCGCTGCTGGAAGAGCCATACTTGATGACGCTAACGCTGCGGCTCAAAGAACTACGCTAGGGATTAAGAACATCACCCCTATTTTCATGTCTCCACTTTCAGACACAGTGGCGGCATCTACTACTACGTTTTACTCGTTTTACTTTGGTATAGGAACCGATTCCACTACGGAGGTAAACAGGGCAGTCGTGATCGGTATCGGAGGTGTATATCAAAGGTTGTATGTTTATATCAATGGAGCGCAGTCCGCTGGAGGGTCGCTTGTCATTAATCCCAGAGCAGCAACCGGAATGGGCGCTTTTTCTGACGGAGCAACATCGGTTACGATTGCCGCTGGAAGTGCTGCTGGTATTTATTCAGACCTGGTAAATACAACGACCTATGCAGCCGGAGACAGGGCTACAATGAAGGTTCAAAACAATGCTGCCGCCCCATCAGCGCCAATATCTTCCTTCTGGGGATCACTCGAAAGCACATACTAAAAAATGGCACAATACACATTCTCAGTTCTTTCACCAACCCGCGTTCAAATGAACGTGACCAGATCAAGTAATGGATCGGTAGCAACACTGGCGCTGGATTCAGGACAACCTACCACGGTTGCTGGAGTTCATGGTCAGATGATTGACCTCATTCAGTCCAATCAAGCAAAAAAAGATCGTTTGGCCGAGCTCCTTGACTGGAGCCCAGACTTCGCGTTTGTCGCTTTTTGCATGGAAAACAACCTGGTAATTCCTCCGGCGGAAACACCGCCTGCGGAGGAATCTATACCGTAAATCCCCCAACTCAATGAATAAAGTAGAGTATTCACCCGACATTCTGGGCATCATACCTGAGAATGTTTTCCTTGAAGACTGCGTGATGGTCTCCAGGATGAATTACAAGCCGGAAATTCTCACCGTGCCTGTGATTGAATCTTCATCTGGAAGAGTAGTTCGCACAGAGAAAAAGCAATGCCTTTGGATGGAACAGCTCGGAGCACAGTCTTTGGGAACTGATCTGCTTCTTTCCGGCGAACTGCGCTCTGGAGTAAACTGTGAAATTGAACCGTTTAATGGCGGGTACAAAATCAAGTTTCCTACCGGTTATTATGTGGTGCGCCCAAGGAAGGAAAAGGAATTTTCCTCCATCCATTCCTACATGACAAAGGATGAAACGAAGGTTTACAATAACATTTTTATCCAGAAGATGTTTTATTCAGACTTTCTGCTGACAAATCCTCTTTCTCAGTGGAGGATGCCCTTCAGTCCTGAATCCATGTCCTCTTTTGCCGTAAGTTGGCAAATGATTGATGCTAATGGCGGAAAATGGGAATGCGTATCACCAGCGCTTCAAAAGCCGGCATACACGCCCCGATTGAAACATTTCGCCATCTTGGATGCAAGTGCGTCTTCTGTTGGTATCGTTCAGGCAAATGCTCCGGGATATGACGTTGGAAGCCATTCTTTCCAAGTAACGCCTGGATGCAAGATCCGCTTGGTGTTTATCAATTCTCCCCTTGGGGCGAAGGAATGGGAATCTTGGTCTGAACTCGACCTTGATTCAGGTGAAATCAAATTCAAACTTTAAATCAAGGAGGAAGCAAAATGATAAAGGCTACACCCAAAGGAGACCTGTTGGAGATTGAAGTTTCTCCAGGCTCCACAACATACATCGGCGTTGTTTTCCCGTGTGGGTCAGACAACATTCCTTTCGCGCAGATACCGGAATCATCGGTGCGCTCTAAATTTACCGTTACTGATCGGTTGGATATTGCCGCAGATGAATACTTGATTCACGAAGAGAATCAGGGATTTTGCGCAATCGCCACATGGCTGGAAGGTGCGGTTCGAAAATATGCAGGCATTGTATTTTCCAAGGCTCCACAAGGAAGTGAAAACCGGTTTGTTGTCACCGAAGAATTGCCGCATGAAGCCTGCGTTCTTTGGAGACAAAACAAAGTTGGTGTGACGGTGGATAATTGGAGATTCAGTGACTTGGCAAATGTGAATAAATCCGAAGAGATCCGCCGTGCAAGAATGATTGCTGTGCAGAAAAATACTGTGTATATTTGACACCCACGTTTGTCTGTTAACTGGTAGACAAGCACATGAAAAGGTTTAGGCATAATTTAAAAAGCCCCTCAACGGAGGGGCTTTTTTGTTTCAGAAAGGAAGATCATCGTCGGCAGGTGTGTACGCCTGTCTCGGACTTGATTCAGTCGGTGCGGATGGCGTTTGTGCCGGCAGATCAGATATGTTCTGCCTTTCTCTTGGTTTACAGGCCCACCCGGAAAGCTGCAGGAATATCTTGTCGTTCCATTCTCTTCCGGTTAATTCAGCTTCAATAGTCACTTCTTCTCCCTCCGTGTATGGATTGATTTCAGATATTCTGGAATTGGCAAACTGAAACTCGATAAGGTGCTTCTTTTGCTTTGGAGGGCTTCCGTATGTTTCTATGACTTGAAGCACGATCGGTTTTACAGTGAAGTTGTCGGACACTTGTTTTGCTTCGCCTATCCGATAAATGGTTCCTGTGATGGTTACTTTTCTCTGGTTGTTGCTCATGGCTGATAAAATTGTGATTTATGATAAATTCCTATTTCTTCGTTGATCTCTTCTCTGATTCTCCACCGGTCTTCGTCTGACATGATTAATGGAGGATTTGCAAGAAGTCTGTTCTTGATGCTTCGCGCCAGCTTGGTTTTCTCAATCAGTTCAGGTATTGACATTTTGATGATCGGATAATCCCTGACAATTCCCTGATTTATGTAGAGCCAGTGATCTTGTCCGAAGATTGCCACCAGACCGACATCGTATCCGCTTCTGTTGGATGATTTGTATCCGTTACAGGATTCACACTGCAGCCAAATGTTGAGAAGGTTAAAGCGGATAGAGTTGTTTGCCCCTACTGAATGGTAGTGACCAGCGTTTATTTTTTTCCCAGGTCCTTGATGACTGATGCAGTATTGTCCTTTATCAATGATTCGGATGATCGCATTGATCTCGGTCTGAAGGTCAGATTCATAATGACCATGTTTTTTGTGCTCTGTTTTCTTTGCTTTTTTCCATTCTCTTACATGACGCATTTCCTGTTTCTGAACTTCATCCTTGATCTTTGAAAGTTCGATGGCACAACGAATAGAGCAGCACGCCTGTTTAGGGTACTGAGGATTGAATGCTTTTTTGCAGGCTTTACACTTGGGCATTATTCCTTTCCTTCTCCTTGATCTCCGATTGATCTATTCTCGTCATTTGGGATGAATGACGGAGCGTAGTTTTCCCGGAAGTTGTTGTTTGAATTATTGATCGCATGTGCAAGCATAGCCTTTCTCAACATGCTGCTTCCCGCGAGGGGTCTTGTTTTGATTCTTGGTCTTTTCATCTTGGTAAATCTGAATTAAGTTGTTGCGCCCAGCTATTCATGGCCGCTTGAAATGTACCGTCGCTATTGTTGCTAAGGTAGGATATGATTGATTGTCTCTTCATCTGATTAAAGTTCAAAAGGCTTTTTTTCGAATATCTCCCGAAGTGATTCTTCCAGGTCAACTTCTTCTCCAAGTGTTTGAAGCGGAGCAAATCGTTTTTCGGAAAACCACCACTTGCCGTCGTGTTTTCCTACAATCTGTTGACATCCTTGACACTGAGCGTTGTGTCCGACGGTGTTTACATAGTCCGTTATGCCTACATCTACAAGGAAGTTTATTCCACATCCGCACGTCTGGCAAAGGACTTCATTGATAGTATAAATCACGTCTTTTTTCACGCCGTTTGGATCCGGATGGCCTTCTATACATATCACGTCCTGTCCGGCTCGGAACATTGGATTTGCCGGATTTGTCAAGTTGATTCTCATGGTTTCACTGGATTGAAGTTAGATGCTTTTACCCAGCGCTTTTGTCCGCTGATAAAAACTTGTACTCGGTCTTTCATCCATGCGAGAACGGTTACTTTGTCTCCTGGCTTCAGGTCTTTGTCTGCATTTATTGAATTGCAAATTGCTTCTGAAAATGCGGGTGTTTCATTTGGGTAGATCATGTCATTTAGTATTTAAAAAGGTGCTGGTTCGTTTGATGTTGCCCATCTGTCGTTAGGCTTGATTGATTCAGATCGAGCGTCTGAATGTTCTTCTAATCGTACTTTTTGTGTTGGCGTCCATGTGTCGGCAATGTAATCCAAGTAGTGTGCAAGATAATTGATAAATCTCATTATTGCTGTTCCGGTTCCGCCGTTTCTGTTTTTTGTCACAATGAATTCTCCTATCCCAGAAGTAGATACGCCGTTGGCATCCTCGGTGATGTTGTAGTATTCTGGGCGGAACAAGAAAGCCACTTGGTCTGCATCTTGCTCGACGCTTCCTGATTCACGTAAATCCGAAAGTTTGGGTCTGCGATCATGTACGGGGCGCATTTCAACCTGTCTGGAAAGTTGAGACAAAGCCACCACAGGAATGTCACATTCTTTTGCCGCTACTTTCAAGGATTTTGATATTTCAGAAACTTCATTCTCTCTGCTTCTGTTGTCGGCTAGTTTTATTGTAATAAGCTGCAGGTAGTCAACGTACACGCACTTGATGCCTTCTTTTTGCGTCAGCCTCATACACTTGGCCCGAAGGTCTACAATGTTGATACCCGGAGTATCGTCAATGAATATAGGAAGTGATTCAAGTTTGCCTATTGCTTGGCTCAGTTGAATCCACCTTGAATCATCCAGCTTTTTCTTTGACAATGTTTCCAGATCAATACCGGTAACGATTGATGCCAGCCTGTACAAGATTTGAAGTTTGGTCATTTCCAAAGAGAAAATAGCCACCGGCTCGCCTCGTTGTGCCTGATTCAGTGCACAAGAAAGGATAAATGCCGTTTTCCCCATCCCAGGACGGGCGCCTATCACAATTAATTCACCTCTTCCCCATCCAGAAGTAATATTGTCAACTGCCGATATTCCCGAAAACAACTGTCCTCCAGATCCTCCTTTGTTTCTGTCTTCAACATCAGAAAGCATGGCTTTAAGCAGGGATTTAACCGATACGGCGTCTGCTTTTACGTTCTCTGAATAAATCCGATTTATCTCCCTGTTGTGGTGATCCATAACGTCGAAAACGTCAGTCATATCATCCATAGCCATTGCGTGCACTTGGCTTCCTAATAATGCCATTTCCCTGAGAATGTATTTCTCAACGATGATCTTCGAATGCGTTGTAATGTTTGCAGAGGAAGAAACTCTGTCTGTCAGTTGTGATACATACAAAGGACCTCCGGCTGCTTCTAGTTCTCCAAACTTCCGGAGCTGGTGTGTTACCGTTAAAATATCAATCGGCTGCTGCTTTCTGTGAAGTTCTGATATTGCTCTGTAAATCAGTTTGTGCTTTGCGTCATAAAAAACATCCGGTTTCAGGTCGTCTGCAACTTGAATGATTGCATTTTTTTCGAGCATGATCGCGCCAATGACACCAGCCTCCAAGTCTATTGCGTTAGGCGGCATCTTCCCCATTACCTCTGACATATCTGGCAAAGGTTTTTTCTTGGTGTATCTCTTATTATGTGACTGCTGGTTCATGCTTTCTTCTTATCAGGGAAATACCATTCTCCGGTGATCGGGTGTCTTAATTGTCCAGGAAGCGGGGCTGTACCTGCAAGTTCTGATTTTGATCGTTTCTTTGAATTCAGGTGCTCAACGGCCTTCTGAATAAATACGTCAATGTAGTAAATTCCTTCTTTGTTTTTGGTTCTCAATTTCAATGGGCTGAGAAAATTGGTCTTCCAAAATTCGTCTGTTTTTGCCCACTTCACAGCGTTCACAACGTCTTCTTTTGTCTTCTTGTCTTTGGTAATAAGATCGTCATAGACGGATGCCCATTTGAGAAGAGTTTCTGAATTTATGTTGGCTGATTCAGGCTTGTATGTTTTCAGGAACCATTCAGCAAAAGCTGCTCCGTCCTTCGATGGTTGATACTTCTCCTTCTTTTTCGGCTTGATCTTCTCAGGCTTGGGCTCTGTTTTCCCTGCTTTTGCAAGTCCTCCCTTTCGGCCTACTTCTGATCGTC